>ENA-UENX01000463-UENX01000463.1-marine-metagenome-genome-assembly--contig:-NODE-463-length-17078-cov-149.240188_pt1 | contig 17078 bp, 14 predicted proteins | sample MGYA00237875_ERZ529327 | MGnify/ENA primary metagenome ERZ529327 (study PRJEB26372, sample SAMN05368347) | marine metagenome | biome: cultured habitat; feature: ocean water; material: water; isolation... | reverse complement strand
GTAAATACCAAAAACTTCTGACCAAAAGTTATTACGCCTTGTTGCTAGCTGTTAGACGGGTGACTCAGGATAACCAGGGTAAGAAAAAGGCGGGTATAGATGGTATAAAAAGTCTACCCCCAATGCAAAGATTTAACCTGGTAGATGTATTAAGCAGCGTAGCAGCCTACCCTGGACAGAAAGAGTATAAAAATTTAGAGAATAATAGAAAGGAATTGGTGAAAAAGATATATTCAGAAAATTTAGTATTTATAGATGAAACAGAATTTAGTAATTATACATGAAATAGATGTAATGCTAGAACTAACAAGAACCTATATACGTTTATACTAAAAGGATAATAAGTTAATGAAATGAAGCTATTTTATTGATGCCATAAAGTTACAGTAATTGGTGCAGTAAATATTAAAGAAGTAGTAGAGTTAATGACAATAAATAATTCAATGGCAACCATGGCATTTAAAGTATTTATTGAACATTTTTTTCTCTGCTAGAGTTATGGCTAGGAGAGATAGTTGTGAGGGATAATTTATCTGCACATAAACTAGTATTAATTGAAAAAAAAAGCACGGAAGCACGGGAGCAGGTCGGGATGGAGCAATAGCTTGGTCACCAACTCCGGTATAGTAAGAATTGCCTTCTGATTTTTCTGCGGCCAGTGTGTCCACTCATCCGATCCATGCATGAGCTTGAGCAACCGAACTTCTGGTACTTTTTAAGACTTCTTAACTTGGCTAAAGCTTTTATTTGTCAATGCTTTGAGAACTAATCCACTAGCCTTAACTGTTTTCTACTATTTATTTATTCCTTAATAGGAGATATAGGTTGAGAATTAGAGGGATTACGGTTATAAACTTGGTCTATTATTCCGTATTCCATTGCTTCTGTGGCTGACATAAAAAAGTCTCTTTCTGTATCTTCGGTAATTTTTTCTATAGATTGGCCTGTGTGTTCTGCTAAACATTCATTAAGATATTTTTTGAGGTATAAAATCTCTTTTGCTTGGATTTCAATATCTGTGGCTTGACCTTGGGCACCACCTAATGGTTGATGAATCATAATTCGGGAGTGGGGTAGACTCATTCTTTTGCCTTTTGTTCCTCCACTCAGAAGAAATGCTCCCATACTAGCAGCTATTCCCATACAAATAGTACAGACATCAGGTCGAACGTGTCTCATGGTGTCATAAATACCCATCCCGGCACTAACAGAACCGCCAGGAGAGTTTATATAGAGATAAATATCTTTTTCTGGGTCTTCTGAGTCTAAATATAATAATTGGCCTACGATTAGGTTGGCCAATTCAGAGTCTATCGCTTCTCCTAGATAGATTATGCGATCGCGTAATAGTCGAGAGTAAATATCGAAGGCTCTTTCGCCACGGCCAGATTGTTCAATAACGGTTGGAATCATATTTTTTCAGCTAAAAGTTAAAATTCAAAGTGAAAATTATTGGTGCTGTTTAATATATAATATAATATTTGTCAATATTTTTAAGGTACGGTTATTTTTATTTTTTTTCTATTCTCTTTTATCTGTTTCTGTAAGTATTTGGCTCTCAGCTATCAGCTTCATTACTTTTAGTTGAAAGTAGAGCTGGTCGTTTTTGTACTTCAATTATATGGTAAAAAATGTAGTATAAGTTAAACAAATGCTTGCTTCATTTATTAAAATGCTGAGAGCTAACTGTTAATACTTAAATACCTTTCAGTATTTCTAGAATTGGTATTTCCTTATGGGATGTAAATTACTAATATTATAGCACAATAGTTACTATAGTTAGTAGATATTAAGTATTAAATTATTATCTTATAATACCATTTCTCATATATTAATTCTACCCTTTAAAAGTAGCTAAAATAACTACAGAAATCACAAAAAGTAGTTAACCACAAATAATGGTTAATAAATAATTTTTCAAAATATCAAGCTCAAGTTGAGCAAAACAAAGTTTTTCATAAGTTGGTATTCAATAATTATATTTTAATCAATATCTAATTTGATTGAGAGTTTATTATAACTCTAAGCTACTTACACTAAATAAAATTTCCCATCAGTATTTTTTTATTTAATAGAATAGATAATAATACATTTAAAAAAATATTATATTTGATAATTTTCAACTAAATTTATAACCAGTTAATTAATATTAGGAACATATAATATCAAAATTTTGATTTGACTAATAACTACAAAAAGTTAAGAATAAATTTTATCCTATTTCCTTATTTTTAACATATATAGAGCTGATATTAAATCATTTTGATTGATGAATCCACACTTTGAGAAAATCAGGAAATTTTTGGTCAAATAAAGACGCTCATAACTATAAAATTTCTCAAAAATAACATTACTTAGTTCTGTGATATATTGAGACATTTAACTAATAACTATTCTTTGATAAAACAAGTGTAATGAGGCTTACAAGTTAAAAGTTTTTAGAATATCTCCTTATTAAAATGAATTTAGTGTAACTAGAGAAATACAACTTATTTTTTGCCCGTTTAATTATCAAAATTCAAAACTTTTTAGGGTCAGCTACATAAAATTATTAGCATTATTAATTCCGGAATTTTATTATTAATTATCAGCTTAAATTATAGCTAATCTTAAGTTAGTTATAGTTATAAGGAAGAGTATAAAATTATCTTAATTAATGTTAATTAGAAAATATGTTTATATTTAATGATAAAATCAACATATAGCAATTTCCACACTGTTAAGATACAAAATTTATTTGTTTTACTAGGGAAGCTGCATGAAACATCCATTAAACAGTAGTAATTTTTAAAACAGAGTATAGAAAAGAAAAAAAACTTTATCTCAGTAAGTTGAGAAACGTTATATTAAGACGGATTTACTCAAACAATAAATCCTGTTTATTGTCCTAATTATTGTTTTTCATATCAATATCTATCAGACCACTTTGACAAATTTTATAGACTGAATTAATAAGCACTTATACAAAATTATTGACAAAGTACGGTATTTACACAAGTGTTTTATTTCAGTTTCAATCAATATGTAATTCCTAATTGTTTACCTACTTAACTACTTTTATTTTTATGGCTAAGGTGCTGATAGTTGATAGCTGAATACTTACTTTCTTTAAACTTTAATAAACAAACTGCGACGATACATTAAATCAGAAATTTTCCACCAAAATAATAAATTGACAATAGCAAAGAGTAAAGAACCATTAAATGAACCTGCCCAAGATTGAAAAAAATGTTCATATATCCATATTTTAATTGTAGGGGAATTTTCAGCTCTATTAATATTATTATAAATCATTACCCTGGCCAAAAATCCAGAGCCAATAAATATAAATATGGCATTTAATCCCATCACTTCAAATGGATGTCCCCATTTATGCCAGCCTCGAACCTCCATGGCCTGATAACAAATAGCTAAAAACAGCAAGGCCCATCCGGCAGTAAATATTACATAAGAACTTGTCCATAAAGCTTTATTAATGGGAAAAAATAGTCCCCAAAGATACCCGACTACTAAACAACTTAGACCAGAAATTACCATATTTAAGGTAGTACGACTGTTTGTTGATTGATGTTTGAGCCATTCTCCTGTAAGGTAACCAATCAAAACAGTTACTATAGCTGGTAAGGTGCTAAAAAGTCCTTCTGGGTCGTATTGTTTGCCTGCCCACAAATGTTGTTGAGTTAGGATCAAGCGATCAATATAGGCAGCAAAGTTTCCTTCTGGAGAAAGGTTCCCAAGACCATAACCAGGAACAGGTATTAGTTGCATGGCTATCCAGTATCCAATTAGCAGGGTAGTGGCAAGTCCATAAAGTTGTTTTCGGGACAAGTTAAGGATGGCTATTGCTGCGAGAAGATAGACTAGACTAATACGTTGTAATACTCCCATAACCCTAATAGTGGCTAAGTTGTAATTAGGAAAGCCATTTAGTAGCAAACCAAACAGGAAAATTATGAGGCATCGGCGGAAAATTCTTTGGTAAATGTGTGGAATAGGTTGATTTTTATCGGTGTATTTTGACAGGGAAAAGGTCATAGCTACACCCATGATAAATAAGAAGAAGGGAAATATTAAATCTGTGGGAGTACAACCATGCCATTTTGCATGAAGTAAGGGTGGATAAACATGATTCCAACTGCCTGGGTTATTAACAATAATCATACTAGCAATTGTGATGCCACGAAATACATCGAGAGATTTTAGGCGCATTTTGATTTTAGTTTTTATAGTAGGAGATTATACTAAGTCATTTTGGTTATTATTGGCAAGAAAAGCTATTTTATTAAACAGGTAAATAATTAGGAATTATCAACTTAAAAAACTAAAAATATAATCCTTTTATAGGTATCACGTTTTATCAAAAATTTTATATCGGCAATTATAATTTATTAGTAAATATTATACCTTTTAATTTATATATTTATTGGATTTCATATTTCTCTATAAATTAAGTTGATTTTGACTGTAAAAATAAGGTATAATTTAGTAAGTAATAAAAAAATATTTAATCAAATAATATAATTCAATAATTATAATTTTTTGAGAAATTAAATTTAACTATGGCTAATAATAAAACTGGTATTGAATGGACGGACAGGACTTGGAATCCTACCACAGGTTGTGATAAAGTTAGTCCTGGTTGTGCTCATTGTTATGCAGAAGCAATTACAAAACGTTTTACTAATAATTTTCCTGAAGGGTTTACTTTGAAACTGCATCCTGAGCGTTTAAAGCAACCATTAAGTTGGCGTACTCCTAAGCGAGTTTTTGTTAATTCAATGAGCGATATTTTCCATGAAGATGTTGATCTTGATTTTATCAAACAAGTATTTAAAATAATTGGCAAAACCCCTTGGCATATTTATCAAGTTTTGACGAAAAGACATGAACGTTTGGTTGAACTAGCACCTCAATTAGAATGGCATGAAAATATTTGGATGGGTGTATCGGTGGAAAGTCAAAATTATGTTCATCGTGTTGATTATTTACGGCAAGTACCTGCTAATGTGAGATTCCTTTCTTGTGAACCCCTTTTAGGGGATTTACAACTTAATTTAATTGATATTAATTGGGTAATTGTAGGTGGTGAATCTGGTAATAAATATCGTCCGATGAAAGAGGAATGGGTAAAAGGTATTTATGAACAATGTCAAGCTGCTGATGTAGCTTTTTTCTTTAAACAATGGGGAGGTAGAACTCCTAAAACTTTAGGCAGAATTTTTAATGGAAAAGTTTGGGATGAAATGCCAGAAGTGTGGAATAAATATCAAAAAAAATGGAGGGGGTGCAAGGTAGAATATAAGGGTAAATCTAGAAAAGAAAAGATTTATGTTTAGGGGAATATAACTTCTACTTTGTCTCCAAATGTATCTTTTTTACGCTTAGATGGGTTTGTAATAATTTTTCCTTCAGCTTCCAATTTTAGTAGGGTATCTTTGTAATTCTTTTTAATATATCGCTTGTCTACATGATGTTGATCATAGATATCTATCATTTTAATTGTCTGACCTGCAAAGTCATTTAAAAGCATATTTTTTAACTCATCAAGTGGTCGGAATAGTTCAAAAAGTAAAGGTTGATATTCTGTTGCTGGATTATACTCAAAAGCTGGTACGCCTTGTTCAGAAGATGAACTTTCCTTAGCCATAATTTCTTTCATAATTGAGTATCCTCGAATATGCTTTGATATAAAAATAAGATGATGGCTAGTTCTTCTTCCTTTAGCATTTCTAAAGCGAAAAGGTAATACATATTCACCACCAATATTTTTGAGTTCTTGAGATATATTTTCAATGATAATTAATTCTCTCTCGTGTGGCTTAATTCTTTTTCTTTTAATTTCTTCTTTAAGCTTATTAAATCTTTGTTCACCAAACAACGCTTTCATGTGTTTTTCTACTTTCTGATTTTCTAAGCCCATATTTATTCTGTTGTAATTAAAGAATAGTATACAATCACAACCCCAATCTTTAATTACTAAACGTATTAGTTCACGAGATATGCCTTTATAACCCCAAGGATCAATAAAAAAAAGTTTAGGTAGATTACTAATTTTTTTAATTAATTGAAGAAATTGTTCTCCTACTTCTGTATTTAAAATTTGTGGTTGATGTTTTAAATTTTCGATATTTTCGAGAGATTTTATTGCTTGTTAAAGCGACTTTGTATTATCAGAATTTTTATCGTTAAAAATAGTAATTAGTTTCTCTCCCATGTCTTGATCAGCAATAGCACGTTCTAAAATTAGTAATGGTGTAGATTTTGAACCATCTTGATAACGACCTGGCCCAGAAAAAAGATCGATATATGCAATATTTGTATTCTTTTTTTTCGCTTGTGGTATTATGACCTTTGCCCAAGCCCAAAAATATTTAGCTACAATTTCAGCTTTGACTAAAGATGTTTCTGTAGACTTATCAAAAAAAGAATTATTTGTCATAATTTAGATATTAGTATTATTTATAAAATTAAATTTTTGTTAAAACTCAACAATTTTAGGCTAGATGTATTCTAGAGTTTAAAAAAAAGGTTAAATTAATTAAGTATTATATTCAATTATATAGCAATCCTATTGAAGTTGTAATATTTTAGTCAAACTCAGGAGTCAGGAATCAGAATAAGAGTTAATATTAACTCTTATAAGTGCTGATACAAAATTAATTAGCTAACTTTATTCCCAGTGATTTTTACATTTGTAGTCTGTTCAGTAGCTCAAGTATTTGTAATTAATTTTGTATAACTTATTAAAAAGTATTATAGCCAATGGGAGGACTGTTATATTTTGAAAATTATTCAAAAATTTAATTCTATTTACTATTTAAAAAAAATCAGCTTAATATTAGTACTAGGATAGAACTATGAACAGAGAACAAAAAAGAAAAGCAGTAAAAAATAAAAGTCAAAAAATACTCAATAATAATATCCCAGAAAATGCCTTATATCGTGCTTTATCTTTTCATAAAAACGGAGAATTGCAAAAAGCAAAAGTTATCTATGAAAAAATTATTCAGTTGGAACCAAATAATTCTCAAGTCTTAAATTATCTGGGGGTACTTAAAGCACAAATGGGAGATAATAAGAGTGCTATAAGTTTAATAAAGAAAGCTGTTAATCTAGAACCATTAAATTTTAAATACCTCAATAATCTCGGCAATACTTATCGCGCCTTTGAACAACTTGATAATGCTATTGACTGTTATAAACGTGCGATTCAGGCAGATAAAAATTCTGCTGAATATCACCTAAACTTAGGTATTGCTTTGACCGAAAAAGGAATCATAGAAGAAGCGATCGCTTCCCTAGAAAAAGCTTTAACTATTAATCCAAATTATCAGCAAGTTAACATGGCTCTAGGAGATATATTTCAGACTCAAGGGAAATTAGATAAAGCAATATCTTCTTACATAAAAGCTCTCTCAATAGATCCAAAATATTCAAAGAATCAAAATCCCAATAATTTTGATGCTCTATTATCTTTAGGCATGGCACTTTATCGCCGTGGAAACCTCAAAGAATCACAAATAACTTATGAACAAGCATTAGAAATTAATCCTCATTCCACAGAATGCTTGACTAATATTGCTGCTACTTTTTATGAGCAGGGAAGAGTTGATATAGCTGAAGCTTGTTATCAAGCTGTTGTTGATTTAATTCCTACTTCTACTGATGCTCATATAAATTTGGGTTTTCTGTTAAGCCAACAGGAAAAATATGACGAAGCAATTGAGTGTTATAAAGCAGCATTGAAGCAGGATCAAAATTCTGTTAATGCTATAGCAGGTCTAGCAGAAGTTTTCGGAAAAAAATCTGACTGGAAAACAGTCTTTCAACTATATCAAAAAATTCTGAAACTTGATTCTAACTCTGCTGATGCTTATGCAAAACTAGGAATATCTTTGCGAGAAATAGGTAAATCTAAAGAAGCAATTCCTCAATTTGAAAAAGCTATAAGTATTAATAATAGACATATTAAAGCTTATGCTAATTTGGGTTTAGCTTTGCAAGATGTAGGCAAACAGTCTGAAGCTAAATTTATTTTTGACTATTCAGAATTAGTAGCTAAATACCAGTTTACTAGTATAGAAGGATGGCAAAATTTGACAGCTTATAATCATGACTTGAAAGATTATATTGTTCGACATCCTACTCTTTTAAAAAATCGACCAGGCAAACCCATAAATAAAGGTAGTCAAACTTATGAAATTTTTACAGATAATACTCCTGTAATAACAGCACTAAGAAAAAAAATTAATAGTTATCTAGAAGATTATTTTAGTCGTTTCACTTCTAATTCTAACTATCAATTTTTTCATAATATACCCTTAGATTGGAAACTCAGTGGTTGGGCAGTTGTTTTAGAATCAGAAGGATTTCAATCTTCTCATATTCATCCTGAAAGTTATTGCAGTGGCGTTTATTATATTCAAGTTCCTAATACTATTAAAGAAAATAATTCTGAAGCAGGTCACTTAAATTTTGAAACTTGCTTTTCTTCAAAGTTAGATATGAAAAATTCAGATAAATATCAGGTTAAACCACAAGCAGGATTATTAGTAATTTTTCCTTCTTATTTTTGGCACTCTACTATTCCATTTATTGGAGATAGTGAGAGAATTTGTATTTCGTTTAATATGGTTCCTGTGAGTAGCTAAAATTCTCTGATGTCATGGTAAATGTTAATCATGTGTCTGAGTTTCTGAGACTCTGCTATTTAATTTTATATATATAGAAAATCGCAAAATTTGTATTTCATTTATCTACTGCCGAATGGTAAATCAAATTTTCTGATATTTGGCTAAATATTAGTCATCTGTTCCTAGGAAATTTCCAGATTAGTCAATTTTATCCATCATCTCTAAGAAAATAATTTTGGAGAAAGTTACTGCAATTTTTCGACTTTATTAGCCTCAGAATTAGACTTAAATAAATTTTTCCTTTGCTTGAGAGTTATACCATTTATAAAAAAGTTTTCTACCTATATCTTCAGTAGGGGAGAAGGGAAGTATTAAACATTTATAAAACTAATATTAACTTAGCTAAAGATAGCAATAAGATTATTATGCCTATCTCAATTCTTTAACAACTGAAGTACTAACCAAATATAGTATTAATGCATAGGAATTAGTATTAAACGGGAAAAATGAGGCGAATAAAATTCTCTAAATTTTGGGTAAATATTAATCATCTGTTTGGAAATTCAATGATAGAGTTCACGTTGACTGAGGATCGAGATATTAATTCAGCTCAGGTATGCTTGACTTAGGCCTGGGTGTAGGAACGATATCTTTAGATGCCTAGTCCCTTAGCTCTACTAACTTAGAAGAATAAAGCAACTATGGGCCTGGAATCTTACTATTCCCGGTGCTAATTCGTGGAGCCCGAGTAGTTCATCCCAACTCTTGATATACTCTTTTTTAGTTAATATGGAGAAATATTGTGGATTTATCGTTAATTCCGGCTCAACCAAAACCTGGACTAATAAATGTTTTAATAGAAATTACTGGCGGAAGTAAAAATAAATACGAATTTGATAAAGATTTACAAGCTTTTGCCCTTGACCGTGTACTATATTCTTCTGTACAATATCCTTATGACTATGGTTTTGTCCCTAATACCCTAGCAGATGATGGTGATCCCCTTGATGGAATAGTAATTATGGATGAGCCAACATTTCCTGGATGTGTTATTCCAGCAAGACCTGTAGGTATGTTAGAAATGATCGACGGAGGAGATAGAGACGAAAAAATTCTCTGTGTTCCAGATAAAGACCCGCGCTATACTGAGGTTAAATCTCTCAAAGATGTAGCACATCATCGACTAGAAGAAATAGCTGAATTTTTCAGGACTTATAAAAACCTAGAAAAAAAGGTGACAGAAATACTTGGCTGGAAAGATGTTGAGCATGTAATGCCATTAGTAGAGAAATGCGTTAAAGCTGCAAGTAAGTAATATTAATTCTAGTATCTTCAGAGTTAAAAAAAATTTAGGGGTGGGTTTTCTAGAGATTTTACTTGAATAAAAACCTACCCCTACTTTTTAAAAAAACTAGTTAATTTTTTAAAAATTCTCAAATGATGGCAGTTTTTGTAGTTATCGTAATTTTTAATAGGAATAAAATACTTTTTTACCCGAAACTATTTTACAGCAAGAAAGCAGTGTCTTAATTATAACTAAAATGATTATAGTAAATAACAATAGGGAAGTGATATGGAAAGTCTACAAAAATTTTAGATAAAGTCCAGCAGCATCATTAATGTATAAAATAAGGTAATAAAGAAAAAACATTTTTCCTTCAGTATAAATATCTTTTGCTACAAGGTATTAAAATCATTAAAATCAGAAGTTTTAGTTAACTCAAAATTAGTTAGTTCTATTCAAATTTTTATAAATCTTGTAGAATTATCAAAGAAATTTATTTGTTGGTTTACAAAAAAATATCCAACATATTCAATTTCTACTGCATATTTATGTGCCACCATATCAACCAATTCAGAATCGTAATATTTCCAATATTCTTCTCTATTTGATTTATTGCGGATAGGGAGCTGAAAGTTTTCTAGTTGTAATATTTGGGATAGTTTTTTAAAGTCGTTTTCAAGAGATTCAAACCTCATAACAAAATTAACTTAAGGCTGGCTTAACGGCAAGCCATTACTATTTAAATAATAAAACATTGTTGGTACTTTTCGCAATAAATTAATAAACTCATCTCTATTCCATTTTTGAGTTTGACGATGTGGCGAAAAAAAATAAGAAATCATTCTTTACCAAGAGTTTCTAATAACGGCAAATTTATAAAGAGAATTAAAAATATCTGGTGACAAAACTTGATAGTAGTCAAGTAAAGACAAGTGTTTATGTATGTGAGAAAAATTTTTATTTCTTACTTCAAATATTTCTACATCATCTTGCCAAGGGTTAAAGAAAAAAATTTTATCTTCAAAGTAATGCTTTAGAAAATTATGAATTGAATTACCTACTGTTTTAGGAATGTGAATAAATAAAAACTTTTTTTGTATAGAAAGCATTTTTCAAAGTGACGTAGTAAACATTTTTGGTTTGTTCCCTATCCTCGGACTCATCTATCCTACTCCCTAATAACTTAAAACAAAAACAATTAATAATCAACCTTTTCCTTTCTTCTTTTCTCCTCTTTCCTGACAGGATAAAATTTCAGCAAATAAAGCTTCATAACTATTTAAAGCATTTTTAGATCCAAAATTTTCTTCAGCATATTTTCTCCCTTGCTGACCTAGTTCCTCAAGTTTTTTTGGATTTTCATATAACTCTAGAATGGCTTGTGCCAAAGCTGAAAAATCTTCTGGAGTAACCACTATTCCACCACCACTTTCTTTGACAACCCTCATTGCTGTACCTGTATCTGGAACAGAGGCTATTATGGGACGACCACTAGCAAGAATAACAGGAATTTTTGAAGGTAAATTAAAAGCAGTAACAGTCTTTTTCTGTATTACTAAACCAACATCAGCAGCAGATAACATTTCTGGTAATTTTTCTCGTGGTACTAAAGGCAGTAAAAGTATATTATCTGCTTGATAATTATTACAACATTCTTGTAATTGTTGACGCGCTGTTTCTTCTCCTAAGATGACAAAAGAAATCTCTGATTTTTCTTTGAGACTAGCAGCAGCTTTAACTACTGTTTCTAAACCTTGAGTTAAAGCAATATTCCCAGAATAAATCACTACAAACTTATCTTGAAGGTTATGCTCTGCTCGGAAATAATTATTTTTATTGAGAGGTCTAATAAAATTAATATCTACCCAATTAGAAATGCAAACAATACGATCTTTACTAACCCCTTGTTCTACCAACTTAGTAACAAAATCTTCAGTAATAACACTAATTTTATCAGCTTTAAAATAAGCTAATTTTTCCACTGCTTGAGCTAGACTTACTATCCAACTATTTTTGTTCACTAGCCCAACTCTTACCGCAGCTTCAGAAACAATATCCTGAATATTTAAGACCACAGAAGATTTAGAAAATAATCCGTAAAAACTAACTGGTAAAGAAATTAATATAGGAGGAGTAGTAGCAAAAATAATTTCAGGTTTCCAGCCATTAAAAGCTTGCCATAAACTAGAAACAATAAAACTACCATCTAACAATAGCCGAGCTAAAACCCCCGGTTTAGAACCTCTGACATGAATATAACTACGTTGAACTGTCACACCATTTTTGTATTCTGTCAGAAAAAACTTCCCTTTATATCCATCATAAACTTTACGTTCAGGATAATTTGGCATACCAGTCACTACACGAACTTGATGTCCACGTTTAGCAAAACCTTCTGCAAGTTCTGTCATTAGGGGTGCAATACCAATTAGTTCTGGGTTATAGTTGTAGGAATAGATAAGAATACGCATAATTTAACTAATTATTCTTGCTACTCTGGAAAGGTAGTAATACTTTTTTACCCCGACTAAGGCATTCAGAACTCAAAAGTTAAAAGTAATATTTTGTATACTGTAAATTTTGATTTTAAAGTAACTTTCGGTAATTATAGCTAAAGTCAGAAGTCATAATTTTATAAATTTTAGAAATTTTTCGCAGTTTATTATCTATAATTAAAATTTTCACAACTTTTCAGAACTAATTTAGGGTTTCTGTAGTGGACTGACATAGGTAAAATACTACATTAGCTTTTTTATTTTAATCTTTAATTAGATCAATATTCTACTATTTTCCTTAAGCAAAAATTATGACTTTCCACTCTAAGAGAGAGCAAAAATTTCAGAATTATTTAGTTTAAAAATCTACTGTATTTGTAGTGTATACAATTAGTTATAGTTAATTATAAGGCCAAAAATTAACTGTACGCCTTAAGTATTACTTTAGTTAATAACTATACCATAAAGAATGAAAGGTAAATTATAAAAAAAGATAAAAATTTATCTTTCTAATCAAACAAGTTAGTTTTAATTTTTTGATATTCTTTATTCTTAGAATACAGTTACTACCCAGTAGGTTAACATAAAACTAATAAGTTAGTTTCAAGAAATTAAAATTTAAAAAGATAAAAACCACAACAGTAAGTATCTTATAACAGTTTTCATTAAAATAAAATACAGAGATTATAGCTATTAGGCACCTATGCATTTATACAAAAGGCAGAAGTTTTATAGTCATGAAGTGAAAACCAATATAAGTCACTCTAGTAGGCCCCACTACTTTTCTTGAATAGAATTACTACAGTCCTAATAATTAACTTTATATCATACATTAGACTCCAATTCTTTTGGTACTTTAAGTCCAACCTAATAATATCTTCAAAATTTTTCACTTGAGAACGACCATTAACTTGCCATTCTCCTGTCATGCCAGGTTTAACATCTAAACGTTGCCATTGAGGAATTTCATAACGTTCTACTTCATCAGGAGTTGGAGGTCTAGTTCCAACTAAACTCATATCTCCTATTAATACATTCCAAAACTGAGGTAATTCATCCAAACTCTTTCGCCTCAAAAAGCTACCAACTTTAGTAATTCTTGAATCATTTTCATTCTTAAAAATTGCACCTTGAGCTTGATTTTTAATTTGACCCTTAAGTTGCTCTGCATCTTCACACATAGATCGAAATTTCCACATTCGAAAATGCCTTCCCATCCAACCACATCGTATTTGACAAAAAAATATCGGACCAGGACTATCAAACTTAATAGCAATAGCTATTGGTATAAACAAAATACCTGTAATAAGTAATCCTACCAAAGCGCCAACAATATCAATTAAGCGTTTTACCAAAGATTTAATAGAAGAATGAGTAACAGGAAGTTGATTTTCTTCAGGTTTCCAACTACCTTTAATCTCTGTTTGTTTAGTTTGTTCAATAGTAAAAATTTTATCTAATTCAGTTAGGTAAAATATACTCATCACCTGAGAATTAACATTATCAAGAATAAAATCTATATCTTTTTTCCTTGCTATCTTGAGATTTGTCACCAAAGAGCCAACACCACAACTATCCATAAAATTAGTTTGACTAAAATCAATAATAATCTTACTTGTAGTCTTCTCTTGAGAGAAAAGTTCTTGGCAAGTTAGCTTAAATAATTTTGCCTCTGAGACAGTAAAACGAAGAGGCAAATTAATCACAGGAATTTTTTCCCTAAAAGTTACTTCTATATCTCTTTTTGAATATGTTTCTGATATTTTGCTGACCATGAAATTTTGATTCCTATTTTATTTAAGATTATACTATTATTGTTTCTGCAAAAGTTATTTCCTTGAAAATGAAGATTTAAAATTTATTACTTCGGACAAGGAGTTACTATAACCCCACCACCCAGTTTTTTATATTTCTGGCTGAATTTTAATCGCGACACATAAATATGCCGCAGTGCCGATGAGAATGAATCTTATTTGATCATTTTAGTAGCACTTTTTCCTAACAATAATTTGAGAAATCTTGACTTGTACCCCTATTCTATTCACAGCTATTGTCTTCTGTGGAGCATTTAAGTTCTACGGATGACATAAAAATAACGTTTTGATAGTTAAAATAGTTAGGAATTGACCCTATCCTAGATCATAGATTGATTTGCTCAATCTTGTTTTTCCCTAATCCTTTTATATTTAAGTTTTCGTAGGTAATAACTTCAGATTTAGATAATAACTTTCTAGGGCGAGAGAAAGTAGAAATATTTTCTTTTCTCTACTATTTTTTTGATTTTGTCCGGCAACTTTTATCAGAGCATTCAGCTATTTTTACTTCTATTTAATAAGATGATATAAGTCTTTTTTTTGAACGCTTTTAATACCTTTTTATCTTTAAGATAATACTGAGCTTGTCACCAAAAAATCTTTTAACCCTATATCAATTACTATAGTATTTCATACTGTAGGTTTACTATCACACTTAAATCTAGGAAATGATTTATATTCTAAATACCAAGTTACATAATAAACTTAGTTTTAGGATTAATAGTAAGAATTTTTATTTTAAATAACTCTAGTAATGGTCGATGTAAAAGTAGCTTTACCTTAACTATTTTGGGTAAGTTAATCTTTTTTCTTAAAAGCAATATAGCCTAATTATAATATAAGTAAAATTAGGATAAAACTACTTTACCTTAAACCTTAGTTTACCTAGATTTTATTAATTTTAATCTACATTAAACTACCCATCAAAGGTAAATTTTAACTGCCTAATACAATCTTGTAATACCTGATAATTAATTAATTAATTGATATTCAAGAAATTTATCTTTCCCATTGACAAAATCCTATTTCTAATAGTACTCTTTATAAGAGTAATAATTTAAGCTATCTTTAAGTTGGGGAACTTGTATTATTAATTGGCAAGGGTTCACTAAACAGTCACTTTCTTTCCAACAAGAGGAGTCTTCAGAGCATCTATAGTTGTACTTTTTATACAAAAACTACAGCCACATTTCTATAATTGTGGCTTATGATTTAATTGGCTTTAGCCTGTACTTATAAGCTATCATCTTGATAGCAAGATTAAGTTTATTATTGTTATAGTAACATAAATTTTTAGTATCAAAGTTAAGAATAGTTTTTGTCAGTTATGGGATATCAAGTTTAATTGATTGACCAAAAAATTTAGTGTAAAGCCTCTATTATCAGCGAGGAAATTTTTAGTTGTTTTTTATAAGGTTATAATCTTATTAATTCATTAGTCACAGGGGAGCAGTCCGAGACAAAATATGGAAATATCAGACAACCTTCGGAGGTGGGTATAGTAGTCTGTTAGACATTAAGCTACACCAGAGCTTTATTTGGCAAGAACCTCCCCACGCCTAAAAGTCGGAGAGGATGTCAATTTTTTGATTAACCTAATCATATCTCCATAATAACACCAAAATAACCCATATCAATTTGAGTGGGTTGTTACTCCCGATTAAGTCTAGTTTTGATTAGTTTCCAGCTAACCCACCCAATATCTCTTGTCTAGTTATATATATTTTCAGAACGTGAAGTTTCACGACTTCCTTTTACTCTTGCCTTTGCTTTAGCTGCACTACGTTTGATAGCTTGAAGTCGTGCCTCATATTTTGCCCTCTGCCGTTTTTTGGGAGTTTCTTCGATTAAAGTTTTCAGAGCACTACCTAAGCTTTTATAAGCATTGGGAAGCGAATAACCAAAACGAGTTGCTAGAACGATCGCCTTATCATCTGCTTCTATGGCCTCTTTGAGATTACGCTCTCCATTATTTTTCTGGTATAGTCTATACCCAGATACACCACACAAAGCCAAGGCCAGAACTAAAAGTAGACCATCCTGTACCCATAATTCACCAACAGCACCCCCCAAGCCTATAGCAAGGGCGGCCATTTCCCAACCATCCCTAGGAATTGTATCGTTTTGAATTCTGGCCACTTCATGCCAAAATAATAAGTTACGCTGGTCTAATGCTAATTGTTCCCAACGTGCTAGGTCAATAGATACCTCTACCTGGTCTTTGCCTATTTCCTCACTGCGAATAAGTGAAGGATTAACTTCAAGAGATTTTTCTACCATTACCCAACTTTGTAATTCTGGTGGTAGTAACCCTTTGAGACGCCTAATTTCACTCATTTCTGCTCTGGCAGTAGTAGTAGCATAAGATGTCATAGTTTCTAATAGTCCTATAGATTTTTCAACAGATATCATCTTTTCTTTAAATAGTTTACCCCAAGATTTCGGGCAGTATGTTTTTTAACCTTACTGAAAGAATTAAGTCAAGCCACATACTTACTTTTTGGAGAATAAACTAGAGGTAATTCTAATTGATGACTCAAGTCTTCTTGATAATGGATATTCTTCATATTGAGGAAATCAAGAATAGTTTTAGCAACTCCTTGAGCCGCTAAATACGGTACCCCATTACCAATAGTTTGAAACTTATGGCTGAGAGTCATATTATTTGATAAAGCAAATTTTTTAGGTAAAGACTGGATAGCTAATGTTTTTGCTGTAGAAAGATGACGGACTTTATCTGGATGTAAATTAACTTCATTATTTCTATAACAAGCAGCGGGAAAATAACGCCATCAATGAAGATGTTTATCAGATTTTTGGTGGTCCTGTATATGTAGTGATAAGCCAATAT
>ENA-UENX01000462-UENX01000462.1-marine-metagenome-genome-assembly--contig:-NODE-462-length-17159-cov-145.738001_pt1 | contig 17159 bp, 8 predicted proteins | sample MGYA00237875_ERZ529327 | MGnify/ENA primary metagenome ERZ529327 (study PRJEB26372, sample SAMN05368347) | marine metagenome | biome: cultured habitat; feature: ocean water; material: water; isolation... | reverse complement strand
TGGGTCTACATCTAAACTATAACCACCTGCATCTAGAGTAGTGGTAGTAAAAGTATTAGCACTATTAGTAGTATCAACTGCCGTAACTGTTATCCCTTTTATTCCTTCACCGACTGTATAGAAATCGTCATTATTAACAGCATCAGTATAGGCCACACCTGTAATAAATGGGCCACGATCCCCAGAAAAAGCAAATTTTTGGGTAGTCATGACTGCGTTGTAATTTTCGAATTGTCCCTGTAGCGAAGAGATTCCGACTTCCTTAAAGTTACCACTCATCAGGTTTCTCCGATGACCCGGACTGACGAATAGGTTTTTGTGGTTACCCTCCACAAAAGTGGTTAAGTCTGGCGTACCTGTTGTTCCCCTGTAAGCGATATTTTCCCCAGTAGACCAGGGAGGTGCGAGGACATACCCCGCAGCCTGCATACGTTGGGTGGGGCTGCTACCACCTTCTCCTGTGTGACTAAATACGTTATTATTTAGCATCCATTGACTATGATCTTGAGCAGCACTATGGAGTTCGAAATTAAATACTAGAGGTTGTTTGGCATCGGTGGAAATTGTATTTGAAGGAAGTCCTTGATTTAGGTCTCCATTTAGATATAAATCAGCTTCTCCTTGAGGATTTGCTCGACCTCTGTTTACCAATTCGAGCATATATTGGTCTTGAGCAGTGGGTTGTGTCATGGTTTGTATTTAAATATAAACGATTGTAATTGACAAAGCAGGAATTATTTTCCAATAGACTCGCAGAACTAAATCACATATATAGTAGGGGCTTTTTGGCGTTTGCCCTCTACAGATAGGTTATTATTTATAAGTTTGAGTAGACCCCGATTAATTTAATGTTAGCATTTGAATCAACAAAAAGTCAATGAAAAATTACTTAATTTCAGCTAAATATTCGGAAAATGCCAAAATAGCCGTACCCTAGTCCCTTATTATCTTGGGCTAATTGGAAAATGCTAAAAGAGGCGATCGCTAATCCCTCATCACCTTGCACTCCACTCACCGATGATAAGGGAGAAGGAGGCGATCGCTAGTTCTTCTCTTCTGTACAGAAGCAAATTTATGAGAGTTTGGGTGGTACAAAAGAACAGGACTTACGCAAATTCACCTTAAAAACACCAAATGTAGGGGCTTTCTGGCATTCGCCTTCACTAGATATAGTGCCCGTGCGTAAGTCCTGAGGAATATGATTACGAGGTTTAGAAAAAGTTCGTAGACTGGCAGAAGATGGCATAAAGGGGGGAGTGGTTCTCCGGTGTTAACTTGTAATGATAAGCTTGTATGGGGAACCTGCCCAGTTTATTTCAGTTTGTATTTCGGTTTGGAACCGCGCGGATAGATGTTGGGCGATCCTTCTTCTTTCGTACGTGGGCTTGTAGCTACTAACATATAGTTATAGTAGTTGTCAATGAAGAAATTTGGGTTATGTTTTTTCCGGAAGTTTCCTTAACTCTACAGAAAAGAATTTTAAAACTAGTTTGAGTTTGAAGACCTCAAAAATTATCGTGACAACCAAAACCTTGTACAGACATTCCATGGAACCTACCTACTGTACCCGACTAAAATGAAAAACGCTGTAATTATCGGGATATTTTTCAGGTTCAAGCCCTACTACAGACTAGATTTTTTTGTAGGGGGTTTGGAAACTAAACGCAAACATTCAGCTATCAGCAGTCAGCTCGAACACTTTACCTAGGTCATGCTGGGAAAAAAACACATAAAAGTAACAAAATACTTGCATAAAGCTGATCATCTTTTTTGTGTCCGACCTTTAATTATTCAGGACTTACGCAAATTCACCTTAAAAACACCAAATGTAGGGGCTTTCTGGCATTCCCCCTCACTGGGTGTAGTGCTCGTACGTAAGTCCTGTTATTATTGGAGGCATTTCACCTCCTTCTAGCTAATAGCTGAATGCTTACAACTAAACCCCTAAAATTTAATCTACTAATTCGATAGCCCGCTTAGTCAAAGTTTCAGCAGTAATACCATTAAAAGCCATCACCTCACCAGCACTAGAAGCAGTCTCCCCTCGACGCCAAGCAAAGGTATCCCGCTTAACCTGACTCCGTAACATAATTGGTTCTAACATCAAACTGGCGCCACCAGTCACAGCAATTAAAGCATCACCACCGAATAATTCCTCAAAACCAGCATCATCCAAAAAACCGCCATCAGCTTCAGAACAAGTATTCCAACCTGTATCCTGGGGACGGTACAAGCGCCGGGGATTAATTACTGAAACTATCCGTACCCCAATACCTTTAGTTTCCAAATAGGCAGCAGCTTCAAATACTGGAATTAATGGCAGATCTCCCAGTACTGCAAACACAACAGTCTGACCCCCTTTAACCTCTTGAAGAATAACAGCACCATCCTTTAACCCTTGTCTTGCCTGTTCAAAAGTAGTCCGAATAGGTAAAGGTGACTTACTAGCAGTAATAGTCACACCCTTATTTTTAGTACTCAGCGCCCAGTCATAACAAACTTGAATACTATTAGCATCAGGTGGGAAAAGGGCGAACACATTTCCATTCCGCATCATCGCAGCAAAATAAGCTTCAATTTCCGGGCGTTGGTGAGTCCAACCATTGCGCCCCTGTTCCAATGCTCCAGCAGTAAATAATGTAATTGTCGAAGGAGTCAGGTGACGTAACTCCGCCATTGCTTGAGTAACAGTTTGCCAAATAGGTACCCCGTTAATAGCAAAAGATTCATAAGAACACCAAACTGTCCGGGCTCCCATCAATGCTAAAGCAGCAGCCATTCCAGCACAAGCGTCTTCGCTCAAAGGTTCATAAACCTGACCTCCTGGACCTTGGAAATAAATATCGTCAGGGGTGGGGTGAATAATTTTCAATGCTTGGTTAACATTATTAATACCTGATGCAGCGTTACCATCAGCATTTGTTAGCAAGAAATGAGGGTCTTTTTGACCGACATGAGCTATTAATGCTCCCATGGCAGTTGTGGCAACTTTGGGGTCCCCACCAACTGTATATTCTTCTAAAGGTAGTTGACCTAATTCTGTTAGTGGATACTCAAATTCAGTCACAACAGTCTTAGATGCCGGACCTCCACCAGCACGTTCGCAATTTTTTCGTACTAACTCCCAAGCTGCTACTGATAAGGCACGTTCTTTGAGAGTATTGATAATTTGGGGACTATCGAGGGTGTCTTTAGGATAGAGGTTGTGAGATTTTGAACCTCTGGCGTGAACCCCGGCCCCCTTGAGTTGTTTGATAATAAAAATCGTGAGTTTACCATCAAGAGCAGATTTTGCTGCTTTGTCAACATTTTCTAATACCGCTTTGGTAAATTCTAGGCGTTTTTCTAAAGAGAAGGCACTACTGTCAATATAGTCTCCTGGTTGGTTTTGGTCGTCGAAGTCCTTAGCATCTACCAGTATGACTTCTGCAAAACCGTTGCCTTTCCAGTAGCTAATCATTTCTGCATTACTTTTTGTGGAAACCATGCTGTGGTGTTCTTGACTATAACCGTTCCATACTAATACTGGTAAAAAGTTGGTAACATTAGGATAGGCAGTGTTAAAGTGCATCATACTGCTGACTGGATATGGTTCTCCCATACCACCGTCCCCTAAGGTGAAAGGAAATAGGGTGTTTTGATGTAATAATGCTGCTGCCATGGCGAAATGTTGACCTTGTCCCAGTGGCCCGGCAGGGTTGAGTAAACCAGGAATATAGCCAGATAGGTGTCCGAGGAGTCCGTGCATTTCCCGGAAGCGATCGCGCATTTGTTGGACACTGAAGATTTTCATATCTTCTAGGGAGCGGTCAAGAAATACAGCGCTATAAAATCCGGGGGCGTGGTGTCCGACCTCTGTGAGAATATTTTTGTAGCCTAACATTACTAGGGCTGCATAAGCTTCGGCTTGACTGGCAAAACCGCCTGGGTGTCCTGATGCTTTGCTGCCTGTTACTTGTAACATTAAATAACGCAGAGCATCAGCGTAGAGGAGGGTTTGATATATGCCAGTAGGGTCACTTGGTGAAGCGATCGCTTTACTTCCTTCTGCTATTGCTGGTGTTTTACCGTAGGTTTCAAAATCAGGCCAAGCTTTTCCAAAATATTGGATACCTTCACAAAAATCCGGGACTGTTGTTGGTTTTGGAGTTGTTGTAGTCATAGCAATTTTCCTGTATTTTGCTCTTTTTATCTCAATTTAACATCTACGGGGATCGATTTTAATTTCTTTTGACTAATTATTTGATGTAGTAATAATACTAATTCACTTTTAATATGTCACAAATAAATAGTTTGCAACTTTAAATTTCAAATGATTTCCTGAAAGTAGTGTATAATTAAGTGTTTGAGCAGATATAACCCCTACAGGTATCTTTTCGGTCCAAGGTTATACTAAGTAGCAATATAGCTGCCGCCACCATCCTCCGCCAAAGCAAATTATTTAACTAAGAGGTTGGTCAATGCCATATTCTGGTAGTTTAGCAGATAAAGAATGGGTTCTGATTGAACCATTGTTGCCAAAAAAAAAGAAAACTTGCCCCATACATAGGGAGTAAAAGATAAATATTGGACGGTATACTTTCTTAACTGAAAAACGGTTGTTATTGGTCTAATAGAATAAAGATTTAAGTCCTTACTCCATCGTATTTTGGCATTATAAACAGTGGCGAGAATCAGGAATAATAGAACAGACTAGAGATGTATTACACTCTCAAGTACATCAACATGTAGAAAAAACGCTCCGGGACAACTCTAATAAATTAATTCCCAGATAGTAAAAAAATACCTGTAATGTTAGTGTCAAGTTCAAGGGATTCAGTTTCAAGTAGACTACTAATGGAATTTATAAGGCACTTAGCAGAAAATATCTGGGCTTTCCTTTTTTTGCTTCGTAGCACATGCATCGTCAAAAACTGATAATATGGATTAATTGAAATGTTGTCAGACAACATTGACTACTTTAAGTCCAAACCTGTAAAAATTCGTAAAATCACTATTTTACTTGATAATTGATACTACCTCGAAAAAATTATACAGTAGTTAAAGACAGTTTATCCAGCAATTATGACCAAGATCAGGTTTCAACTTTCCGCTCAACCATCAAAAGTTGAGAAAGAAAAACAAGGAAACACGATATTTGTTACAATTCAAGCTAGATGGGTCATAGAAAGAACTAACTCTTGGATGGAAAGATATAAAAGCTTGACTAAAAAAATTGATGCGAACCCTAGAAAATACCACCGCCAAGATTAATCTTTGTTTTATCCAAACTAATGCTCAAAAAATTGGCGTTAGCGGAGGATGGTGGCAACAGCTATATCGCCTAATTCTCTAGAGAAACCTGTAGGGGTTCTATAAAATCTAGCTTTTAACTTTTAACTTTTGAGTTTTGACTTTCGTGAAACGGTTAAGTCTGGGTAATATTGGTAAAGTTGTAGACAATCAAATAAAAATTAATACTTATAATAATTAGTATAAGTAAAAAATCACTCAATTAAGAATATGACAATGAGGCAACTGCCAGGTCCAAAAGCTCCTACTGTGATTAAACTGCTCCAGTTGGTTGCTTAACCATTGACATTTATACAAAAATGTGCATAGCAATATAGCGACATATTTGAAGTAAAATTGGATTACCTAACAGTATTTATCAAGCATCCAAAGGCCATTGAATAAATTTTCCAGGCTAACCCAAAACAGCTCGACTATGGTGTAGAAAATCAATTGTTGCTAGCATTGCTAGGAGAGCGATCGCTCTCGTTGCTAGACATTACTCCAAAACTTAAGGTTAACTATTGATGCCATCTTTTCATGGGGAAAGGATGCAAGCTTGTAGGTAGAACAAATCGCACTTTTTTATCCTTATTAAACCATTTTTCTGCCATTCCCCCTACTATTCTCAAACGGTCTGTATTTTGGATAAATAAGGCAACTAATAGTTCTTTTATTCTTTTTCTTTTTGTTTACTTGATTCTTATTATTGTACAAATAAAAACCCTTAAATGATTATCTGAAAATTATTTAAGGCTTGAGGGTCAACAAAATTAACTCTGGTATAAAATGTTCTTCAAGATCTGCCCAGTGTGAGCTATAATTAAATTATATTGTGGTTTATATGTTTGAGGATAATGCTTCAATTATGGAAATGTAAATGGTATAATATTACTTATATTCACAAATAATTATAGATAGTACCTATACTTTGCATAAAACAAAAAATACTTGTGGAGAGATGTACTAAAAAAAATATGAAACTTAATCAAGATTCATTGCTAAGGAGAGCTTTGAAGCCTACTTTTTACAAAAAGTATTGGCTCAATTTGGCAGAGTATGCTAGTGTAGCCTTCTCTGTATTTGGTGCTTTTGGAGTAGCAGCTTCGGGGCAAGCATTTTATGCAGTTGCCCCTATAACATTAGCCTTATCTCTGAATATGGCTAACAGATACAGACTTGAACAGCAAATGCAATTATCTCAAATCTCTGAGATAGAAAAAATTCAAAGCTCAGTAGAAAGGTTAGAAAACAATGCTGTAAAGGTAATAGTTAAACTTCGTCAACAGCTTTCTATCGAAATTGAATCAGTTCGTGAACAATTTTCTACTGAATTAACACAAGCTGTAAATTCAGAAATACAACAGCAACTAACTGCACTAGAATACTCAGTTTCTTCTGTACAAAAAAGTTTAGCATCTGTGGATCAAAAATCTCTGAGTAAATCTGATTGGGAAATAGTAAATGGACGTATTTTGGTGATTGAAGAAGCGATGGCCAATCTACAAAGGGATACGGAAATATTGGTTAAAGAAGCATCTGTAGATATATCCCAGCTTCACACCAAAATTGACGATCTGGAAACACAGAATACACAGGTAATAAAACCTCACTTGAAACGCCTAATTATACTTATCAGGCAGTTACAACAAAAAAATTATTCTAGCCCATCATCTCATCATCATTCTATAATTTCAAAACAACCCATTAGAGAACATACTGGGGAATCAGTAAAACAATCTGAAGGTATATTTTAAATATATAATAATTTAATATAAAATTTCCGGCTGGAAAAATAATAACAGTTTATAGCTTATAGATATTAAATAAACTTGACCAGAAAACAAGGTTAATTTTTTCCCTTTCCAGGGTATAAAAAAAATAAAATTTAGTATTTCAACCCTCCTTTTTCCAAAAGGTAATTTTTCGCGACGGGATGTGAAAAACCCAGTTTCCCCTCTGGAAGCTAACTGATAACTCAAATCCAATCTGAAGGTAGGTTTTAAGTATATTATGATTGCATTTAAAATTTGCTTTATAAAAAATAGTAATAGCTAATAAATATCAAATAAACTTGACCAGGAAAGAAACTAAATAATCTTCTATTTAAAGGTAATAAAAAAAATAAAATTCAGTATTTAAATACTCCCTATTCCAGGAGTTACTTTTTGACTGTGGGATATAACCCAGTTATTACTCATAAGGCTTATAATATTTATTAAAACAATTTAAACTTGACTATTGAGTAGTAGATTAAGGTCGGGACTTGGCATGCAAGATCCATAAAATATAAGAATAATTAAGATTGAATTATCTTAATTGTGCGAAAAAGTAATTCACTTTGTGTTAATTATTTAATAACTAATAACTGAAGTGACAAACTAATATGAAAATTATTACAGTTTTAACTAAATGATTGAACAGTTTACCCTAATATTTGATGTTGATGGCACAATAGCCGATACAGAAAGAGATGGCCATAGAGTAGCTTTTAATCAAGCTTTTGCTGAAGCAGGTTTAGATTGGGAATGGTCAGTTTCCTTATATGGAGAATTACTGGCGATCTCTGGTGGCAAAGAACGAATTAACTTTTATATTAGTCAGTATAAACCAAAGCTTAAATCGTCAATTCCACTGCTAGAATTGATTTCTAATCTACACTCAAGTAAAACAAATTATTACCGAAAATTATTAAGTACAGGTGCTATACCATTACGGCCAGGAATAAAAAGATTATTAACAGAGGCACGAAATAATAAAATGCGTTTAGCGATCGCTACTACTAGTACTATTACAAATGTGACAGCATTATTAGAGAATACCTTGGGAAAAGAAAGTATTTCTTGGTTTGAAATAATTGCGGCAGGGGATATAGTTCCGGCTAAGAAACCTGCACCAGATATTTACTATTATGTATTAGAAAAAATGAATATTCAAAGCAATAATTGTATAGTATTTGAAGATTCACACCATGGTTTACAAGCTGCTTTGCAAACAGGATTAAAAACAATTGTAACTGTTAATAATTATACTATTAATCAAAATTTTACTGGCGCAACTCTAGTATTAAATCATTTAGGAGAACCAGAAAAACCATTTACTATTTTGGCTGGAAATGCTCTAGGTAGAAATTATTGCGATCTAAAGTTAATAGAGCTTCTCCAAGATTGAAAAAATGTTTTATCTAAATGGTTTTGTTCCTAATAATTTTTACAAAATACAGCTGTACATAATCTGCTCTGTATCTGCTATAAATATAAATAGCTGGGAATAGATGCTTATATCAACTAGGAAACTTTTGTCACATAATCAGTAAAAAAACATGAGATAAGAGAGAATAAAATTATATAATTAATTTTGTTAACCACTTCAAAATGTCCCCTTGAATAAATAGTTATAATTAAAGTTTCTATTGGGGTAATCTCTCTATCTGTATTGTTGATCAAGCTCTACTACAAACGGTATACTTATTTCTCTAAACATGATATAATTTAGTACTATATATTGTAGTTAAGCTACAATATTTTTAGACAAAAAAATGATGAGGATATCAAGATAATCAGTCTATGAGCCCTAATACAACAGTTACAAAAAAAACATTACTAATTGGTAAGGGATTACCCCCTTTTGAATCTATAAAACCAGAAGATGTAGTACCCGCAATAACAGAATTACTGACAGAATTAGAAAAAGAACTAATCAACTTAGAATTAATAGTTAAACCAACTTGGAATGACCTAGTAGAACCTCTACAAAAATTAGAAGATCGTTTAACCTGGAGTTGGGGAATAGTAGGACATTTAATGGGAGTTAAAAATAATCCTGAACTACGAAAAGCTTATGATCAAGTACAACCCAAAATAGTAGAGTTTATTAATAAACTAAATCAAAGTAAACCTCTTTATCAAACCTTTAAAAATTTAAGTAATAGTGATAGCTGGCAAAACCTAGATTCAGGACAAAAACGTATAGTTGAAGCTGCCATCAAAGATGCAGAACTTTCAGGAGTAGGTTTAAAAGGAGAAAAACGAGAACACTTCAATGCTATTGAACTAGAACTAGCAGAACTTTCTACTAAATTTTCTAATAATGTTCTTGATGCTACCAAAGCTTTTAGCCTAATTTTAACTGAAAAAGAAGAAGTAGACGGTTTACCACCCAGTTTGTTAAGTCTAGCTGCTCAAGCTGCCAGAGATAATGGATCCGAGAATGCTACACCAGAAAACGGACCTTGGCGGATAACCCTCGACTCTCCCAGTTTTTTACCCTTCATGCAACACTGCAAAAGACGGCAGTTGCGAGAACAACTTTATAAAGCCTTTATTAGTCGTGCTTCTAGTGAGAAGTTAAACAACTATCCTTTAATTGAACGTATTCTGGAGCTACGTCAGCAAAAAACAGAAATTTTGGGCTTTAATAGTTATGCAGAATTGAGTCTTGCCAGTAAAATGGCTCCTAGTGTGGAAGCAGTAGAAAAGTTATTAGAAGAATTACGCAGTGTTAGTTATGATGCTGCAGTTAAAGACTTAGAAGAACTAAAACAGTTTGCTGCCAGCCAAAATGCACCAGAGGCCAAGGAGTTTAAACCCTGGGATATGAGCTTTTGGTCAGAAAGACTGCGAGAAGAAAAATTTTCCTTTACTACAGAAGAGTTGCGACCATATTTCCCCCTGCCACAGGTTCTTGATGGGTTATTTAGTTTAGTCAAGCGTATATTTGGCATTAATATTACTGCCGCAGATGGGGAAGCTCCAGTATGGCATGAAGATGTGCGCTATTTTAAAATTAGTGATGAAACAAACAGACCCATTGCCTATTTTTACCTTGATGCTTATAGTCGTCCTGCTGAAAAACGAGGTGGTGCATGGATGGATGACTGTATAAATCGTGCTAAAATTGTAGAGAATGGTCAAACTACTTTGCGTTTACCTGTAGCTTATTTACAATGTAATCAAACACCGCCTGTAGATGGTAAACCTAGTTTGATGAATTTTAGTGAGGTAGAAACTCTGTTCCATGAATTTGGACATGGTTTACAACATATGCTGACAACAGTTGACTATGGAGGTGCTTCAGGTATTAATAACGTAGAGTGGGATGCGGTAGAGTTACCTAGTCAGTTTATGGAAAATTGGTGTTATGACCGCTCCACTTTATTCGGAATGGCGAAACATTATGAAACAGGGGAGGTTTTGCCAGAACATTATTATCAGAAACTTTTGGCTGCTAGAAATTATATGAGCGGTAGTGCGATGTTGCGCCAGTTGCATTTTGCTTTAGTTGATATTGAGCTCCATCACCGTTATCGACCAGCTGGGGAAGAAACAGTGCTAGATGTGCGTAAGCGTGTTGCTGAAACTACTACTGTTTTGGAACTATTGCCAGAAGACTCATTTTTATGTGCATTTGGGCATATTTTTGCTGGTGGTTATGCTGCCGGTTATTATAGTTATAAGTGGGCGGAGGTATTGAGTGCTGATGCTTTTGCCGCTTTTGAAGAGGCTGGTTTGGAAAATGAACAGGCGATCGCTACTTGTGGTCAGCAGTTTAGGGATACAGTTTTAGCTTTGGGCGGGAGTCTGCATCCGATGGAGGTATTTAAAACTTTCCGAGGTCGAGAACCTAGTACTGAACCTTTGTTAAGGCATAGTGGTTTGGTAGCTACAGCTTAAATTATAGAGCTTAAGAGCAAGTTTAGAACACACTCCTAAGAACAAAAACCTTTATAGAGATTTTCAATAGAACGTCTCTACTATAGTTTACTTCAGTGAAAACTGCTATAATTTAAAATTTATAGGGTGTGTGACGGCATCTTTTGTTAGATGTTGGTTTTTTTAGCTGTCTTTAACGTCACACACCATTAAAATCATTATGTGTCAGGGTTTTTCAATTAAGTTAACTATAAAACCTTTATTGCTTTAGGGAGACCTTAAACTTTTTGTTTGTAGTAGGGTCTTAGTCCTCGAAATATCTATCTTAGGGTTAAAACTTTATTTGAGCAGAGCAAGTGCAGCAGCTATATCGCCACAGAGTAGTCGCGATCAATTAATAATTTTATAGTTATTCTATTGTAACAATATTTTGGGAAATTGGTATAACAGACAAAAAGAGACTGAATTTTTTCGTGTAAGGTGAACCATAGTTTGGAGGTAATTTATATTTAAAAGACATATTATTGGTTCCAAGCGATCGCTCCTTCAATGTAGGAATTTTTAACCTTTGGCTGAGAATTTTCAGGACTTTTGCATGCTACACTATATTTGGCGGATAACAATTTGACAATTTTATAACTTTATGGGTGCCCTGCTAACGCCACTGGGAGTTAATACTTAACTATTTTTATTCTAAAAACCTTCAGTTATTCAAGTTAAAATTTATCTCATTTTAATTCAAAGACATTTCAATTCTGAGGTCAGAGCGATATAATAAGAATCCTTTTTATCATGTTTTTAAAGACTCTTTAGCAGTTGGCAACAGTTGAAATAGACACCTCTGAAAACTAATTGTCAACAGAGGTAGTCTAAGGGTTTGAAATTAATTATCGGACATATCTAATAGTCTTAGGGTAGACTTTACCTTAAATTTAACAAAATATTAACAGTCTCATCTAAATCTTTTCCAAAACAAATAATCCCATCCTCATGACCAGCCATTACTAATATTTTTTCTACTCCTAAATTCTCTTCATCAAATAAACGAAATATTTCTTTTGCCATTTGTGGAGTACCATAAGGAACATCTGGACTAGAAGTAGGAACTTTAAACATAAGTTTTTGCCAAAGCTGATAATTATGAATATGAATAATACCCATAATTTCAGGTTTATAATAATATATAGCGGCATGAGTTAAAGACTCAGAAGAAGCCTTAATAGGTCCGCAACAAGTTAGGCTATTTTCCTCTATATTAAAATCAGTAACAACTGTATAATATTCCGGTTTTAAAGTTGAGATATGACCAGTTTGAGTCCCAGAAATTATAAACTGATTGGAATTATTTATTCTCTGACTAACATTACCAAAACCAATGCCATTGTCATAAATACCAATTAATCCTAAGGAATGCATTAAGTCGCGTTTTTTCATTAAATCAGTGATAGGAGCGATCGCCACAGATTCTCCTTTTATCCAATCACAATGATATTTAATTACTCCCTCATCCATAACCATAAACTTAATAATTAAAATAATGTAGATTTGGTCTCAGAAAAAAACCCAATAAATTCGAGTAAAAAGCCAGCTTATAGTTAGGTTTTAGCCCACTTTAATGTATCATATCAATTGTTAGTATAAACGAAATATAATACTTGTTAGATTAATAAGCTATTTTATAGTTTAGCTTTAACCAAGTCTAGTGTATCATATTAATAGGGATATCTATTAGCCTGATTTTTTATTAATTAGGAATTTTTAGTTATTTATGCATAATTCCTTTCTTTTAAGAAATATTTAAACTACTCTAGAGTTAAACTTTTGAGCCCATAATAAAATCTTAAAATTTTAAATTTTGACTGTTAACTTCCGTGAAATGAGATAAGTCAATGTTCTTCACCATTGTGAGAATTGCTATATAACAGTTTTAATTTAGAATATTTTCTACTCCAACTACATTTTTTATTACTGCCTGAACAATAATTATTCTATACTGTAATCTCCATTATAGAGCATTAGAAATATTAATATAACCCTGCTGTGGAGGTTGCCTAATTATTTTCTCAGCTAGAACTTTACGTCCTATTTAATCTAAAGGGAGATTACTATATTCCAAAAATCCTATTACATCATCTTGATTACCATTACCACTGATAATTTCTATTAAACCCCGTATAGTTTGATAATTTCCCGTTCTTGCCTTTGCTACAAAAATCGCGTTTTGAATATTAAAACTTCCTGCCTGTAATTCGCAATTATCTATTTTTTTAGATACAAAAATAAGTAAATTATAACCTAACCCATAAACTTTTTGACTAGCATCTTAAAACGGACAAGATGATTGTGGTTGTCCTATATATTTTACCTTTAAATCTACTTCTAATTCCGGAAAATCTATGCCACTAGCTGCACTGCCTGGAGTATATAAATACTTCTTTCCTAAATAGTTAGTTCCCACTGCTTTACCATCAGTAATACCATACAAATCAAAAATTATAGTAACACTTAAATCTCTCACAAAAGTTATGGTCTCCGTTTTAAATAATAATAGAGTAAGTTCTTTCATATATTGATAAATATTGAATTAACTAAATAACGTTAACTGTTGCCAAGTTTGAGGCTTAAATCTAAAGTTTTGTCTGCCAATTCTTTTACATATCCATTCTACACAATCAGGCACAACCGAATTACCATATAAAGCATATTGGTGATAAATTTTAACAACTCGACACCAATTATCAGGAAATCCCATTAAACGAGCATATTCAATATTAGTTAAACGACGAAATTTATTACCTACTTGATATCTTTCATAATGCCTAGAAGTAGAAGAAGTTAATGTAGAAGTAACTCCATTAATGCCAAATATTGTATAGCCAAGACGCGCTCCTCCACCTTGATTATATAATATTTCCACACCATTATAATATCTATTTACTGCTTTACTCTGTTTGATTCTTTCTAGGGTTTCAGAAGTAAAATAAAATTGTGGGTTTATTTCTGATTCATATTGTAGAATATCTTTAAGTTTTTGTCTGGGTTTTATATCAGCCATTAAAGGCAAAGATTGACTATACATTTGATTTTGATAAGCAATACCCCAGTGATAGTTTTTACTACTAAAATCAATAATAGCCTTCATATATTGTTCTATTTCGCTATTTTCATTCCAAGGTAAACTCTGAATATCATTATCTGTTAAAAATACAGAAAGGTTTTCTAGATCGAGAGTTTTTTGTGTAGACTTAATACAAGTACCAAAAATAAAAATTCTGTCTCGGTTCTGGGGAATACTAAAATTTATAGGGTTAATGATTCGCCATTCAATAAAGTAGTCTAACGAAGCAAGGGCATTTAAAATAATTCGGAAATGATACCCTTTTTCCATAGTCAAAATTCTTTTAACATTTTCTAATAAAAAATATTTCGGCTTTTTAGCTTGGATAATTTCAATAATTCGTTCAAAAAGTGTTCCCCTGAGTCTATCTCTAATTCCCATTTTTTTACCAGCTTGACTAAATGGTTGACAGGGAAATCCCGCTGTTAAAATATCGTGTTCTGGAATTTCTAATAAATTAATTTTATTAATATCATCTAAGACTATTGAACTACTACCAAAATTACTTTGATAAACTTGACAACAAAGTTTACTAACATCATTCGCCCAAATAGTCTTAATATTCGCAGCCCTCATTCCCAAACAAAAGCCACCTATTCCAGCAAATAATTCTATGGCTTTTAGTCTATTTTGAGTCAACTTTATTCTCCCTTTTAGCCAGACAGAAATATAAAAAGCCCTGTAAATGTAGAGTATAAATTTCTCCATTTTTTACACACTTTGATACCAACGAGACTTACGGACTCCTCCAACAAAGTGTTCATGAGCTTTGTCCTTATATACTTCAGTAAAGGTGCTAAGAGCAAGGATTGAAATGCTTGATCATTTAATCAGAGTTAATACCCTTAGTAACTTATCCTGTTTTAAGGCCCGTTCAATATTTAGTATTTCTAAGCGCTAATTTTTTCTTGACATATGTTACTTTTTTTCCAAACAATTCTATTATATAGAACCTGCTTAGGAGCTATGTAAAATTTGAAATAAATTGTTAAATCTAGCTTCTATCAAAAAAACTTTTCAGGTTATTTTGATACGATTCCTTATATAATATATATTTATAACTCTATAGTAATTTCAATATTTTATCTCCTTAACTCCCTCTTTTCCCAGGATCTCCAACAACTCTAATAAGTATTAAACAAATTTGAGTCAGAGATTACTTCTAAGTTATGAGTTATAAGTTATGAGTTCTCAATTCTAATTCTATTAAAAGCGCTCACCAATACCAAAGTGGAAACGAGTGTCACCTTCATCATTAATAGCATAATCAATTCTAATCGGACCCAGAGGAGAATTCACCCGGAGACCACCACCATAACCTATGCCATCTCCTGGCTTCTCCCGCACACCTCCAGGATTACCAATAACAGATCTTTGACTATCAAATACTGTTGCAGCATCAACAAATAAAGCACCACCAAGAAATTTAAATACAGGAAAGCGATACTCAACAGTTCCTAAGACAAAAGTACGACCTGCTGCCACCGAACCCTCATCATATCCACGGACTGTATTAGTACCACCCAGAGCAAAAGCTTCATAAGGAGGTAAGTCTCCTATTATATGGCCTGCTTGTATATTAAAAGCTAAAGCTTGAGGTCCATCAGTAAAGTTAATAAAACTTACTGGAATAAAATAACTGAAATTACCCCGCAAACGATTCAAACCAATTTCTCCTGAGCCTACAGGAATAGACTGTTCTGCACCAAACCGCAACAAACTACCAGAAGTAGGTTGTCGGGGATTATTGCGTCGATCATTGACAATACCAAATTGAATAGTGAATAGATCATCTTTCCCAGAATCATCGACTGTCAATTTATTGCCCAACTCATCTCTAGGTTCAACTTCACCATCACGATCCTGAATTTCCACCCGTTCATATTTTAATCCCAGAGAAGCAGTCCAATCTGGATCAACAAATGGATTAGGGATAAACGGACGAGTAAAACTAACCCCACCTCCTGTACGAATAACTCGTGGGTTATCACCATTAGGCAAATCGACATCACGCTGATCGTCATCATCGGAATCAAAAATCACTGAAATAGTTCGCCGTCTGAAGGCATTCACCGTGTAAGAGAGTCGATGATCGTCTCCACCGATCCAAGGATCTGTAAAACTAACATCTGCTAATACTAATCGTTCACCAACCTGAAATTCACCACCTAATTTTTGGTTATTACCACCAATATTTTGTTGTTGATAACTTACTGTACCAAACAACCCACTTGCAGAACTAACCCCACCACCAAATGCAAGAGAACCGGTACTTTTCTCTACAATATTCACAACAATAACTGCCGTATTAGGATCATCTGGTGCTGGTTCTAACCCCAATCTCACATCTTCAAAAATTCCTAAATCAAACACTCTTCTAATGTCTTTTTCTGCAGTCTGTCGCTGAAATATATCTCCTGTTTTCAGTTCAATTTCTCTAGTGATAATATATTCACGAGTACGACCTTTTATGACATTACCTTCTTCATCTACTGTTTCTCCTTCTGAATTTAGGAAGCGTACCTGAATATCTTTAATTTTTCCCTCTGCAACTTCTAAGGTAACTGTACCATCATCACCAACTTGGGGCGCACCAATAACTTGTCCAAGAACATAACCATTGTCTTGATACCATTGGTCGACTTGTTCAACACCTTGTTCAAAAACTTTCAAGTTCAAAGTTTCACCATATTGCTCATTGAATATTCTCTCTGTTTCACTCTCAGGAAATACTTCTGCACCCTCTATTATTACAGAAGTCAATATAGGGTTTGGTTCGACTTTAAAAATAATTCTTACACCTAGAGGAGTATCTTCAGGTATTGCTTTCACATTTTGGAAGAAACCAGTAGCAAAAATAGCGTTAATATCTTTTTGTAGTTGAGAGCGAGTGGTTGTTTCTCCTGGTTGAGTGTTAATGACTCGGTAAACTTCATCTTGGAGTTCTCCGTCTACTCCAGTAACTACAACTTCGGCTACTAGCACTAGGGGTTCTTCTTCCTCTGTAGAGGTTTGTGCTTGTTGTGATTGAGGGGAAATATATTTTTCTGATTCTGTAACTATTTCCGTAGTGGGAATATTGGCAGTAAACTGTTTATTTACTAAAGGTTCAGATTTAG
>ENA-UENX01000460-UENX01000460.1-marine-metagenome-genome-assembly--contig:-NODE-460-length-17270-cov-3.300632_pt1 | contig 17270 bp, 11 predicted proteins | sample MGYA00237875_ERZ529327 | MGnify/ENA primary metagenome ERZ529327 (study PRJEB26372, sample SAMN05368347) | marine metagenome | biome: cultured habitat; feature: ocean water; material: water; isolation... | reverse complement strand
GTCCGCTGGTATTACCATGCTGACGGCATTGACTTCAGCTTTTAATGGCAAAGCGATTAAGCCGTTTTTAGCTATGACGGGAGAGATCACCTTGCGCGGCAAAGTGTTGCCAGTCGGTGGAATCAAGGAAAAGATTCTAGCTGCCAAGCGTGCAGGAATGAAGGATATTATCCTATGCAAAGAAAATGAGAAGCATGTACTTGAAATACAGAGCAATTATATTGAAGGTATGAACTTCCATTATGTGGAACAGATGAGCCAGGTTTTAAAAATCGCGCTCGGGTAAACCCTTCCATAAAGCATTGGACTATTAGGATCATACTTTGATATTGAGAACCTGTGAAATCCAACAGGTTTAGAAAATAGCCTGAAACATTGATTTCAGGCTATTTTCGTTAAGGCGAAGTTAATCTCCCGACCTATTTCCGCAAATTCCCGCCTGCAAACCTTATAAAAAAACTAAAATCCGTAATTTTAGCTGATTCTATCCAACCTTTGTCCGCTTTTTGTGGTCATAGGAATAGCACTTTGTTCAAAGTTCTCGCTGTGTCTAGCATTGTGAAAAGTAGGATAAGGATGCATCGAGAGCTATGATAGCTAGTTTTTGAAAATTAACTCTGGTTGATATGACAGTTCGGACGTGTTTGTGTCTTTTTTTCTTGCTAATTGGTACTTCTTGGGCTGTGGCTCAAGATACAGAGGAAAATAATTTGGTTCAGTTCTCCGGTATGGTCTTGGATGGTTCTACGGAGCAATTGTTCCCCGTTCCTTATACCAATATCTTGGTCAAGGGTAAAAAGCGAGGTACCTATTCTGACTTTGAGGGTTTCTTCTCCATTGTTGTGCAAAAGGGAGATATCATCGTTTTTTCAGCTGTAGGTTACAAAACCGTCGAATTTACTATTCCTGAGGATCTAGACGATGATCGCTATTCTCTCGTCCAACTCATGACACAGGATGCCATTAATCTTCCAGAAACTGTCGTATTCCCTTGGCCTAGTCGCGAGCACTTCAAATTAGAGTTCTTGGCGATGGATGTCACGCCTGAGTTACAGGAAAGAGCCACGGAGAATTTGGCAAACGAGGTACTGCGAAAAGCCAGAAACTCTGTAACCGTAGATGGTAATGAAAATGCTGACTATTATCTTCGACAACAATCTCGTGAATACTACTACATAGGGCAACGCCCTCCAATGAATATCTTCAATGCTGTCGCTTGGAAAAACTTCTTTGACGCCTGGAAAAGAGGCGATTTCAAGAAGAAAAAGGATAAGAAATAAGATTTAAGCATGAGGGAGCAGGTTGCTCCCTTACTGATCATCAGGAGCCCGGTGGTACTGGGCGTAAAACCAGGTCTTGGGCATTTTGCTCTGGTCATCTCCTTCATAATATCCCCAACCTACAATTTCATAAGTGTTCGGCAATACAGTTTCCTTGAAATACTCCACACGCTGAGGGTTTTGCTCATTTCTTTTCCAGATAATGGTACTCTCCCCTTCTTTTGAACCTTCATGAATTACGGTTTCGTTGGGCTTGCGCACTACGCACCACATCTTGCCATCTTGTACCTTATTCACTCCTAGGCTGACCTCGGTCTCCCCTTTATCCTCATAAAAGTCCATGATCTTCACCTTTTGAAAAAATGGGCTTTCTGACTCATAGAACTGATCTACCACCAAGGTATTGACGATATTGAGTCGATCCTGTTGAATAAGCTCCCGCTTCAGGTTATACAAAATCGCATCATCTCGTTCTGTCAGCTCCTTTGCCTCGAATACGAAGAACTGCCCTTTCCAATGACCATCCAAAGACTTATATACATTGGCATAGGCTTGATCTGCTTCGCTTACTTCAGGAGCTTGTTCAATGTCATCGATGGGCACCATGCGATTGCACTGCCAGTGCACGGATACTAGCAACCCTAGGAAAAGAACCTTAATTATAGGAGAAGATATACTGGATATAGATTTCGTCACGAACATAAAAATTGATTTGACTGAGCGTTGAGCCACTAATTTAGGCTTCCCAGGCAATATTCACAAACGATTCTATACCCAGTTGATCAGCTTTCGGGTGGGAGAGATTGCCCCCCCTACTTACTACTTAATCGAATAACCGGACAAATTACCTCTTCCAATGATATACCACCATGCTGGAAGGTATTGCGGTAATAATTGTGGTAATAGTTGTAATTGTTAGGATATAAAAAGAAGATATCCTCTTTAGCAAAGATGAAAGTGGAGCTCACATTAGGCCTTGGAAGGCCTGCTTTGTGCGGATCTCTCACCTCTAGTACATCACTACGATCATATTGTAGGTTACGCCCCACTTTATATCGCAAGTTAGTGGTCGTCTCGCGATCACCGACCACTCTGGAAGGAGTATTCACTCGAATGGTTCCGTGATCTGTGGTCATGAAGAGTTGGACGTCTCTTTCTGAAATACGTTTCAAGGCCGCATACAAAGGCGAGTTTTCAAACCAAGATCTAGTCAAAGAACGATAGGCTTTTTCATCTCCTGCTAATTCCTTCAACACCTCCATCTCTGTTCTGGCGTGAGAAAGCATATCAATGAAGTTGTACACAATCACCGAGAAGTCATTGTTCAAGTAATTCAGGATGTTATCCTGCATTTGCTTGGCATTATTAACGTTGGTAATCTTCGTGTAGTCAAACTTGATCTCCTTCCTAAAGGTCCTGCGGATCTGTTCGCCCAATAGATCCTTTTCGTGCATATTTTTTCCGCCCTCCTGATTGTCATTCAACCACCATTGTTTATGGTATTTTTCGATTTCCGCTGGCATCATCCCGGCAAAAATAGCATTGCGGCTATATTGGGTCGAAGTAGGCAGGATACTATAGAAGAAGTCTTCCTCCTCCACTCTAAAGAATTCACTAATGATAGGCTCAATCATACGCCATTGATCGTAGCGCATATTATCGAGGAGGACCATTACCGTTGGGACATCAGGTTTTAATTGAGGGAAAACTTTTGAACGCAACAGATTATTGGAAAAAACGGGACCGTCACCATGCTGCATCCAGGAGACATAATTCTTCACCAGGTATTTAGAAAAGGCCGCGTTAGCCTCGCTTTTCTGCATAGCTAGGATATCAGCCATTTCACTCGTATCCGATTCATCGATCTTCAACTCCCAACCTATAATACGCTTATAGATATCTACCCACTCTTCATAATCTAAGCCGCTGTTGATATCCATTAGGATAGTACGGAACTCTTGCTGATAGTCGGAAGCCGTCTTCTCCCGGACCAGCCGTTTACTATCAATGATTCGTCTTAGAGTCAGGAGGATTTGATTGGGATTTACCGGCTTGATCAAATAATCACTGATCTGAGCCCCCAGTGCTTCCTCCATCACATTTTCTTCCTCGTTCTTGGTGATCATCACCACCGGGATGTTCGGCAATATATCTTTGATCTTGGACAAGGTCTCCAAGCCTGTGATTCCAGGCATACTTTCATCCAGAAACACTACATCAATCGAATTATTCTCCTCTATTTCTTCAATGGCATCATATCCATTGGTCACCGTAATCACTTCATACCCTTTCTTTTCCAAAAAAAGTAACTGTGGTTTTAAGAGGTCTATTTCATCATCTGCCCAGAGGATATTGATTTTGTCCATGTATGTCGTTGTTTCTAGATAATTAAAACTGGAAGTTTATGTGTGCAATTAGAAGCTATCCTGCATCCACGGGGATTGGCCGCTATAGAACAAAAACTAAAGGTATTTATCCACAAATATATTGTGCAGCAACCGAAAGTATTTTTAACCGTTTATACTTGTGATGGTAGCTTTACAGAAAATTAACTCGGTAGGAGCACGCTATGCCGCTAAAAGCTGTTACTTTGCTCGCATTTGGCAAAAAGTAGTACTACCAAAGTCAGGAGTGAAATAATGGTGCAGCTTTTCTATGCCGAACGGACTGATACCACTCAATTTACCGCAATATAACTATTACTCAAATGAGTAAGAAAAAAATATTCAACGATCCAGTTTATGGGTTCATTTCTGTCCCCTATGGGATCTTGTTCCAATTAATAGAACACCCCATTTTCCAACGCCTCCGGCGGATCAAGCAACTGAGTCTCACCCATTATGTGTACCCGGGTGCGTTACATACTCGTTTTCACCACGCGCTTGGAGCATTGCACTTAATGCGTCAGGCCATTCGAACACTTCAGGAGAAAGGAGTAGACATCAGCGATGAAGAGGCCGAAGCCGTTCAAATTGCTATTCTGCTGCATGATGTGGGCCATGGGCCATTTTCCCATACCCTAGAACATACCCTGATCAATGTGACCCACGAAGAGTTATCCACCTGGTTTATGGAACAACTCAACGAAGAGTTTGAAGGTGCGCTAAGCATGGCCATTTCCATTTTCCAAAACCAATATCACAAACACTTCTTGCACCAGTTGGTCTCCGGGCAATTAGATATGGATCGAATGGATTATCTCACCAGAGATAGTTTCTTCACCGGCGTGTATGAGGGAGTAATTGGTTATGATCGAATCATCAAGATGTTGTCGGTAAAAGACGATGAATTGGTCGTAGAGGAAAAAGGCATTTATTCTATTGAGAAATTCCTCATCGCTCGAAGGCTCATGTATTGGCAGGTTTATTTGCACAAGACAGTCCTCTCCGCAGAGCAAATGCTAGTACGCACCTTGCAAAGGGCCAAAACCCTCGCCAGAGCAGGTGAAGCAGTAGAAGCCAGTAAAAGCTTGCATTACTTCTTGCATTTTGACTTGGAAGGTGAAGACCTGCTAAAAGAGAGACATACACTGCTGCAGCACTTTGCCAGTCTAGATGACTTTGATGTGGTAGCTGCACTCAAAGCTTGGCAGCATAGCGAAGATGAGATATTGAGCTATTTGGCCACTTCTTTGATTAACCGAAGACTCTTTAAGTTGGTCTTCCAAAAGGAGGCCCCTACTGCGCTCCAACTGGCCGCGCTCCAGAAAGAACTCCAAGAGAAGTTCGCCTATATAGAAGACGCAGATAAGTATTTCTTAATCAAGGGAAAAGAAACCAACCGAACCTACAGCACCGCAAAAGAAGAGATCAAGATTCTGCTGAAAAACGAAGAGGTTCAGCCCCTTTCCAAAATCTCAGACTACGAAATTCAGAATAGGATTGTGGCCAAAAACTTCCTTTGTTATCCTAAAAAGGTAACTTGATCTTAGCCCCGTCTTATTAATTCTTGATGAATACGTACAGATACGTACAGTTGATCACCTCACTGCCTGCGTCTGTCATACTATTACGCACAATAGTTTTTGTTACCGACACTTATCTTTATTTTTGAGTCAGAAATTACCGCATAGTACAAAACACTTCCTCAGTCTGTCGACTATATTCTACTTCCCGCTGTTTACACGTCTTCGCAGAAATCAACATTAAAAATAGGATGGGTAGGTTTTACCGTCTCTTGCTTTTTGAAAGAGTGGATCAACCTGTGCGTTGATATTCCTACCTCGTTTGGTTCCTATCGTGTATTTGGAACGAACCTTTAGGACCTGATCTAGCGCCTTGAGCCTTGGTCAGCAGGCCAATCCTATGTCGCCTACAGATCCAGATTTACTACTTAGCATTTTAAACCTAATCACAATAAACTCTGCATTATGAGAATGTTTAGTCTATTGCTTCTATTCGTCTCTTTGACAATAGTTGCATCCTCCCAAGACCCTGGTGATTTTCCGCCAAATAGCGAACCAGGTAAATGTTATGCGAAATGTTTAATCGCTGATGAATACAGCGAAACCACTGAACGTGTCATGGTTAAAGCTGCATCTAAAAAGACCACTGTAGTCCCGGCCAAATTCGCAGCTGTACAGCAACAAGTAGTTACCAAAGAAGGGGCTCAAAAATACTCGGTGGCGCAAACAAGATTCAACACGGTAAAGGAAACCTTAGAGGTACAACCTGCCACTAAGCGCATGGTTTACGTTCCTGCTGTATATGAAACAGTAGAAGAAAGAGTACTGGTAAAGGAAGCTACGGTACAGTATGTGCCGGTTGCAGCCGTATACGAAACCGTGGTGGATCGAGTGGAAGTGAAGGCAGCAACCAAAAAACTAGAGGTAGTACCTGCTAAATATGAGAATACAAGCGAGCGAATTCTGATCAGAGAAGCTTCCTCTCGAATCGAACGTCAGCCAGCAAGGTATGAGACGCGCAGCGAGAGAATCGAAGTCGCCCCTGCCTCTACTAAATGGGTGAAGCGCAAAGCGGATCGCAATTGTCTTTCGGCCGATCCTAATGATTGCCTGGTTTGGTGCTTGGTAGAAGTGCCTGCACAATACCGCAACGTGACCAAACAAGTGCGAGTAGGGTGTACAGACGGATGGGTAGATAATGGAGAAGATTGTACGAGAACGGTTGAAGTCCCTGCTGAGTATGAGACGAGAAGAAAGCGCGTGATTAGCGAGCCAGCTCGTGTCGTAGAAACGGTAATTCCGGCAGAATACAAAGAAGTAGAGCGTAAGGTGTTAAAGACAGCCGCTACTACACGCGAAGAAGTAATCCCAGCAGAATACGAAGTAGTGAAAGTGAGAAAGATTAAAACGCCTGCCACCACCCGTGAAGAAGTGATTCCCGCCAAATTTGTTGAAGTAAGCAAGCAAGTGGTTACTTCCGAAGCTAATTCTTCTATGGAAGAAATTCCAGCTGAATTTGCCTCCTACACCAAGCAAGTAGTAGAAAACCAAGCTGCAGTGGAGGTCACTGAGATTCCAGCGGAATATGAAACCATTACCAAGAAGACTTTAGTGAAGAAAGGTGGATTCACGGAATGGAGAGAGGTACTTTGTCCAAATGAAGTGACGAGCTATACCATTCGCCAAGTACAAGAGGCATTGAAAGATCGTGGCTATCAACCCGGTCCATTGGACAACATCCTGGGTGCTCAAACCAAAGCAGCCTTGACCAAATTTCAAAAAGACAATGGTCTTCCCATCGGCAATCTCGATCTGGAAACCTTGCGTAAGCTTGGCATCCAGTTCTAAACACCTACAACTGTAGGATAAATCCTATTTGAATGGCCTCCCTGTATTGCTATGGCAGGGGGGCCTTCCTATATGAAGAGATTTCCACTTTCCTTGGCTTTAGCGCTTCAAATGACCCAATAAATCCACCCTCCAAGTCTGAAAACATACCTCAAATTGGGTAATGTATTGCAAAAATTGCAATTTAATTGCCGATTCTAGCATCATTTTTTTTTTAGCTCCGTACAATAGACCAAAATTAGCTCCCCTCTGCTAATCACCAAAATGCCATACGCCTTCCCCCCCTTTATCCCCTAGGAATAAGAATTTGGTGTACAATTTCCTCCCACAGGACGCAACATCGACTTTTTGACCTTTCCCGGTTAGAGAATCATAACTTCTTTGCGCCCTTAATTTTCCACCATAGAATATACTGGACTCAATTATATTAAAACACTATCAACTCACCATTATGAGAAAATCGAGTTTATTGCTCCTATTCGTAGCTCTAACGATTGGAGCATTCTCCCAAGAACCCGGCGACTTTCCGCCAAATAGCGAGCCGGGGAAATGCTATGCTAAGTGCTTAATTGCCGACGACTATGAGGAAGTAACCGAACGTGTGGTCGTCAAAGAAGCATCCATCAAAACCGAAATTGTACCTACTATTTTTTCAGCCGTTGAGGAACGCATTGTAAAGAAAGAAGGTGCTAAAAAGTTTTCTGTATCTCAAACAAAATTCCAGCCACTTAAAGAGCAGATGGAAATCAAGCCGGAAGGCAAGCGCTTGATTTATGTCCCCGCCGTTTACGAAACGGTAGAGGAACGCGTCATGATCAAAGAAGCTACTGTCCGTTTTGTCCCTGTGGCCGCCGTGTATGAGACCGTCTCCGAACAGGTAGAAGTAAAGCCCGCTACTAAGCGGCTGAAGGTTGTTCCTGCTCAGTATGAGAATACGACGGAGCGAATCATGGTTAAGGAACCTTCAACCAGAATCGAGCGTCAGCCCGCCAAATACGAAACCAGAAATGAAAGACTTGAGGTTTCGCCAGCTTCCACCAAATGGGTTAAGCGAAAAGCAGACCGCAACTGTCTTTCGGCCGATCCTAACGACTGCCTGGTATGGTGTTTGGTAGAGGTGCCAGCCCAATTCCGCAACGTAACCAAGCAGGTTAGAGTGGGGTGTGACGAAGGTTGGACCGACAATGGGGAGGATTGCACGCGCACGATTGAGATTCCAGCGGAGTACGAAAACCGTTCGAAAAGAGTGATCAAAGAACCGGCAAGAGTCGTGGAAGAGGTCATTCCTGCAGAATATACCACGGTGAAAGTTAGGAAGATCAAAACGCCAGCAAGTACGAAAGAAGAGGTCATTCCTGCCAAATTTGTTTCTGTTAGCAAACAAGCTATCGAATCAGAAGCCAATTCTGAGGAGGAGGAGATCCCAGCTGAATACGAAGCCTATACCAAGCAAGTCGTGCAGGAAGCAGCTAAAGTAAATAAGATCGATATTCCAGCAGAATATGAAACGGTAACCAAGAAAAACTTGGTCCGTAAAGGTGGCTTTACCGAGTGGAGAGAAGTGCTGTGTCCGAATGAAGTGACCAGCTATACCATCCGACAGGTACAAGAAGCACTGAAAGCTAGAGGTTACCAACCGGGGCCACTGGATAATATCCTTGGCGCACAAACTAAGTCTGCCCTGACTAAATTCCAGCGAGACAATGGTCTACCGATTGGGAATCTAGACTTAGAAACCTTACGCGAATTGGGTATCCAATTCTAAACAAAGCAACTTCAAAAGGATAAAAGTATGAGAAATGCCTCTCCGCTCAAGTCAAAGCGGGGAGGCATTGTATTTTTGAAGGTTGATAAAATCCCGTATGCTGGCAGGAGAATCCTTCCTGAGCATTCTATTGATGTTGATCACGCCTGGAACGAATCTCAACCCTCAATTTGCTGCAGATGAGGCCCTTTAGAAAACATTAATTAAAATTAGTCTAAATAAAGCCGCTCTAGTATCTTTGCCTAGACTAGGCCCCTTGTAATACCTAACATTAGGTATACTCCCAGTACCTAATTCTAGTAATTTTATACTAAAAGCGGGCATTTTATCAGTGCCTGCACAACCGTGTTTAGATTATTCAGTTACTTAGGGAAGAGTGTTGACTCTAGTTTGTGAAGAGAAGACATTCATTTATTAAAGGCATTTGGTCATTTTTTGTGGTACCCATTTTTCAGTGGTAATCTTGAATTAAATCTTTTTTGCCCGATCAGTTTTGGGGGTTGAATGGCCATAAATATAACAGATAGTGGTTGCAGTAATAGATCAACAAGAGAGCAGTGGTTTAAGTATAGACAATCCAGGAAGGATTTCTCACTTTACCAATAGTCAAATGGCTAGCAAATTGATGTCGATGGGCGTATTGCCCGGGAGCAGCGTCAAGTTAATCAGAAAGGCACCGATGGGTGGATCATGGTATGTCCAAGTAGATAACAAAATCATAGCCATGCGCGCTGAGGAGGTCAACTGCATTGTACTACAAGCGTAAAGTCATCCATTTCCTCTCGAATAAATTCTACATTTTTCACCTACCCTTCTAACACTACTTTAGAAGCATTAATCCGGGAGCAAGCTTCCGATCCCTTCATCTATATCTGATGGAAAAAGAGACCATAACTAGTTCAAAAATATTCACGGTTGGCCTTTTTGGCAACCCAAATTGCGGAAAATCAACCCTTTTTAATGCCTTGACTGGCCTGCGCCAAAAGGTAGGAAATTTCCCGGGCGTTACAGTTGATAAGAAAATTGGTCAATTGAGTTTGTCCAGTGGTGAGACGGTTCGCCTAATTGACTTCCCTGGCACCTATAGTTTTTATCCCAATTCTCAGGATGAGCGGATAGCCGTGCAAACGCTGATTGACCAGGGAGCACAGGACTATCCCGATGCGATCCTGTACGTAGCCGATGTCAACCATCTAGAGAAACACTTGTTGCTTTTCACGCAGTTGTACGATTTAGGCCTTCCCATCGTGCTGGCCTTAAATATGGCAGACCAGGCGGAAAAAGACGGCTTGGCGGTAGATGTTAAGAAATTGCAACAATCCTTGCAGGCTCCAGTGTTTTTGCTTAGCGCGAGGACTGGGGAAGGAATCGAAGCCTTCAAAAATGGCATTAGTGACCTAATCCAAAAGCAAGCTGAGAATACGCAACGCTTTCGCCAACTCTCTGCTGCGGAAAAAACCATTAGTGAAAATATAAAGCGGCAATTTCCAAGGCTGAATGACTACAGCGCGCTCCTATATGCACATCACTATCAATGGCTTCCTTTCTTATCTGTAGAACAAAAAGCCAGGATTGAAAGCGTGGTAGAGGAAACAAATTTTGAAAGCCTGAAGCTCCAAGTCAATGAGACAATGGAGCGTTTTAATAAGTTCACGCCCATCACCGATTCCGCTCTAGTGAGCAGCCAAACTGATGGAGATACTCGAAGCCTATGGCTAGATAATATTTTAACACATCGAGTCCTTGGCCCCCTCATTTTTTTAGCCATCATGTTATTGGTATTCCAAGCCATCTTTGCTTGGGCCTCTTATCCAATGGATCTAATTGATAGCCTATTTGGGCAATTGGTAGAGGGCGTCCAACAAGTGCTCCCGGCGGGCTGGGTTACGGATCTGATTACTGACGGGATATTGGCTGGCCTTGGTGGTGTGGTGATTTTCGTTCCACAAATTGCCATTCTATTCTTCCTAATCACCATCCTAGAAGAAGTGGGTTATATGGCTCGGGCGGCTTTTATGTTTGACCGTGTGATGCAGTTCTTTGGCCTTAACGGACGAAGTATGGTTGCCTTGATTTCCAGTAGTGCTTGCGCCATTCCTGCTGTGATGAGTACCCGTAATATTGCCAATTGGAAGGAGCGACTCATTACCATTATGGTCAGTCCACTAATCAGTTGTTCCGCTCGTATCCCCGTATATACCGTTCTTATCGGGTTTGTAGTTCCTGTTGGTACTGTTTGGGGCGTCTTTAATCAACAGGGACTTGCTTTTATGGGACTGTACTTGCTTGGAATTTTTGCCGCCTTTGCCTCTGCGTGGGTTTTCAAAAAGGTATTGAAGACCAATGAGAGCAGTTATTTGATGTTGGAGCTTCCCTCCTACCGACCTCCTGTAATGCGAAATGTTTGGCTGAACGTTTGGGAAAAGGTTAAGACATTTTTGTTGGAAGCAGGTAAGGTTATCATTGTTATTTCTATTGCGCTATGGGGCTTAGCCACCTACGGTCCAAAGGCCGCCATAGAGCAGGCCGAACAAAGCGCGATCGAACAAGCGACCGAGCAAAATCTACCCGAGAATGAAGCTGCAGATCTACTCGCAGCGAAGCAGTTAGAAGCCTCCTTTGCAGGGCATCTGGGTAAATTTATCGAACCTGCCATTGCCCCCTTAGGATTTGATTGGAAAATGGGCATTGCTTTGATCACCTCCTTTGCAGCTCGGGAAGTGTTTGTTGGTACCATGGCCACCATCTACAGCATTGGAAGTGAAGATGATGAAAGTTCTGTAAGAGACAGAATGGCTGCAGAGAGAAATCCCGTCACAGGGGACCTGGTCTATTCGCTACCGACCTCCCTATCGCTCTTGATATTCTATGTCTTTGCCATGATGTGCATGAGTACCTTAGCTGTGGTAAAACGGGAAACCAAGAGTTGGAAATGGCCGATTATCCAGTTCGTCTTTATGACGGCTATGGCCTATTTGAGCAGTTGGATAGTCTATCAATCCCTAGTGTGATTGAGATGGCATCACTGTCAGAGGGCAGATCACTTTGTTGTCAGCTATCAGAATCAGGGCCTATGCGGGGCGGTGATCCATGTACCCCATGCATCTATCCGCTGCCATCCCTTTGTCTGTCATCTACCTTCTCCTCCCCCTAACAACTAGAAAAGACTTAGCTGCCCCGTATTGGGTTTCGCCTTCCTTTTTCGGGTTGGAGTATAGGTAAAATAGCTTTTTCCTTCCCGCTGGTCGTCCATGACCGTTCGACCGCCATATTTGCGGGAATCCTGCCATTCTTTTTCCACCAATTGATCAAAATTATCATTGGGGACGAAGTTCTCCTCGATGCGCTTAGCCGTCGTATGCAAGCTCTTGATCGCACGTTGTCGATCAGAGTGGCCGATCTTCGCCTTGTCCACCGCCTTCCTAAGCGTAGCAATGGTTTCATCGTACACCTTCAAGGGTACCGGGAAGGGCTTCCCATCCTTGCCCCCATGTGCGAAGGAATAGCGGGCTGGGTCTTCAAAGCGGGAACGCGTACCGTGTATTACTTCACTCACCAGGGTTAGAGACTGTAGGGTCCTGGGCCCTAAACCTTCCAATAGCAAGAGATCTTCAAAATCCAGCATCTCCCTTTCGTTGGCCAAGGCAATAATGCTGCCTAATCGCCGTAAGTCCACATCACGGGCCTTTACATCATGGCGGGCGGGCATGCGAATCTTTCGAATTTCCTGCACCATTTTGGTAGGATGTTGCCCTACAATATCAAGAATTCCTTCTTGGGTATCACCCGCTTTTTGATGGGTGAGATTGAGAATGAGTCCTTGATTTTGTCCCAAGATAGAAGTATGCGGATCATTGATAAAGGAAGCAAATTCAGCAGCATGCCAATGATAACGACGGGCATAGCCATGCTCGTTCATCCCTTGCTGGACTACAGCCCAATCCCCCTCCTTCGTAAGAATAAAGGAGTGTAAATAGATTTGAAAGCCGTCTTGAATGGCGGTATTATCCACTTTGGCGGTAAGCCGACTACAACGCACCAATTCCTGCCCATCCAAGCCTGTTCGATCAGCGATCTGCATCAACTCTGTAGGCGTTTTGCGGGAATGTCTCCCCCGCCCCCCGCACACATAGATGCCCAACTCATTACTAATCGGATTGATGGCTCGCTTCAAGGCGCCTACCACGGAAGTCGTAATCCCGGAAGAGTGCCAATCCATCCCCATCACCGCACCAAAGGACTGAAACCACAGTGGATCACTAATCCGTTTCATAAACTCCCCTTTCCCATACTCCACTAGGATCGCTTCGACAATAGCTCTTCCCAGGGTAGCCATGCGATTGGCTAACCAAGGCGGTACTCGGCCATGATGTAGAGGAAGATCCGCATGTGCATTGCTACGCATAAGATGGAGTTATTAGTTTAGGACTGAAGTATGATGGGTGGTTGGTGTTTTCTCGTAAAATCTTACCTTACAAAGATAAAGGACACTCGACACAAAAACAACTTTTTGTTTTATTTAAAAAACTAAACAACAGAAAGTTTACATGACGCCACAAGAAGAGTTTGTACAGTACTTCACGCAATACCTCGACCATCTCAAGAGGGAAATTGAAGCCTATGAAAATGAGCTTGATCTCTGGCTTTGTCCAGCTGGCATCAACAATTCTGCTGGCAACCTCTGTACCCACCTGGTTGGTAACCTCCATCATTTTATTGGCCACGGATTAGGCAATACGGGCTACGTACGAGATCGGCCCTTGGAATTTGCCATCAAGGATGTCCCCAGAGATACACTCTTGGCGGAAATAGACAAAACAACGACTATGATTCGTACTGTCCTCTTGAATCTCCCTGATCTTGGCGCCCTCTATCCCAAGCAGCTTCGCGACGAACATCATGGTGAGTATAGCATCAATAAGGAATTGGTTCGGCTTTGTGCCCATTTGGCTTACCATGTGGGACAGGTGAATTACCATCGGCGCTTGCTGACAGATTAGTAAGCTGCTGGATTTTTGCTTAGCGGAAAAAGCAAAACCTAAGCCTCATCCTTCAATCACTAGAACGCCTCAAACAATTTGAAAACCATCCATGTAAAAAAAGGGCAGGTCATACAAGTACCCGGAGAGGTTCAAACCAAAGCCTACTATGTAGAATTAGGCTTGCTGCGGAGCTATGTCATTGATCAAAAGGGGCGTGAATACATCTTTATGTTCGCGCCAGAGGGCTGGCTGATCGCGGATAGTAGTCCTCCGGAAGTACCCGGAGAGCTATTCATTGATGCATTGGAAGATTCCACACTAAAAGTCTTCGAAAAAGGAACCGAACACAATAATGATGATCGGCCCAAACTCATTAAGCGCCTAGGTGTCTTGCAAAAACGCGTGATCCAACTGATGAGTGCCTCCGCCATCGAACGCTACGAGCATTTCATCGATACCTACCCCAACATCACCCAGCGCGTGCCTCAGCGCATGATTGCCTCCTACCTCGGTATCACCCCCGAAGCCTTGAGTAAGGTGAAAGGGGAAAAGGCCAGGGGGAAATAAAGGGGCCGGGCTACCCTCCCCATGTCTCACGCAAATTCTTAATCTAGATTAATGCGGCGACCTGCCTCGCAGTCCCATCTTTGCATCCTAATCTTTACTAACTAACCTTTTTGCAGAGATGAACAACTCCATTTTATTCAGAATATCCTCTATTCTTTGGTTTATCTGGGGCGCCGTGCATATGCTTGCTGGCGTTATGACGATGCGCGGGCCGCTCACCGGAGACATTTCAGCCGCGGTGGCGGGAATTGCCGACAAAGTCGACCCAGCCAGCTTGCAAATGGATTATCCAGCAGCAGCCGGGGCCATCTTAGGGCAACACGGCTTCAATCTTTTATGGATTGGGCTGGTTACCTTGATCTGCGCCTTCTACATCTGGAGAGGAAATCGCAATGCCATTTATCTTGCGGCGATCACCGGTGGCTTGGCTGATGTGGGCTACTTCTTATTCATGGACTTAGGAGGTTATTCGAACTTTATGCCGGGGACGGTGATGACTATATTTTCTGCGACGGCGATTATTTTGAGTTTTTATGGCTTATCTCGATCTTCAAAAACCTAAAGTCTTGTGAAGGGACCTGAGGTAGGTCTTTGACGGGCCCTATCTCAGTTCCTTTACTGCATCTCAACTCCTCCTCCCCTTTTCGATCCCTTCCATTTCTCCCTTCCCAGTGGTAGTTTGGCTAACCCTTTTATTTAAGACGTAACTTTATTTCTTAATCAGCGTTTGATCGCTATAATTGACAGGGTCGAAAGTACCTTCGTAGCATTGCTGCATTTTTATTCAGTACTTCGCGATCTGAAGTTGGTCTTATGGAGGGATAGGAAAGGGCTCACTATAAAGCTCTTTTTTTAGCTCATCCGATAGGGATTTCTTCTGTTTGTTTTTGCCCGTCCAAAGTGGTAATGCCATCGGAACTTTATATCTTCGCGTCCTCTAATTGCCTACTTTTTGCAGCAATCGCCTTACCCTGTTATATATAATACCAAAACCCTCACACTCACTCTCCTTTATCTCATTGATGATAGACATTTATGTGTTATGGCACATGAGGTACACTTGTCATCTAAATTACGAATGCCACAAATTCAGGACCAGGTTTTAGGATGAAAAGAGATGCTCAGAACAGATATAGCTTTTGGCCGCCCCCTTCAGGAAGAGGGCAACTCGGCCTATGGGTGTATCTCCTTATCTTTTCAAACTGTATTTCTTTGTCTATTTCAGGGCAAAAGCAGCTCCACTTTCAGAACTTCACGCAAAGAGATGGCTTAGCAAGCAACTACATTCTAAGCATTTGTGAAGACTACCTCGGTTTCATCTGGATCGGAACAGAAAATGGTCTCAATCGATTCGATGGGCAACGGTTCTTGTCTTTTCGCTACAGTCCTGAAGATTCACTAACACTTGATGACAATTGGATCAGAACAATTTTCGAGGATAGTCGCCAAAGACTTTGGATCGGTACGGAGCTAGGAATTAATCTGCTGAATAGATCCACCGGTAAAATAGAACGATTTCCTCTGGTTAAAGGGGGGCAAAAAATCACCGATGTCATCAAAAATTTCATTGAAGATGAGGACGGAAATATATGGGTAGTAAGCACCAAGAATGGTCTATTTCGAATCACAGAAACGGCTTCTGAAGCTAGACCCTTTCATTTTGCCCCCCCTAAGTTCGATGATGAGGAAGACTTTAGTCTTTTCAACCTTATAGCTTCAACAAAAGAAGACCTATGGATTACTACTTCTAGGGGGATTATTCAACTCCACAAAACTACTCACACAGCCCAGCTCTTCCCTTTCCCCGACTTCGTTAAAATCTATAGAGGCGAGTATGGCCTAATGCCAGGGCTAAAGACTGCTGAAGGGAGGATCTTTGCTGTCCTAGAGGATAATCTGTACACACTCGACAGTCAAGCGGATGCTCCTCAGATTAAGGTATTAGATATCAAAAGTAGCTCGGCAAGCACAAGTAAGCCCTTTACAAGATCTCTACAAATGGACTCAGATGGAGTGCTTTCAGTGCCTTCCCTGAAGAATTTAGCCTTAATTGACACTCAAACCGGCAAGCAGGAAGTACTGAAGGGGGTAAAGCAACGGGATGGAGATCTCTTCCGAGATTTTATACATACACATTACCTGGATAAGCATGGGAACTATTGGGTAGGTACGGCTGGAAGTGGTTTGTACGTTGGGCGGCAGGATCAAGCGGCCTTTAGTTTAATGGAACATGAACAGGCCAACCCCTATTCAATTGCCAATGGTCAAGTTCGTAGTTTTCTGGAAGATGCAGCAGGAAGCCTTTGGGTTAGTGTCCTTAATCATGGGCTTGAACAGTTCACGAAGCAAGAAGATGGGCGCTTAATTAGGAGAAGATCGGTGGTGCCTGCTGAACTTCAAAGCAACAGCTTATCCAGCCGCCGGATTATCAAACTTATTCTTGGTTCAGACAATTCGATTTGGATTGCCTCCAATGACCGAGGCTTAATCAGGATGGATGCTCAAACTCAGCAGTTTCAATCCTACTTACATCGGCCGGAGGATCCCAATAGCATCAGTGCCAATCGCATTTGGGCTTTAACCCAGGACAAAAGCGGATTTATCTGGGCGGGGACCTGGCGAGATGGCCTCAATAAGTTAGATCCTCGAACAGGAAATATCACACGTTATCGCAAGGATCCCAGTAACCCTAACGCTTTGGGGAATGACAATGTCAGGTTCCTCTTTTTTGATCAGGAAGATAAACTTTGGATTGGAACTGAGGGAGGCCTGGGCGTTTTTGATCCATCGGAGGATAACTTTAAGCACTTTGAAAATGATCCGGATAACCCCAAATCCTTGTCAAATGATCTAGTTTGGACGATTTACGAGGACTCAAAGGGAGTGCTATGGATCGGGACTAACCTAGGGCTCAATCGATTCCT
>ENA-UENX01000456-UENX01000456.1-marine-metagenome-genome-assembly--contig:-NODE-456-length-17309-cov-3.387821_pt1 | contig 17309 bp, 16 predicted proteins | sample MGYA00237875_ERZ529327 | MGnify/ENA primary metagenome ERZ529327 (study PRJEB26372, sample SAMN05368347) | marine metagenome | biome: cultured habitat; feature: ocean water; material: water; isolation... | reverse complement strand
GAAGAAAGTCAGCAAAGAACGCTTGGCAAAACTTAACTCATCCTTCGAACAGTGTTTTGCCAGGCCTCCCGCATCGGGTTATACCCAATTGACTGGCCAATCTGCTTGTGGAAAGAGACCTTAGCCTAACGGCTATGTTGGAAAATACCAACCAACGGCGCGGAAGTGGCTGCTAGTCGATGGGGAGCACCGCCCCAGTTCGCAGGAGCCTTGCCTTATATTTTCGTGAAGTATACTTCCTTGCCAGGGTTGCGAAGTTCGCATTGGTCTTCGACGGGGTCGACCCAGAGCTTGTCCGTTTCTAGCCGGAATTTGTAAATGCCCTTATGGTCACAGCATCCACATTCTTCAGCATGTTGGAAGGTAATTTGTTGTCCCTTGATCCAATAATCTCCATGAACATCTATCGTGCCATCAACTAAGATGTCGACCTGAAAGGAGCCATCCCCGGAAAGCGTCAATTGCCATTCGATTGGATCTCCATTCTCGTCAGGAGTAGTGATGAGCCAATCGCCAGTCACGTCATCCGTGGCATAAGTAGTTGAAAAAAAGGTAAGGACGATAAATAAGGATAGGATACGCATGATCACATCTTTTTGTGGTTCCCGAGTCAATAGGACTTCAGGGAAGGTTTTGTTAGATAATTGAAGCCAAGCCTTTGATGCCTAAGAAGTGGCGGCTGACTTGTTGCTTCAAAGGTGGGGGATATCGAAGATGTGATCTAGCGTTATTTAGTATCTGGTGGGTATGCTGAGTAATTGTCGTCATGGACATGGCTGTGGACGAAGTTTTGAAACTTCGTCCAGCTCTGTTTTCTGGGAGTTCGTTCGATTGAACGAAGTTGGCCGGCAATTATCCTTCGCCTTCAATCCCCATTACTCCATCCTCTTCGATGGTGGTGATCTCTTTTAAAGCCTTCGCCTTTTTCAGAAATTCATCCTTCTTTTCTACAGGTATGCTTACCGCAAAGCCAAGCATAATTCCGCTATAGGATTGGGTCACCTCTTTGGCTTTGATATCGAGATGCTTTTTGGCCCAGGCAGTGAGCTCCTTTTTGACAAAATTCTCATAGGATTCAGCGCTATTGGTGGGGCGTTCACCTCCACTTGGCTTCCAAGCATTTTCCTTTAGTTTGGGAAAGGCCTCTTCATCCAAGAGGATGATATAACCAATTTTCTTATCCTGATTCATCATAGGTTTTTCTTCTTGGTTAGGGAAGATACTACTTCCAGCAGTAAGGCCGCTGCCTAGCATCGTTACCAGGACTAAAGTCAGCACTGCAGTTAAAGCTTTGATTTTCATTTTTTGCATGCGTTTGGTGATTTTTATAGTAGGATGCAAAACTTTCCAAAATTACACACCTCTAGCCAATTTTCTTCCTTCCTTCGAAAAGATTGTCCAGCTGAGCATCCTCTTTTATTCTACTCGTCAATGCGTAAACCTTTATAAGATTTTACTGGCTTTACCCATTTACCCTGCTATTTGCAGCATCACCTCCTACAAAGACCCTAGGGAATTCTTTTGGGATTTTCTGATTCCCAAACGATTGAAGTTTCAATTAATCCAACCATAATCTTTAGTTATCATGAAAAACGTACTGATCCCTCTGTTGCTACTGCTGCTGCTGGCTTGTAATTCTGATGATGATGATACTGCTGTACTCTCCTCTCTACAAATCGTCTCCTCCGATGGCGATGTACTAGACTTGGCAGCTACTAATATGACAGTACTTAGTGTAAGTGGAAAGGACCAATTTGGTCAAGATATAGCCATTAGTGGAACGGTCCAATGGTCTGCGAGCAACAATAATGTCAGTGTTTCCCAATTGGGAGAAGTGACTGCGCAATCCGTAGGCAATGCTATTGTGACCGCAACAGTGGATAACTTATCTGAGGACTTAAGCATTAAGATAATTGACTCTACCCCACAGAAAGGGACCTTCATCTACGTAAGCGACGCCGTGGATTTCGATACTGGGCCTTGGAATATTTACCGATACGATGAGGATGGTCAGAATCCGATTGTTTTCATTGATTCGGATCTAGCTTGGCCCCAGGATATTCTCTTCCTGGAAGATGAAAATCAAGTCTTGATTTCCAACCTGAATAGCGGACGGATCAACCGATACAATGCCAACACCGGTGCATTAGTTGGAAGTTTTGCCACAGGCATCAATGGGCCTACGAGAATCAAGATTGGGCCAGATGACTTACTCTATGTCCTGCAGTGGGCAGGAAATGGTCGGGTTTTACGATATCAGTTAGACGGAACCTTCATGGGTGAATTTACCAGCGTTCGCGTCTCCCAAAGCATCGGGCTGGATTGGGATAAGGACGGGAACCTGTATGTTTCTTCTTTTGATGGGGCAACTGTAAGAAAATTCGACACCACAGGAGCCGATCTTGGATTGTTCATTAGCTCTAATTTACAAGGCCCTACCAATATCTGGTTTGATACTGATGGCAATCTATTGGTAAATGACTGGTCGGGAGACTCGGTAGAAAGATTTGATCCAAACGGGAATCATGTGGGCAGTACAATCACCTCCGGGATTGATCAACCCGAGGGCGTTGACTTCTTTGCTAACGGAGATTTCTTGATCGGAAGTGGAGGAACCAGCGAAGTAAAGCGTTATACTGCCAATGGCTCCTTGATCAAAACCGTTGTTAGTGCAGGCTCAGGAGGGCTTGTTCGCCCCAATGCAGTACGGATCAGGACAATCGATTAATAGTCGTCAATATTCGCTAAGTAACGGGAAGTCATCACAGCCTTTGCACCTAAGAACCTGCAAAGTTGATGGCTTCCCGTCTGCCCTTAAAAGGAGGTTAAGGTTATCGGCATCACCACCTCGACTCCACAACAATTTGATTATATTTGAAAAGCTTCCATAGCGAGAAATTTCCTCATAAACATTTGATCATCATGAAGAATCGACCGTTCAAACTGATGTCAGCAATGCTCCTTTCTCTGGCTTTTCTTTTGCTTCAATGTAATAATGCTCAAGAGGATGGAGCGCCCAGTCAAGAGGAAGAACAGATTGAAGACCTATTACAATCCTACTATCAAGTAATGTCCGAAAGAGACTGGCCTCGCTATCAGGGCTTTTTTGCAGAAAAAGCCACTTTAACCACTATTTGGCAGCCCGAAGATGCCAGCAGCCCTGAGATCCACACCAATACCATCACTGAATTTCTGGCCCAGACCGGAGCAGGTCCCGATAGTCAACCCATATTTGAAGAAAAGATGACCCAAGCAGACATACAGGTAAAGGGCAATTTAGCCTATGCCTGGGTGAACTATGAGGCTAAGTTTGGGACTGCCGATCAACTTATGGAATGGAAAGGCTTAGATCTTTTTTCCTTTATCAGGTATCGGGAAGAATGGAAAATAGCAGCTCTAGTTTTTGAATCAGAATAGGATATAGCATTTTTCATAGAATTTCATCTCAAAAAAGGCCGTAAGATTTTCATTTAAATTAATTTTACTTTAATTTACCAGTCAAATCTATTTCAATTTAAACAAACAACCTCACCTTATTCAATCTCTATCTAATCCCTTGTAGAGACGAACAGCATATTATCTACCTCATCTCGAATTGGTTCACTCCAAAATGGAACTGCTATGTCCTATGAATTCTCTTATGACTACCAACGTGAGGTATTGGTATTTAAATTTCCGGATGATCAAGTCCACATTACCTACTACTTAAGCCGGCGAGTTAAAACTAGGCCACATCAGCGCGAGATTTGGCTTCGAGTAAGAACAGCCGATGGAAACTATCGGATGAAGAGCTATGCTTTTCAGTTCTTCCAACGCTCCTTTAGGAGAATAAAATATGATAAGGCCAAAGGCGAAGCGAGAGGGATTGTTCGCCATCTGCGAACCGAACAGAGAACCCGCAAAACCATTGGCTCCCTGCTAGCTCAATATGAACAGGAACAAAAGGAGGTCATTGAAACCTACGAGGAGGATTAGCCATCTTTAATTCAAATTGCGGTATTGACTTGGACTGAGGCCCGTTTTGGCTTTAAATAGCTTATTGAACCCTTGAGGATACTCAAACCCTAAGTCATACGCAATTTCACTGATCGATTGGGAGGAGCTTATGATTTTAGTCTTGGCCTTTTCAATGATGTATTCATGAATGTGCTCCTTGGCACTTCTTCCCGTCTCATTCTTGATGAGGTCGCCTAGGTAATTTGAAGACATTGATAAGGCTTGAGCACAGTACTTCACCGATAGCACACCTTGTACGGAGGGTTTATCCGATTGATAATACCCGCGCATAACCGATTCAAATCTAGAGATCAAATCCTTATTTAAATTGGTACGGGTGTAGAATTGTCGATCATAATAGCGCTTGCAGTACTTCAGGATCATTTCAATATTGGCTAGGATGATATCCTGACTATGTTTATCTATGTTTTGTTGATACTCCTTCTTGATTTTTTCGGCCAGCTCCGTAAGTGAATGCTTCTCCTCATCTGACAGGTGTAAAGCTTCTCGTACCTCATAGTTGAAGAAAGAGTAATCCTCTATGGTTTGTCCCAGAGCTGATTTACGCAATAGGTCTGGATGAAAGATCAAAGTCCAACCTCCGCTTTCAGGACCAGACTCCTGCTGCTCCACTTTTACCACTTGATTGGGCTTGATAAACGTCATGGTACCTTCCTGGAAGTCATATTGACTACGGCCATACGAAAAAGCCCCACTTATTCCCTCTTTTAGACTGATCTGATAGAAATCAAGCACATAATTTACATCCCCGTAGTCGAACTGAGTCATCCTTTCATCTATCGGTAGGACGGTAACCAAAGGATGCTTGGGCTTTTCATAGCCGTAGATATCGTGGACTTCAGTAATCGTGCGTACTCGTATTATTTTCTTCATGATTCTGTTCGGGTTAAATGGCTTCTGCTCTCGCTTTGATGGCCTCACAAAGTCTGCCGTAGGCCTCCCCTACTGGAGTGGGGTTCCAGAAATTTACGTATATGCCGGCATAGTCTTCATGGATAGTTAGCTTGGTGCCGGTCGCCAAGTCCTCTAAAATATACTTGTGGTCAAAAGTTATTACTCCCGGCATCCCACCACCTTGGTTGAGTAGCTGATCGGGGATAATTTTTTTGACAGTAGAGGGAATTTCACTACTATTTTCTGCGTCTTGAGTGAATTGATATTTAACTCGGCTTCCTTCTTTCACCTCTCCTTCTAGCAATCTCATTACTGGATTCCAATCAGCGTAGTTATCCGTGTCCATAAGGACCTTCCAGACTTTTTCAGGACTGGCGTCAATTAGGATCTCATGATGCACACTTTTTCGGCCCAAGAAATATAATACGGCCAGTAGCAGAACAATAATACCCAGCGCAATAAGTAGTTTTGATTGTAGCATGATGTAAAATTCAAAGCGTCCTACAAAATATCAATATCACTAACTTCTAGTGCTTATCATACCAAGCTACCATTTCTTCCGGATGATCGGAAAAATATTGATACCCCTTAAATCGCCATTCCGTATCTTCGATCCAAATAATATCCTTGTCTTTAACCTCAACCTTAACGTACATCTCTTGTATATCAGAAGCCCGGGAGTTCATATCGTTACGCACCTGCACCATTAAAGTTGGGATCTTAACCCCTCCCATCTGTCCGCGCATATCATGGTCTTCCACCTTAAGTCCTGTCATATCGGTATAGATTTCCCCAAAGGCCGCAATGCCTTGTGCTTCATCTACCCCCATGCGTGCAAATACCCTTTCTAGATACGTTTTTCCGTTGAGCGGCTGGATAGCTATCCAGGATTTCACATCCTTAAAAGCTTCCGGTTGCTTCTGCATGGCCAAGAGCGTGGCGTTGGCTCCCATACACATACTCTGCAAAGAGACCTCCATGTCCGCCGTTTCTTCCCGATTTTCCACATAGGCCAATGAAGCTAAAACGTCTTGCCATTCAAAATAACCCACCCCTGAAACACCTTCTGAGCCCGTTTCACTCTGGCCATGGCAACGCATATCATAAGCTAGGACGTTGTACCCCGCCTCATGAAGCGCTCTGTATTTCGGCAGGAAATTCACCTCAAACCCACCGGCATAAGTGAAGGGCTCCTGATGCCCTGGAAAGCCAGCTCTATTGGCTGGAGAGAAGTGATTACAGATCACAATTTTCTTCGAGTTAGCAGGAATAAACCAGGCATTCAGCTTCACCCCATCAGCTGTTTCGATCACTACCTCTTCATACGCCATGTTGTACTCTTCTGGCGTATGTAGCATGGGCGTTCTAGGAGGGGTAGACAATGTATTTGAAAGTGTAGTCAAAAAGGCTAGCTGTTGAGCAGCTGCTGAATCTTGTTCTGTTTTCATTTCACTTTGTTGATTAATATGTGAATCTCCTGACTGGCAGGAGGAAAGGGTGATCACAATGGCTGTCCAAAACAAAAACGAATGGACTGAAATAGTGGAATAGATAGGTTTCATGATATTGAGTTTGATAGGTTAATGCAAGGGAATACAACAAGAGAGGCTAAGCCATGTGTCGGTCGAACCAATAGAGGATCTTCTCCGGGTTCTTCGTCAGATAATCATAGCCTGCCGCCCGTTTCGTACCAATCCCAGATAACCATCGCATCTCCTTTTCGACTTTAAGGCTGGCGTAGTACTCTTCAATGGATTGCTTATTCAGATACTCATCTTGATCATTCTGTACCAAAAGTGTTGGGACTGAAACTGTTTGCACATCGTTCTTAAAAGATTTAGCCAGCATATCGAAGCCGACGCGCTTGCTGTTTTCTTGATTTACCCATCTTTGCAAGAATCCAGGTAAACCTAATGCCTTTACAAAATCCAGATACCGCATGGGCTGGATAGCTACCATGGCTTTGATATGCTTGTATTGTTGTAACTCACCTGATCCATAGGCGTAGGTCGTGGCAGCCGCTCCCATGCAGATACTCAATAAGCCCACCTGCGCACTTCCATAAACGGGATGCTCGCTCACAAACTTAACAGCTGCCAACAGGTCTTGCGCTTCCTGGGGTCCCCAAGACACCCAGTTCCCTTCTGCCTCTTCACTATTACCATGGCTTCTAAAATCATACATCAACACCGAGTACCCTTTGTTCACCAAGTGTTTGACGTGTTTGAGGAAAGGAATCTTATCTTTCCACAGCTTCACCATCCCCTTTCCTTCCGGCGTAAAGCCCGCCCGGCAGGATTGTACCCCGAAATGAGACTGAATAATGATCTTGTCTGTACCTCCCTTCACCAACCAGCCCGAAAGGGTTAAGCCATCGCCTGTTTTGAAAGTGACATCTTCGTATTCTAAGCCATATTCACTAGGGTTATCAAACAAAGGTGCAACGCCCCCCTTCACAATAGTATTAGATAAGAATCCGGTAATCATTTTGAATGGTTTGTTTGATTATGAATCACCCTACAAAGGTAGGTTCAGGCGCATTCTCAATCTTATCCATTTTACTGAAATACTGATCCAGATTACAGGAATGTTACCTATGAGCAGAAGTTTTTCGCATTAGTGGGAACTATTATATGTACAATAGTCGTTCTCTATTCAAATCAAAGAGAACTTAAAGTAGAATTAGTATTACAGAAACGGAGCAGATGCAACTTTTTGAGATTTTGGATCGTCCTTAGATCAAATCATGTAACGCATCTCTACATAAAAACGATTTTCTATCGGTTGAAACTTTACTAGAAATACATTATTTGTTTCGCGCTGGCCTTTAATTACTTATACAGTATTTAGTCCAGTTAAACCCCGGAAAATCACGCCCCATGACTACCGAAACCTACCAACAAGCTATTGAGCTGATCCGAAAAGATCAAACCGCTAACGCCATTGAGTTTCTATGGCAACATTCCCACTACATACATGTCTTTCAAAGAATAAAGCTAATTCTTCTTTCTGCAAGGTTGAAGCGACTCCAACAGCAGAAAATCAAGGGGATTATTGACCCTGGCAAATCCGAATATCAAGTACAACGGAACCGAATCAATGATGATCTACTACAGCTCCTGGGAATCGGCCAGCCTCCTAGACAAAAGGCATGGAATTGGGTATTCTCTGTGTCCATAATGATGATGGTACTAATACTAGGAACCTGGGCGTTGATCCAGTATTCACCAAGAAGTGAGCTAGCCTTAGGTAAGGCAAGATATGAAGCAGAGCAGCTTATCATTCCCATTCTAAGTCATTCAGGAACATCTGATAATTTCGATTTACACTTCATTCTACCACAGGCAGACCATACCCAAAAGTTAAAATCTAAAAGCCTTACTTACATGGAGGTCATTGGGGGTATTGAAAAGGAACTGTTGGTCGATGATCCCATGGATTGGTCATGGAAACAAGGAATTACTGTCAATTTCCCGAAGTCAGGCTGGTATGAATTAAAAATTCCATTGACCTGTAGCGCTGAGATAGACCCGCTGCAGTTACAAGATCATCTAATCGTACGTCCGACGGGAAAGGCATTCCAACTTGAACTCGGCGGCATAAGCTGGTTACAATATCTGACATCAGGTCATTGGCCAATGCTTTTCTTAATTGGTGGTCTAGGTAGTGCAATGCTTCTGCTTATCACCCTAGTACAAAGAACTACCGTTTATCTCTTCCGTACTAAACTCCATTAGTACAGTATACAAAACCATAAAGTCATGCGAAAACTATCTATTTCCAATATAAGCTGGGCAGTACTTCCGCTACTACTATTATCCTCATGGGTAACTGAAAAGAAGGTCCGTTGCGATGTACATGCCGAAATCCATGAGATATATAGAATCGATAATGAGCTATTTTCTCGCCCATCAGCTAAAGCAAAGGTAAAGTATGGGCCTTTTGATGGTCTGGGAAACTTCCTCTCTTCCTCAGAAAGTGAAGAGACAAACGCTGATGGTCGGATCAACTTTTTGGCGGTTGAGAATACAGGTACAATAGTAAAATATCAAGGAATTAAAGATAATTGTAAGCCTGGGACGGCTAAGGAGAGAGTCATTGATTACAAAAAGATTGAATTAAAGCTATTTATCATCAATCAAGACACGCTTCAGAAATTGCAAGACGCGGGTGAACAATTAATCAAAACCGGTTCTTACAAGAAAGCAGAAAAGTTACTGCAGGGCTTTGAAAAATTTTTCCCCAACTTCCGTGAGGTCGATTACTTTAAAGAACTGAAAGATCTAGAATTAGACCTGAAAGAAAAACAAAAATCCAGTTCCACCCTGAATCCTGGTTCCATGGAAGACCTTCAAGAACTGCTCCGGGCGAGAGAACTAGAACGCATTCGCACGGGGAACCCTGACTTGGAGCGAGGCGGCAATGGTTTGTAACTCGCTGGCAATACTATAAAAAATGCCTCAGCAGGCCCCCTTGTACCTGTTGAGGCATTCATCGTCTAAGATTTGCTCCCCCCCAAAGGCTAAAGCCTAAGGAAAACCCTAAATAACGTCGATCAACTGTTCCCACCTTCTGGCCATCAGGTAAGGCGACATCGGCAATCGGGGTAAAGTTGTATTCCAATCCAACTCTGTATTTTCCCCATTCAAACCCTCCTCGCATTAGCAATCCTAATTGATGCCTAACACTTACTTCCACGACCCGATCAGCAGGATTGCTTACCCTGTTCTGGAAAACATCTAGAAAGCCCACCAACATATATGATCCGACACCTATCCCTCAGCTGGGACGGAGCTCTACATCATTCCAGTAATAATCAATAGTTGGTACGATTGAAATAACGCCATTGCTGGATATCTCATTAATCACAAATTGGGAAAGATCTTCATTCTTATAGGTCAGAGAATTGATAGTGGCTGCGATTCTCAATCCAATAACTGTATTTTCTGAAGCCTTTCTTCTGGGCTCGAGGTTAAGGAACATACCGACATTTCCAGATCCTGATAAATCGAGTACTCCAATTTCCATTCCCAGATTCATACCCCTCCATTCCTGAGCATTAATCTGGAACAAGTAAAAAAGTAAGGTGGAGAGCAGCAGTGTTTTTTTGAGCATTCGCTTTTAGAAATAGGACGGTAAAAGCCAGAAAAAATTGTTGGTGTTAAAGTTGGGCAACTCATTTACAGTGAACAAAGGCTAGTTGTTGCCTTCCGAAATTTCCCTTGCTCGTTTAAAGTATTGCTCCGCCGCCTCCTTATTGTCCATCGACAGATAGGCATTCCCTACTCTTTTCAGCAGATCTTCGGAATCCTTAAAGTCTTTCAGTAGCAGCTGGTAGATGTCTATAGCCTTCTTATAATCCTCATGCTCTTCGTAAAAGCTAGCAATATCTGCGGCCCGAAATTTCAGGCTCCGAATAAAATCTTCCGTAACAAATTCCTCGACAAAGGCTTGAAAATGGCCAAGCTCTTTCGCTCTGATGGCACTGCGGATAATCGTATACTTAGACCAGGAAGACAGTTCTGGCGCAAATCCATACTGGCGTCCTCTTTCCTTAGCATAAGCGTAAGCATGATCTAAGCCACCCGCCTCAAGGAACTTTTGCAGGTTATCTACCTGAAACTCTCGGTAATACTTGAAGTAGGTCCTTAATCCATGGTATAAAGTTGGATATGCGGTAGAATTGTGCTCTTCATTTACAAACTCAGCGTAAGTCCAATCCAGCTCGCGGATAGTTTTACTAGACAAGGCATCATGGAGTTTTTCCGTACCATGATTTACCTGGTATTCATCTGGACTAACGGAGAAATATAGCATCGAATTCATGGTGGATATACTATCCAAGGCATCAATTTGATCCCAAATTGGAAACGGGCTAGCTAAAAGATAACCGGATACCGCTTCGGTCTTGTTGAGCATCATCTTAAACCCAAGACTGGCCGCGTATTGCCAACCAAAAAAGATTTGTTCATCATTCGTTCGGAAGCTTTCTTTAATATAGGGTACTAATTCTTTTTCCAAGAATCCAATGAAGTTATCCGATCCACCACCAAACTGACGGTACCGTTGGGGAAAAGGAGTATGAACGCCCACGATAATAAATTCAGGTGCTAGCTTGAACTGCTTAAAGGTTTTACTCAAACTCACCCCATATTCGAAAAATAGCTGCCCATCCAATACATAAAGAACCGGGTATTTTTCATCTGATTCTTGATAAGCTGGCGGGAGATAGATTTGTATTTGTCGCTTTTCTCCCAGAATTTCTGAATCAAGAAAATGGTTTGGGCCAACGATGTTTTCTGTTTCAGAGGTTTGGGCTATACTGGTCAGTATAGCAGAAAGGACAAGGAGAATGGTGGTAGTTATTTTTTTCATTTTGCTTTGAGCCATTGTTAACAATTTGGGTGTGCGACCTGTCGTCTGTTGTAGTGAGGCAATATCCGTATCTATTTTAGGGAATACAAGTCTATCGGCTGCCAAGCAGTAGTATCTTGAGGCCGCTTAATCTTGCCTATAGTTCCTGCTCAAAGCATAAGATTAGTATTCAGGTTCTTTTGGTGGGTAAGGGAGAGAATGTATTAGTAAAATAACGGGTTGAGATAGCTTTGTAATAAAGGAACTTAAGATTACTAGGTGGTGATCAAGAAAAAAAAATGCCTCAACAAATACTCACGTATCTGTTGAGGCATACTTTGTGGAGACGGCGAGAGTCGAACTCGCGTCCAGAGAAAGCCTCCGAGAGCCTTCTACATGCTTAGTTCCCAGTTAAATTTTCGTGAATGAGGAAGGATTGGAAACCCTCCTATACTCATCCCTTATCCCCTGAGCTTCGGACAGAGGGCGGGGTGGACCTCGGGCCTAGCCTGAAAGGGTTGGTTGATATGCGGCACACTGTGTATCAGGCGTCAAATGCACGGCACAAAGGCTTTCTAATTCCTAGAACTAGGCAGCCATGGCGAACTGTCTGTTGCCATTTGAAAAGTTGTTACTAGTCAGTTTTTACGGAGATGAACTAGAATACTCCGGCATGCTTACTAACGAATAATCTTTCCTGTCGATTCCATTACGTCCCCTTTTCGCCTTGCGGCACTGGCTCTTTCCTCCTTTGAGGAATAAAGCCTGCAATTATAAGAACTTAATTTGAACCGAAAAAGTTCCCTTTCATTTAAATCTTACTTCTTGGAGAATCGCTAAAGATTTTCAATTTTTACGCCGTACGGCCATCGTTCTTGTATCCTGGCCAACCGTTCAAACGTATACTCCCACCACAGTATCGTTCTGAATTGAATCAAATTATAAGTCCTAACCAAAGCCACTATCTATGAAGATCGGAATTATCCGAGAACGCAAAACGCCTCCTGATACGCGTGTTCCACTTGCCCCGAAGCAGTGTAAAAAAATTCTTAAAGATTTTAATTTTGAACTCCTAGTCGAGCCCTCTCCTATCCGGTGCTTTACGGATGAGGATTATCAGGAAGCAGGTATTCCGCTGGGGTACGATATGCAAGGCTGCGATATTTTGATGGGAGTAAAGGAGGTACCCGTTGAGGCATTGATCCCAGGAAAAACTTACTTTTTCTTCTCGCATACCATAAAAGAGCAACCTTACAACCGGAAATTGCTACAAGCAGTCTTGGAAAAGAAGATCACTTTGATCGATTACGAGGTCGTAACTGATGAGTGGGGAAGGCGACTGATCGCTTTCGGTCGTTTTGCTGGCATGGTCGGCGCCCACAACGGCGTTTTGATGTATGGTCGGCGTACGGGTACTTTTGACATGCCTCGTATGAAAGACTTCTACAATTACGCCGAGGCGCAGGCCTATTACGAAGAGCAGCTGAAATTACCGCCAGTTCGCATCGTCTTGACAGGGACGGGTCGCGTTGGGCAAGGGGCAGCGCAGGTATTGCGGGATATGGGTATTCGCCAAGTGAGTCCAAATGATTTCTTGGTCAAGTCATATAAGGAGCCCGTTTTCGCCCTGTTAATGTCGGATGATTACGCTAAGAGAAAGGATGGATCAGCTTTCGACAAAGATGATTTCCATCTAACACCTGAACTTTTTGAAAGTACCTTCAAGCCGTTTACCAAGGTCTGTGATTTGATGATCAACGGTGTGTATTGGGACAATAAGGCTCCTGCTTTCTTCACGCTAGAGGACATGCGATCTCCGGATTTTAGTATACAAGCCGTTGCGGATGTAACATGTGACATTGCTCCCGTTTCTTCCATTCCTTCCACCATTAGGGCCAGTACCATTGCCAATCCAATCTTTGGCTTCGATCCGGTGAAGGAGCAGGAGGTTGCAGCTCACAGTCCGAATGCGGTGGACATGATGACCATTGACAATCTTCCGTCTGAGTTGCCAAGAGATGCGTCAGAAGCATTTGGGCAAATGTTCATCGAAAGGGTACTACCAGAGCTATTGGATCCCAAGAGTGAAGTGATTGAAAGGGCAACTATCGCCCGGGATGGCCAACTAGCTGGCCATTTCGGATATTTGGAAAATTATGTAAAAGGGGAAAAACGGGAAGCAGACAAGTTGCCTTCGAAATCTTCCTAAATGCACCTACCCCAAAGCCTTAAGGATATTTTGCTCGATTCGCTTTGAAATATTTTCCGTATCAGCCTTTTGAAAGGTCTGCCCGGTAACTTTTTCGTATAGTTCTATATAGCGTTCAGTCACCTGCTGGACCATGGGATCAGGCATAATCGGCATCAGTTGTCCCTCCTTTCCTTGGAAGCCGTGGGCCATTAGCCATTCGCGTACAAACTCCTTCGATAGTTGCTTTTGGCGTTCCCCACTAGCTTGACGCTCTTCATAGCCGTCGAGATAGAAATAGCGAGAGCTATCTGGGGTATGGATTTCATCAATCAAATAAATTTGACCGTCCTTCTTACCAAATTCATATTTAGTGTCCACTAGGATAAGGCCCTGCTCCCTAGCCATTTCTGTACCCCGTTGGAAAAGGGCATAGGTATATTTTTCTAGCTGTAAATAATCGGCTTCGGAAACTATGCCTTGTGCTATAATTTCCTCGCGGGAAATATCTTCATCATGGCCTTCTTCCGCCTTCGTCGCAGGTGTAATAATTGGACTAGGAAAGGGATCATTCTCCTTCATTCCATCCGGCATTTCAACACCACATAGCAATCGTTTACCCGCCTTATATTCACGCCAGGCATGCCCTACGACATACCCTCGAATGACCATCTCTACCTTGAAAGGTTCGCAGGCGATTCCTACGGCTACGTTTGGGTCAGGTACTTCAAGTAACCAATTGGGAACGATGTCTTTCGTGGCTTCCAGGAAATAGGTAGCTACTTGATTCAAGACCTGCCCCTTGTAAGGAATCGGGCGTGGCAGGACGTGATCAAAGGAAGAAATCCGATCCGAAGCCACCATAATCAATCTGTCGTCGACGGTGTATACGTCTCTTACTTTTCCCTTGTAGAATGACGTTTGTCCGGGAAGTTGAAACTTTGTGCCAGCGATGGCTTCCTGCCCTATTTCCATGTACCTTTTTTTAGGTTCTCGGCTCTTTCCTGCATTGTTCCTATCGAGAATGAACACGACGAACAATGAAAGTGTCCGAGAAGGCTTTTTTGAAAGCCCAAAGTTAGGGATTGGAAGTGGAATTGCTTAATCCAACGCAAGAATATATCGGGCTCTATAGCCACTTTTTGATGCTGCTACGCTATTTCCGATTCTGCTCCCGCTTCCTCCTCCGTTCTTCATAAATGTCAATATACTTTTGATCCAGATCCGGAGAGTCTTGGTATTTCACCCGCAAGGCATCCAGTTCCTTATGAAGCGTGGTAACTACTTCCGCATAGGTCGGATCACTGTACACATTTCGCATTTCTTGCGGATCCTTATTCCGATCGTAGAGTTCCCACTCATCAACATCGTAGTAAAAGTGTGCCAGTTTGTAGTCTTGGGTCACAATACCGTAGTGACGTTTAACCGAATGAGCCCCTGGGTATTCATAGTAGTGATAGTACACCGCTTCGCGATCCAAGGATTCTTTTGCGCCATTTAGGATAGGCAAAAAGCTCTCTCCCTGCATATCTGTCGGAGCGTCAATTTGTGCTGCCTCTAAAAAGGTTTGCGCAAAGTCGAGGTTTTGTACCATTTCATCACTCGTGGTTCCTGCTGTGATTTCATTCGGCCATCGAATAAGCAAGGGGGTCTTAAAGGACTCATCGTAGATAAATCGCTTGTCAAACCAGCCATGCTCTCCCAGATAAAACCCCTGATCAGAGGTATACACTACAATAGTGTTTTCAGCCAAACCATTTTCATCTAAATAATCTAGTACCCTCCCGACATTATCATCAACAGAGGAAATACACCCCAGGTAATCCTGCATATACCGCTGATACTTCCAGCTTCTCTTTTCCCGATCCGTCATACTTGGCCAACGCGTCTTGAAGTCCTCAGCAATGGAATCTAAAACTGGCTGATATAAAGCTTTCTGCTCGTCATTGATCCGTGGGTACTCATTCCCTCGAAAGAATCTTGCGCTCCTAGGATCATCATCGATCTCCAAGGCACTGACGGCCTCGGGTAATACCTTGACATCGTAACTCAGCAACATATGATTCGAAATGGTCATAGCTGCTTCTTTGGCGGCACGGCCCCGGTTTTCATAATCATCAAATAAGGACTCCGGTTCCGGAAATGATTTTTGAGAAAAGGTCTTGAATTTCTCCGGACTGGGCCACCAAGCTCGATGTGGCGCTTTGTGCAAGTACATCATTAAGAAGGGCTTTTCTTTATCCCGTTTTTTGTCCAGCCAATTGAGGGTTAGATCAGTAATGATGTCGGTGGTATAGCCAGTGATAGTGGTATCTCCATTAGGTGTGATAAAGCGAGGGTTGATGTAATTTCCCTGACCGGGTAGAATCATAAAGTCATCCACCCCTTTCGGGTTGTTCCCAAAATGAAGTTTTCCATACATCGCCGTTTGATATCCTGCTGCCTGAAACAGTTGAGGAAAAGTAACCTGATTGGTATCAAAGGGCATAATGTTATCGATTTTGCCATTGATATGGGTGTGTTTTCCAGTGAGAATAGTAGCTCGAGAAGGGGCGCAAATAGAGTTGGTCACACTGGCATTGGTAAACAACATACCTTCTTTTGCTAGGCGATCAATATGGGGGGTATTGATGAGATGATCAGAATAAGCACTAATGGCTTGATAGGCATGATCATCCGACATGATGAAGAGAATGTTTGGTTTTTGCAGCTGCGCATCTTCTTTAGCAGCACATGCTGATAGGAGCTGAATCAGTAGCACCATGCCCAATGCCAGGCTCCAATTGGTTTTCGTTTGCATTTTCTATTCTAGTTTATTGACAGCACATCCCATGTAGGATATGCTAGCTATTTTATCATCTGTTTTTGTTCAGATGGTTTATTCAACCCAATTCATTTACTGCTCTTGCAGCCATATCTATAGCAGCCTTTGCATCAGCACTAGAGGCAGCATCACAATTGGCAATCGTAATACGACCAAAAGGCTGACGCCCTTGCTTAACCGAGTCAGCAGGTCCTCCGACCGTATATCCATGTGCCCATCGATTAACCGTGATACTTGCCACATCACGATCAAAATCAAACAAAGGTTCAGGTAACATAGCACTAAGGTGGGAACGGATCTCCGTTTCATAGTCCTTGAATTGCAAGCTCAACATTTTGTAGCGAGCTTCTCGGTATTGCTCAACCGCTGGAGCCCCTACTGTTTCTCCATAGGGACAACTTATCATTTGAAGAATACAAGGATCATCCGGAGAATCAGTATAACTGTAATTACCCATACTGACCGGAAAATCTAATAATACTGCCTGATGCATATTACCTGGCGACATAGCCAACCCAATTTCCATGTCCTTCATTGCACGCCAGTTCTTCAGCCCCACCGTGGTATATAGCAGAGGGCTTTTTGTTTGAAGTCGCAAGGCAGCTGCCTGCTCCGCTGGAAGGTCCGGGACAATATATGGAATCATCATATTATAGCACGCCATCACCACATTCTTGCTTCTTACGGCAAAGTGCTTGTTTTCTTTAATGTAGCTGATACTTAGCTCACTTGAATCCTTGGGAGACCCAAGATGTTTTACTTGAACCACTGTACTGTTCAACCTAAGGTGAACACTATTCTCAGCTTTATCCAGGGCGGTGTAGTCGAACCTTGACAATACGAGTTCGGCAGCAGTATTGCCTGGTCCCACTTCTGGAATCAAGTGCTTAACTAAAGCGCGCGCAATGGTAGCATTTCCATCCGGAAAATGATAGATATAGGGATTGTCTTCATCGTAGACCGCCTTCGGCTGAAACCCCATCGCGCCACAGCTCTTTGCCGCACTGATAGACATTAGGTCTGTCCCTGTTG
>ENA-UENX01000455-UENX01000455.1-marine-metagenome-genome-assembly--contig:-NODE-455-length-17337-cov-3.529762_pt1 | contig 17337 bp, 12 predicted proteins | sample MGYA00237875_ERZ529327 | MGnify/ENA primary metagenome ERZ529327 (study PRJEB26372, sample SAMN05368347) | marine metagenome | biome: cultured habitat; feature: ocean water; material: water; isolation... | reverse complement strand
AACTGAGCTTTACCACCCAATGGTTGCTGCGTAATCAATGAGTAAGGTCCAATCGAACGAGCGTGCATCTTATCATCTACCATGTGAGATAGTTTCAGCATGTAGATCACACCGACCGTAGCTTGCTGGTGGAATCGATCACCGGTTTCACCATCAAACAAGTAGGTCTGTCCCAATTCAGGAAGATTTGCTTGTTGGATGTAACCAGAGATTTCCTCCATACTCGCTCCGTCAAAGATTGGCGTACCGTACTTCATGCCCAGTTTCTCACCGGCCCAGCCCAATACTGTTTCGAAGATCTGCCCAAGGTTCATCCTTGAAGGTACACCTAGTGGATTCAATACAATGTCCACTGGAGTTCCATCATCAAGGAAAGGCATATCTTCCATACGAACGATACGAGATACAATACCTTTGTTACCGTGACGACCTGCTAACTTATCACCCACTTTCAGCTTACGCTTCTTAGCTAGGTATACTTTAGCCAATTTCAATACACCGGCAGGCAATTCATCACCAATGCTGATGTTGAATTTCTCACGTTTGTATCTTCCGATCTCTTCGTTAGCCTTAATACTGTAGTTGTGCAACAAGCGAGCGATCAAACCATTGGTCTTCTCGTCATCGGTCCAGTTGCTATAGTCAACCGTAGTATATTCGATTTCACGAAGCAATTCTTGATTGAATTTCACACCCGTTGGGATCAAGTTCTCATTGTAGATACTCTTCACCCCTTGAGACTCCTTATTCTTAACTAGAAGAAGTAATTTGTCAATCAAGATAGTCTGCAATTCATTCAAAGCGATCTTGTGCTGATCTTCCAAGCGGCTAAGCAACTCCTTCTCCTGCGCCTTCTGGACTTTATCCTTCTTGGCACGAGCAAACAATTGCTTATTGATCACTACCCCTTTCAATGATGGAGGTGCCTTCATAGAAGCATCTTTCACATCACCGGCCTTATCACCGAAGATAGCTCTCAAGAGTTTCTCTTCCGGAGTAGGATCTGATTCACCTTTTGGTGTAATCTTTCCGATCAAGATATCTCCCTCCTTAACCCAAGCACCTACGCGAATGATACCATTCTCATCTAGGTCTTTGGTAGCTTCTTCACTTACGTTAGGAATATCATTGGTCAATTCCTCTTCCCCTAGCTTCGTATCACGCACATCCAATTCGAAGTGCTCAATGTGAAGAGAAGTAAAGATATCTTCTCGAACTACTCTTTCTGAGAGTACAATCGCATCCTCAAAGTTGTATCCTTTCCAAGGCATGAATGCCACCTTAAGGTTTTGCCCCAAGGCCAATTCACCTTTCTCCGTAGCGTAACCATCACAAAGGATCATTCCTTTATATACACGGTCTCCTCTACGAACAATTGGCTTCAAGTTGATACAAGTACCTTGGTTGGTACGACGGAATTTGGTCAGTGTGTAGGTCTTCTTATTGTCTTCGAAAGAAACCAACTGCTCCTCATCCGTACGGTCGTATCGGATAACAATCTCGTTTGCATCTACATACTCGACAATACCGTCGCCTTCCGCGTTGATCAACATACGAGAGTCACGAGCCACTTTACCTTCCAAGCCGGTACCTACAACAGGAGAGCTTGGGCGGATCAATGGAACAGCCTGACGCTGCATGTTAGATCCCATCAAGGCACGGTTCGCATCATCGTTTTCCAAGAATGGAATCATGGAAGCTGATACCCCAACAATCTGGTTAGGAGCAACGTCCATGAATTCGATCTCATCCGGTGTCAATACAGGGAAATCACCGTGTTCTCTACACTTAATCCTATCAGAAAGGAAAGCTCCTTTCTCGTCCAGCGGTGCGTTTGCCTGGGCAATACGTTTAAAGTCTTCCCCTTCAGCCGACAAGTACTGTGCATCGTTCACCACATCTACCTTCCCTGAAACTACCTCGCGATAAGGCGTTTCCAAGAATCCCATCTTATTCACTTTGGCATGAATACACAGCGTGGAGATCAGACCAATGTTTGGTCCTTCCGGCGTTTCAATCGTACAAAGACGTCCGTAGTGAGAGTAGTGTACGTCACGTACCTCGAACCCTGCACGTTCCCTGGATAAACCACCAGGTCCCAATGCGGAGATCCTTCTCTTGTGAGTGATCTCTGAAAGCGGATTCGTCTGATCTAGGAATTGAGACAACTGGCTTGTACCAAAGAAAGAATTGATTACGGAAGAGAGGGTTCTTGCGTTAATCAAATCAATCGGGGTAAATACCTCGTTATCTCTTACATTCATACGCTCTCGGATCGTACGTGCCATACGAGCCAAGCCGACTCCAAACTGAGCATATAACTGCTCACCTACCGTTCTTACACGACGGTTACTTAAGTGGTCAATATCATCGATTTCTGCTTCCTGGTTCATCAACTGAACCAAGTAAGTCACGATCGAGATGATATCTTCCTTGGTAAGTACAAGCGTATCTTTTGTGATTTCTAGCTCCAATTTGCGGTTGATCTTATATCGACCTACCTCACCGAGGTTGTATCGCTTATCGGAGAAGAACAATTTATCGATAATACCACGAGCTGTTTCCTCATCTGGTGGGTCAGTACCTCTCAATTGACGATAGATATACTGCACCGCTTCCATTTCGGAACTCGATGGATCTTTTTGTAGGGTATTGTAAATGATCGAGTAATCCAGGCCAATATCATCTTTCTGAAGGATGATATTATCTGCATCTGCATTCAAGATCAATTCAATGTTATCTTCATCAAGAACGATATCCCGCTCAAGAATGATTTCGTTTCGTTCGATGGTTACCACTTCACCGGTATCCTCATCCACGAAGTCTTCCGTCCAACTGCGTAGAACCCTTGCTGCCAATTTTCTACCAATAGCAGCTTCCAGAGAATCTCTATCTGCAGGGATCTCATCAGCCAGATCAAAAATATCCAGGATCGACTTATCTGTGTCGAATCCGATGGCACGTAGTAGAGTTGTTACGGGGAATTTCTTTTTACGATCGATGTAAGCATACATCACCGTGTTGATGTCCGTAGCAAATTCCATCCAGGCTCCTTTGAAAGGAATAACCCGAGCAGAATAAATTTTAGTACCATTGGGGTGGAAGTTCTGACCGAAGAATACACCAGGAGAACGGTGCAATTGTGAAACGATCACACGTTCAGCACCGTTGATCACGAAGGTTCCCTTAGGTGTCATATATGGAATGTTCCCTAAGAAAACGTCCTGAACAATGGTTTGGAAATCCACGTGTTCCTCGTCATTACAGGAAAGCCTTAATTTGGCCTTGAGTGGTACACTGTAAGTCAAACCACGTTGCATACACTCAGGTATGGAATAGCGCGGTGGATCGACAAAGTAATCCAGAAATTCGAGCACGAAAATATTTCTGGCATCAACGATAGGAAAGTTTTCCTGAAATACTTTATAAAGCCCCTCGTTCATTCTGTTCTCAGGAGTGGTCTCCAGCTGGAAGAACTCCTGGAAGGACTTCAATTGAATTTCAAGCAAATCAGGATACTGAGCGGAAAGTTTAATTTTACCGAAGCTTACCCTCTTTTCTTCGGCAGTAAGGACTTTACCGTTTGCTGTCATTTGCAATCCTTGTTTATATGAAGGTGATCATGCTTTTCAGATCACCAATAAGTATTATACTATACGAAACCAAAAAAAGTTCGAAAAAATCGTGAATCGTTTGACTTTTTCATTAAAAAGTCTTAAGCCTAATTTTCCTTTCCTTGTAAGATAGCTAAAATTATAGCAAAAAACGCATGTCGTTATACGACGATAGGCTTAGCCAAAATTTACACTTTGGCTAAGCCTGCTAAGCCAAAAGTTGAACCCTCCTAGGGGTTCAACTCTTGGTTATGCGTCAATTACTTGATCTCTACTGTCGCACCAACTGCCTCAAGAGCGGCTTTGATTGACTCAGCCTCATCCTTAGCTACACCTTGCTTGATCGCTGCAGGAGCACCGTCAACAAGTTCTTTGGCGTCTTTCAATCCTAGTCCAAGAAGTGTTTTCACTTCTTTAACTACTTTCAACTTAGCTGCACCAGCAGATTCCAACATCACGTCGAATTCTGTTTGCTCAGCAGCGGCATCGCCACCTTCTCCACCACCAGCACCAGGAGCCGCAACAGCTACTGCAGCAGCAGCTGGCTCAATGCCGTACTCTTCTTTAAGGATGTCAGCTAGTTCGCTTACTTCCTTCACAGTTAGATTAACAAGTTGTTCTGCAAATGCTTTAAGATCTGCCATTTTAAAAAAGTTTTGTACGATAATTTTAAAAAATATCGTGCGTTACTTGGAAGCCAAAATTGATTATAAAAAGTGTCAAAGTACAGCAGGCTTATTCTGCTGCTCCCTCGCCTCTCTCCTCTAGTGCTTTCAACAGGCCAGAAAGTGTAGCACCTCCGGATTGCAATGCACTGATAACATTCTTCGCAGGAGAATTCAACAAGGTGATAACCTCGCCGATAAGATCTTCTTTGGACTTCAACTTAGTCAAAGGATCGATCTGATCATCTCCAAGATATACCGCTGTGTCAATATAGGCGGCTTTGAGCACTGGTTTTTCCGCGCTTTTGCGGAACTCCTTCAATACTTTTGCAGGAGCGTTAGCTACTTCAGTGAAAAGGATTGCTGTAGGGCCTTTCAAAGACTCATACAAGTCGCCATATCCTTTTTCTTCAGGAAGTGCTTCTAGGGCTTTGCGAGCCAAGGTATTCTTGATGACGCGCATCTCAATACCTTTTTCGAAACAAAGACCTCTAAATTTATTTACCTCTTCTACTGTAAGGGTTGAGGAATCAGTCAAGTAAAAGAATTCAGTACTTGAAAACTTCTCCTTCAATGCCTCAATAGTAGCGGTCTTTTCTGCTTTTGTCATTTTTCAAGCAATTTTGAAAGCTTACTTAATTGATTTGGTATCTACCTTCACACCTGGACTCATCGTACTCGCCACTGTAAGGGACTTCATATAGGTACCCTTAGCAGATGATGGCTTCATTCTCAACAAGGTGCCTAGTAGTTCATTGGCATTATCAGCCAATTTATCAGCAGAGAAAGAAACTCTGCCCACTGAAGCATGAATGATTCCGTATTTATCTACACGAAAAGAGATCTTACCTTTCTTAACGTCAGCTACTGCAGCAGCAACGTCTTGTGTAACCGTACCCGTTTTAGGGTTAGGCATCAAGCCTCTAGGTCCTAGGATTCTACCGATCCGACCTACTTTGGCCATTACTTGAGGCATAGCGATCACTACATCCACATCAGTCCATCCTCCCTGTACTTTAGCGACCAACTCGTCCAAGCCTACATAGTCTGCACCAGCAGCCTTGGCCTCTTCTTCTTTGTCTGGAGTACAGAAAACCATTACCGTTTTGGTTTTACCTGTTCCGTGTGGCAAGCTCACAGTCCCTCTAAGGGCCTGATCAGCTTTACGCGGATCTACTCCTAAACGAACGTGCAAATCAACAGAGGCATCGAACTTCGTTGTATTTACCTCTTTGATCAAGGACATGGCCTCGTCCAAAGGGTACAACTTAGTGGCATCTACCTTCGCGTTTGCGGCTGCTCGTTTCTTACCAATCTTTGCCATAATTAAAATTTTTGAGGTTCAAACGTCTATTGCTGAAGAATAGACTCCCTACTTAGTGAATTATAAAACCAGCCGAAGCTATTGTTTTAACTGTCAGAAGCTGCTTCTCCTTCCCAAGGTGGCGTTCCTTTTACATTGACCCCCATGGAACGTGCTGTACCAGCAACCATTTTCATAGCGGATTCAATCGTAAAGGCATTCAAGTCAGGCATTTTGTTCTCTGCGATCTCTTTCACTTGATCCCAGGTTACGCTACCTACTTTATCACGGTTGGATTGAGAAGATCCTTTCTTCAATTTTGCCGCCTCCAACAGCTGAACAGCTGCCGGTGGAGTCTTGATAATGAAATCAAAAGACTTATCCTTGTAAACGGAAATAACTACCGGCAATACTTTACCTTGGCTATCCTGCGTAGCAGCGTTGAAACGCTTGCAGAATTCCATGATATTAATCCCTTTGGAACCCAAGGCAGGACCTACTGGTGGAGCAGGATTCGCTTGTCCTCCTCTAACCTGTAGTTTCACAAAGCCATCAATCTCCTTTGCCATTTTAATACAATTTAATGGTCTGTCTAACTATTCGTCTTTAGGGAAGCGTTTTCCTATAAGGAAGGAACTAAAGCCGTAGTTATTATATTAAAGAATTAAGAATATCAAATGAAAAAACAAGCACCTAGGCTTGTTTCTCTACTTGCATGAAGTTCAGTTCTACTTCTGTACCTCGTCCGAAAATCTTCACGATCACTTTCAGCTTCTTCTTCTCTTCGTTCACCTCTTGGATATCTCCCACAAACTCACTGAAAGGACCATCGATGATCTTGACGGTCTCTCCCACAATGAATGGTTCTGCCAAGGCTTCTCCTGCATCTTGAGATTCATCCACCTTACCTAACAATCGATTGGCTTCCGAATCACGCATCGGAATAGGATTGTTACGTCCTAGGAAATGAATAACATTCGGAATATTGGCAATTGTTTGAATGATTTCACCTGAGAACTTAGAAGGAACAGCCTCCACCAAGATATATCCAGGGAGGATGTTACGTTCAGAAATTACTTTCTTACCGTTTCGGATCTTGTAGATCTTCTCGGTCGGTACCAATACTGAAGTGATGAAATCTTTCCATCCGGAACGATCTATTTCAAGATCAATACGTTCTTTGATCTTGCGCTCCTTGCCACTAATGACACGGAGAGAGTACCACCTTTTTAATACTTCAGTCTCAGACATCGACGCTGTGATAAGTGAAATAATTTGGGATTGGAATTATCCCAACTGATAAATAAAGTCTGTGACGCCATTCGAAAATAGGTCCATCACAAAAAGGATGGCTGCTAAAATCAATGTGCCAATGATTACAAGGACGGTACTTTGTTGTAGGTCCTGCCAAGAAGGCCAAGTTACCTTGTGTACAAGTTCGTTATAACTTTCTTTGATGTAAAGCTTGATCTGTTCCATCTCTTCGTCAATTCATTGGTGATCAACTCAAAATTTGCACGGGCAGGAGGACTCGAACCCCCAGCCTACGGTTTTGGAGACCGTCGCTCTACCAGTTGAGCTATGCCCGTTTCTCAGGAGGAAATGATATTTGCTGTCTTTACAGCTTCAGCTTCATCCTGTATGCGAAAAATTAAGCACCCCTTGCGAGATGCTTAATTTTCGTCAAATATATCGTTCTATACGAGTAGTATCTTATTCGATGATCTCAGTTACCTGACCGGCACCTACTGTACGTCCACCTTCACGAATCGCGAAGCGAAGACCTTTCTCCATGGCGATACTGTTGATCAATTTCACTTCAAGTGAAACGTTATCACCAGGCATTACCATTTCTACTCCTTCTGGAAGAATTACATCTCCAGTTACGTCAGTGGTACGGAAGTAGAACTGAGGACGGTATCCGTTGAAGAATGGAGTGTGACGTCCACCTTCATCTTTACCCAAAACATACACCTCACACTTGAAGTGTTTGTGTGGGTTAACTGATTTAGGCGCACAGATTACCATTCCACGCTTGATTGCTTCTTTGTCAATACCACGAAGTAGAATACCTGCATTGTCACCAGCTTCACCACGCGTCAAGATCTTACGGAACATCTCAACACCAGTTACTACTGAAGTCAAAGGCTTATCACCTTCTCTCATCATACCTACAATCTCTACTGGGTCCCCAGTATTGATTACACCACGCTCGATACGTCCAGTAGCTACTGTACCACGACCTGTGATAGAGAATACATCTTCAATAGGCATCAAGAAAGGCTTATCAACAGCACGTTCTGGTTCTGGCACGTCATTATCAACCGCTTCCATCAATTCCATGATTTTAGCAGCTGCATCTTCATCATCTTCTAGTGCTTTCAAGGCAGAACCTTGAATTACAGAAGAGTTATCGCCGTCAAATTCATATTGGTCTAGTAGTTCACGAACTTCCATCTCTACCAATTCCAACATCTCTTCGTCGTCAACAAGGTCAACCTTGTTCATGAAAACAACAATCTTAGGCACACCTACCTGGCGAGCCAAAAGGATGTGCTCACGCGTTTGTGGCATAGGACCATCTGTGGCAGCCACAACAAGAATAGCTCCGTCCATCTGAGCCGCACCAGTAACCATGTTCTTTACATAGTCAGCGTGACCAGGACAATCTACGTGCGCGTAGTGACGATTTACAGTTTCGTATTCTACGTGTGCTGTATTAATCGTAATACCTCTCTCTTTTTCCTCGGGAGCGGCATCGATAGAGTCATAGTCTTTTTTCTCAGCAAGCCCCTGCTTAGACAGTGTATAGGTAATAGCGGCTGTCAGCGTGGTCTTACCGTGGTCTACGTGGCCGATAGTACCGATATTCAAGTGAGGCTTATTCCGTTCAAATGTTTCCTTAGCCATCGGTAATCTAGTTTTTAGATATGAAGTTTATTAAATTAAAAGTTTCATGGAGCCAATGAAGGGATTTGAACCCCCGACCCCTTCCTTACCATGGAAGTGCTCTACCCCTGAGCTACATTGGCAATTCCGCGGTAAGCAGAAAAAATGAGCAGGCGACGAGACTCGAACCCGCGACCCTCAGCTTGGAAGGCTGATGCTCTACCAACTGAGCTACGCCTGCTTGTAATGAATAATGTAAAATGTTTAACTATTAATGAACACTACTGTAAGAAGCATACTTAATGGTTAATTATTCATTCAACATTATTCATTAAGAAGTGGGGGCGATAGGATTCGAACCTATTCAGTCGTAGACAACAGATTTACAGTCTGCCCCGGCTCTCCAACTCCGGCGCGCCCCCTGATCAAACCATAAGAATATAGTTTGATTTGTTTTAGCTCTTTCGGTAGCACGAATTACTTACGGGTTACGTAAATGTAAAGTAGTGTACCTAGCAATGAGCCGTTGCTGAGCCAGCAGAGGGATTCGAACCCCCGACCCGCTGATTACAAATCAGCTGCTCTGGCCAACTGAGCTATGCTGGCAGTAAGACTTTGGTGAACATCAATATTATTTTAAAATACTTTCGAACACCTATATATATACATTTATTAGCCAAAAAGTTCCTGACTAAATCATGTAAGCCTGAATGCTTGGTTTTTACAGCTTCATCAGTGCTAAAACATCCATATTTCAAAACACTTTTTGCTGGTCTTTTACCTTTGTAAGTGAACCTGGTCTCAAAAAGCGATTGCAAAGATATTACTTTTCCTGAAAAACAAAAAACAAGTTTGAAATTTTTTCTAGAAAAAGACTTCCTTGAATTAGTGGAGTGATTTAACGCATTCTGACTGCTGTGAAGCTATCTAATTTGTGTTTTTCTCCTCTCTATACAACCGTTTTTCCAAGGCGAGGACAAATGTAAGAAAATTATGAGAATGGTGAGACTTAGTTGGAGATAAGATTAAGGTCCCTCCGTAGTACATTGATGATATGGCTGTAGTTTTGGATCGTTTAGGTGGGAATACAAAGCTGCACCCTATCCTGAGTACCTCGGAAGGACCATTTTCGTTTACTTGGCTTTCTCTTTGAATTTAATCAATTGCCGCTTTAATACGTCGACGGCCTCGTCGATAGATGCCTCGAAAGTTCTTTGACTTTCTTTAACTACAAGGACATCGCCGGGGACCTTGAGTCTAACTTCGGCGATTTTATCCTTGATCTGTCCCGCGTTCTCTAGTTTTAGGGTTACTCTCGCATCGATAATTCGATCAAAATACTGATCCATCTTGTTTAACTTCTTCTCAATGAAGTCGAGCAACTTCCGATCAGCTTTAAACTGAACCGATTCGGTGTACACTTTCATAGGCATAAATTTTAAATGAAGTAATAGTTACCACTACACACCCCTTACAAAGTATTTTTTGGCCTAGTTGTCTTTATCCAACTGGGCCTTAGGATGTGCAGACTCGTATACTTTCTTTAATTTCTCGATAGAATTGTGCGTGTAGATTTGTGTGGCCGCTAAATTAGCGTGTCCAAGAAGTGCTTTAATGGCATTTAAATCTGCTCCATTATCGGAAAGGTGAGTGGCAAAAGAGTGTCGTAATACGTGTGGACTCTTCTTTTCCACGGTACTGACAGCGGTCAGGTATTTGCGAACGATATTGTAAGCTGCTTTTGGGTACAGCGGTTTTCCATGCTTAGTTAAAAGGAGATGAGGAAATGTGGATTCTCCAAATGTTTGCTGACGCAACGCTATATAAGCTAGGACCAGTTTGGCCAAACCTTGCCCAAAAGGTATCAATCTTTCCTTATTTCCCTTTCCTAACACCTTCAACACATTTTGAGAAAAATCTAGGTCCTCTATCTTTAAATTAATCAGTTCTGATCTACGCATCCCCGTATGGTAAAGTAACTCCAAGAGTACTCGATCACGCTGTCCAATAAAGTCATCAGGAAACTTGACCTGCTCGAAGAGCGTATCCAACTCATCTGCCCTAACTACATGTGGCAAGCGTTTTCCCGTTTTAGGAGAAAGAACTTTCAACATTGGATTTCTTTCCAAGCCATGGCGTCTTTGTAGGAATCGGTAGAAGGTCTTTAAAGTGGAGAGTTTACGGTTAATTGAGCTGGTACTTTTGCCTTCATTCAACAGTTCAACCGTCCACGATCGCACTTGAGTATGTGTAACTTCTGTAGGCGATTGAATATCAAAGGTATGATCCAAGAACTGCAAAAACTGATCCAGGTCCGTTCGATAGGCCGTCAGGGTATGGGGTGAAAATCGTTTTTCGTGTTCCAAGTATCTCAAGAAACTCTCTTTCATCATATGTTAATCAATATACAAATCCGGCCCCTCAATTGCAAGGATAAGATATTCTAAAAAAAGAATTATTTTGCGTGGAGATAAGGCGCTTAGCCTAGACGTGATTAGAGCTCAATTTAGTATGCAAAAGGAGAAAAAAGATAAGCACTTCATTAAGAAGCCCATTTACCCTGGAGGGAAAAAGGCGCTTCAATCATTTATTACTCAGAATCTTAAGTACCCACCAGAGGCATTGGCCGAAAGAATAGAAGGGACTGTAGTACTTAAGTATACGGTTAATCATCAGGGGAAAGTGATTGAAACCAAGGTGATTTCTAGTCTCGGGCATGGCTGCGATGAGGAAGCAGAACGCGTGGTAAGCTTGCTACGATTTGAAGTCCCTAGTAATAGAGGAGTAAAGGTTTTGCATCATCTGAACATTCAGATTCATTTCCGTTTGCCCAAGCAAAAGGCCCAGCCGAAACAACAAACAACCTCGTCGCCCAGGTACAACTATCAATATACTACCACATCAAAAGATAAAGAAGAGAAGTCGAAGCCCTCTCCATATACCTATACGATAACTATCAATAAATAAATCCGCTTAGGGCAAGACGACCAGTTTACGGTTCCAAGTTCTTTCACCTTCTCTTAACTGTAGTATATATGTTCCGGCAAGCAGCCCTGCCAAGGGATACTCCGCTTGCCCCGTAGTAAGCCGCCAAGATTGTAACTGCTGTCCTGCCAAAGTGTAAATCATTAATTGCCCATCCATTTCTCCTTTATACTGGACAAAAATGTTGTTTTGAGCAGGATTAGGATATACTTTCCAGTTCCGCTCTACCTCTCTATTTTCCGCGTTGGAAATCAAAGCATTATCTACCATTATCTCTCCATCAGTAGAAGTACCTTCTTGGATATCTATCAATTGATTTGGTACCACCTCATAGAATCGATCCACATGCCCAGTCGGCCAGGTTACGGTCAAGGAATCAATCAAAAGACGCTCCCCTATGCCGAAATGCAAGAGCGCACTATTTTGTCCTAAATATCCCATTCCTCCATGCTGGGATCGTATCTGATAATGCTCTTCACTGTACAGATCTACTCTCGCTCCAATCCCTTCTCTATTGCTGATCACGCCTTCTAACTTTATCTTTAACCAACCTTGGCCATTGCTCCCTTCATTAGACCACAACTGCGCTGGAAACACATTGGTATTGACGACTAAGATGTCTAGGTTCCCATCGTTATTATAGTCGCCTATTGCATTCCCAAAACTACTTACAGTATCTCCAACGAAGCCTGCTTCATCGACGTAAAAGCTCCCTTGTTGATCATTGTAATAGAATGCGCTTGAAACCACATCAGTCCCCACCGCCATACCGCTGACGTACAGGTCTTCGAAACCGTCATTGTCAGCATCCAAGAAATGTGTTCCCCAGGCGGTACCATTAAAGGTAGTTCCGGTGGCTTCGGCTTGTTCCAAAAAGCCGCCCATCTGATCATTGGCTAATAAGGCGTTGCCATGCGGCGTGTTGGAAATATACAAGTCCTGCCAGCCATCACAATTGTAGTCGCCGATGGCGATGCCCATAGCATTCATGATGAGATTGGCGGAAGCGGCCACAGATATGTCTGCGAAGCTATTTTCGGTTCCGCGATGCAACAGCAAAGTATTACCCTGGCTTTTGTCCTGCGCGATGTAGACATCTGGCCAATTATCATTATTCATATCAAAAAAGGCAGGAAAAAATGGCGCTTTACCGGGATCATCCAATCCCCATTCTTCTGCCACTTCCTCGAAGGTGTTGTTACCCAAATTTCGGTACAGGTAGTTTCTATTCGAACTGAAGCTTAAGGATCTTTCCGTTACGTAAATATCGAGCCAGCCATCTCGATCAATATCAGCCATACAGGCACCATAGCTATCAGTGGACTCCATCGATAAACCAGCTTCCTCCGTAATGTCTTTGAGCTGAAGATTACCCAGGTTCTCGTAAAGGCGATTGACTGCATTTATGGAAGTTAGAAATAGATCTTTATCTCCATCATTATCTATATCAATCCACAAAACCTGCTTCACTTCATCCAGATTGGATACCAGTGGTGTGATGAGGGTGAAGACGCCGTTAATATTGCGATAGAATGCAACCGTATTTCCCTCCTGGCTAGCCATTGTTAGATCGTCCCAGCCATCTTGGTCAAAGTCAACGAAGCTGACCCCACCACCTGCGACACCTTGTCCGTAATAATGGTCAATTCCTTGCTGGTCGGCCTTATCAATAAAAACGGTTTGCGCCACGAGTTGTGGCAATGAAATGTGCAGTACACTGCAGCTGATTAGGAAGTAGAAGAATAGGTGGTTGGTCCACTTAACAAGACCAACCAGTCCCGCTACTTTGGGTACATAGTTTATTCGGGTTAGCATATTATGAATAAAGCAAATATTTAAAGTATTTTTTGTGCAACCCGGGTGACTATTCTTAATTATAAATGTAACAAATTTCCTCCAAATCTGGGCCTTTGAACGTAGTTTTGTATCGCTTATGAAATGCCTTTATGCTAGCTATAGACAAATGGCTTTGGAGGCAAAAGAAAATACCTGAATAGTATGAAGAAAACTGCTACCCTTGCCTTGCTGCTATCATTCCTATTTCCTTCTTTTATACAGGGACAAATTAGCATCGATGAGGTCGAAATTGAACAGGTGGAAGGAAATGTATTGCGCTATCTAGTATCCTTCACTACCAATGAAATCGGAACTGGCTATCTCGAATATGGAGACGGAATGTACACCGAGATGAGCACCAATAAAACACAACATGAAATAATCCTAATCGGATTAGCTCAGCTTAGTGACTACCAAATTAAGATTCACGCCTTCAATAGCACTGGCGCGGCTGAATCTGGCCCTTACACCATCAATACTATTTCAATCCCTAGCGACATCGTTGAAGCTGCTGACTCCCTTTTCAATGATACCACTGCCACTACTGGCTACATTTTGACCGATGCTAGAGGACCAGATCTTGCCACTCAAGTGAGGATATTCGATAGAGCTGGCAGACTTGTCTGGTATGACTATACTAAAGAGATAGGAAGTCCCTGCATTGGGAATAACTTCAGCAATCGAAATACCAGCTTACAGATCTATGGAGATTGCCAGACGATGCTAGAAATCGATTTCTTTGGGGACACGATTCAGAAAGTCAACATCAGCAATATTCCTGGCAACTTTCAGATTCATCATGACATGTACATCAACGATCTTGGCAATTTGGTTCTACTCGTTGCTGAAGGTCAGCCCGTAGATAAAAGTAGCGTGGGAGGGCGAGCGGATGCACTCGTAGTAGGAGATGGCTATATCGAAATTGCCCCAGATGGAGAAATCGTAAGCCAGTGGAGCATTTTCGATCATCTTGACCCCATGATGAGCAGAGATGCTGGTGCCTTTTGGGACCAAGTCTTCGGGGAACCGGCTGAAGATTGGACGCACGCCAATAGCATTGCACAAGATGCCGACGGCCACTACCTAATGAGTCTGAATGCATTAGATCAGGCCATCAAGATCCATCGGGAAACAGGAGAAATCCTTTGGACTTTCGGTAAAAACGGAGACTTCACGATCGATCCACCCGACGCCTTGTTCAAGAGTCAACATACTTTTTGGGGCATTGGTAATAACAGATATACCGTCTTTGACAATCAAGGTGCTGGATCCTTCTCTCGAGGACTAGAATTTGAGTTGGATACCGCGGAAGCTATAGCTCGCCTAGTCTTCATCCAAGATGCAGATTCTTTGTTATCCACTGGAATCGTAGGTAGTACATACAGGCTAGAAAATGGCAATATGCTTTCCAGTTTTGGGCGAGCGGGAGCTATTCAAGAGGTGGATAGTACTGGCAAAGTCATCTGGTATCGCAATGAAGGTACTATCCTCAACTATCGCTCTTTCTTTGTTCCCTATTTGTACGCTCCTCTTCCTGATTTAAAACTAATCGACACCGTCTTTTGTCAAAACGATCGTCCCGCGGTTCCTAAGACGAGCCTCGTCGGTGGCTTTTTTGAGGGTCCTGGTTTTGAAAATGGACAGCTGGATCCGACCCTTTTATCACCCGGAGAATACGAATTGATATATAGCTATGCCTATCTCTCGGACACGTTTACCTTTGCTATTGCAGCTCCCCCAGAAAGCCCACTCATCAGGGACTCCAGTCCCTACCTACTCACAGATGCCCAAGGGACCTATCAATGGTTCTTAGATGGAGAAGCCATCAGTGGTGCCACGAGTGACAGTCTCCTGATTAACGCAAATGGTACTTATCAACTCGAGATCACTTCAGCCGAAGGATGCAGTGCACTTTCCAATAGCATCGTAATCGGTACAGTGGATACCGAGGAGGCCAATTTTAATCAATTGAAAGTATTTCCGAACCCAAATCGCGGAGCATTTGAGGTACAATTTGGACAGCTGGAAGTAGCACAAGTACAATTATTTGATCTGCTAGGTAGATTTATCTATGAACAGGCCGGCCCAGTGGATTCCAGACTGAACATCCAAGGTATTCCGGTTGGCACCTATGGCTTGGTAGTGAGAATGAAGAATGGTAGTGTAATCAGGCAGCAGGTAGTGGTGGGGCGTTGATTTGTTGAATGGTCATTGAGAGCCCAGGATGGTTGTTGGTCGGGAATTAAGGAATTGTTGTTGGTGGTAAATCTATCAGCTTGCTAGACGGGCACGCAACAAGGGCGGGGAAAAATGAAGAGGCCCGATCCGGATGGATCGGGCCTCTTATATTATTTAGATGATCGAAATCATCAAAATATTAGCTTACTTAGGTGTGTAGATCGTAGTCCAGCTTTCTCCGTAGACAGCTCCAACAACTGTAATGGTAATAACACCAGTTGCAGGATCATAGGAGTTAGGGCTATTTGGATCTTCTTCTAGCGCCTGCCAAGGATCTTGAGCACCAGGTGTACTGATTACACCACAAGCGTCAACAACCTCGATAGTCAAAGCAGAAGTACCATAAGCACCTACATAAGGACCGTCGCTATACAAACCACCGTCAAAACCTATCACATCATACTTACCGCTACCTTTAGCTACCCACTCTACATCTTGTGTATTCGTGGTATAACCATCACCGATGAAGTCATGCTGGTGATAAGTAGTAACTGCAGAGTATGTACCCTCAAGCTCAGAAGGACAGATAATGTTTTGATCAAAGGCGAACAAAGCACCAAAAGCAGGAGCATTACCAATGATATTCGCGCCAGTGTTGGAAATATCAAAGGTCTTACCGTCTGTTTTGGTCAATGTAGCATTGAAACGAACAGCATTACCTCCATCGATATCAGCAGTGGTTAGTCCCATTGCATCCAAAGCTTGTTGGAAGGTGAAAGTGATCGTTATAGATGGAAGACCTGTCTCAGGTTCTGGCTTGAAGTCAGAAGCAGTATAGGTTGCAACTGTCTGCGGAGTGGTAAAAGTACCAGCTGTTTTATCGAAGTAAGAAGCAGTCCAAGAATAAGACTGAACATTCTTACCTTGATTCTCATCATAGAATTCAACAGTAAAGTCGATAGCAGACCCGGCAGGATCGAAGAAGTTAAATTCACCATTAACACCGTCGATCAAGCGAGGGAAGGCTCCGTACTCTAGGTCTTTGAATTCGATGAAGGCTCTGTCTTTCTCACAAGCTGTAGCAGCAAGAACAAAGGCAAAGACTAGAAATATATTTATTCTTTTCATCTTTGAAATTCAATTTGATTTTGAATGCTTGGGGAAGAATGAAATCCTACCCCAAATTGATTTGCAGATATTCTCTGGATAATCCTTCTCCTAGTTAATGAATCTAGGTGGATTTGTATCCCAGAATACTTGCTCTTCCAAATTAGCTCTTTGACTGGCCTTTGCGTTACGATCAACGTAACTAGAAGGATACCAGAACGTACGAGGGAATGCACCTGGATCAGCTACACGAGTAGGCTGCATACCAGCAGGCTTTCCTGTACGACGGTAAGCATTGAAGATCTCTAGACCTTGACCATGTGCTGCTAGACGGTATTCATTTACAACAAGCTGTAATTTTCCATCTGCATCAGCTGCATTGAAAGCATCCAATACCTCAGTTACATAGGCTTCAATCTGCATGTCTGAAGGTACAAAAGCTGCATCAACTGGAGCTTTTGAGCTAAAACTCATCGTCTTGGCGATGGATTTACGGATACCATCTTCTAGGAACATAGCTGCATCACCATTTGCTCCCATTGTCAATACGGCTTCTGCTTTTAGGAAATCAACAAATGAGGATAACATGATTGGATGGATACCAGCTCCTAGTCCACCATCTACACCTGCATTTCCGATACCTGTGCAGTCGTCTGCATCAAACTTACCACCCGCTGGGTAAAGTCCCCAAGTAGTACGCTTCAATCCATCAGGTGGAATACCATCTTCATTACCGTGGGTTCTTCCCCAGTATCCACCA
>ENA-UENX01000452-UENX01000452.1-marine-metagenome-genome-assembly--contig:-NODE-452-length-17452-cov-4.751076_pt1 | contig 17452 bp, 15 predicted proteins | sample MGYA00237875_ERZ529327 | MGnify/ENA primary metagenome ERZ529327 (study PRJEB26372, sample SAMN05368347) | marine metagenome | biome: cultured habitat; feature: ocean water; material: water; isolation... | reverse complement strand
CGACCCTCGCGAACCTTATTATACAGAAGAAGAATTAAAGATATTGGTACAAGTTGGTGCAGAACATGGCATTCCAGTTGCTGCCCATGCCCACGGAGACGAAGGAGGCAGAGCAGCGGTACTTGCGGGCGTCAAAAGCATAGAACATGGCACTTATTTAAGCGAAGAAACACTGAAGCTCATGTTAGATCGAGGAACCTACTTGGTTCCTACTATTGCCATTGTCACTGACTTAGTGGCACCAGGGGGAGATTACGATCAACCTCTCCTGGAAATTCGGGGTCGACATATGCTTCCACGTATACGTGAAACCGCTTCCAAGGCCTACAAAATGGGGGTGAAGATTATCGCCTCTACTGATACCGGTTACAACCCAAATAGTGTGATGCGTCTGGGCTTGGAATTGGAAGAACTAGTCAAAATCGGCATGAGTAATGCCGAAGCCATCATGGCGGCTACCTCTGTTGCCGCGGATTTTTTGGAAATAGCCGATCATACTGGCCATATCGCCGAAGGTATGGATGCGGATCTATTAATCTTGGAACGCAATCCCTTGGAGAATATAAGAGCGATACATGATCCGCTGATGGTCGTGAACAACGGAAAGGTGATTGTTAATCGCATTGAGTGGAAAAAAGACTAACGTACTTTCTCGAAAAGTATATGCTGCAGATATTTCTATTAGAAATGCCTGATCACGGCCTTTGGTATGTTCCTTATCCGATAGTCCTTGCTGCCTAGCCTAACCTTGAGCGCGTAGTTAAGCCAATCGACGAAGCAAACTGCAGGCTTTAAACCCCAATTAGGAAATCCCTCATCAATGAAATTACCCAGGCTCAAAACAAGCTAATGTAACCGAAGTGGACCTTCGGCGCGCCAAAGTCGATTGGGTTCTGTTTTCTACTACCAAAAGCTAGGCTAATCCCGAATACCCCTACTTTCGTTTCAAAACTAATACCCGCCCCGAATCCATAGGGATAATCTATGGTATTTTGCCCCGGTAGATTTTTTATCGTTTTCTCATCTAATCGAGCATAATCCCCAAACGTATAGAGGAAAGAGTTTTGACCAATCAGTAATCGATATTCTAGCGTAAAGACGGCATAATTCGTAGCAAAAATGGATTCCTCGTCAAAACCACGAAGTAAGCGGTTTCCTCCAAGCCGAAATTGTTCATTCGCAAAAATCGGCTCTTCTGTAATGACAAAACCACTTTGCAAACTACCTTTAAAGGTGCTGGTTTTGAACATCGGTATGTAAGCAGCCAAATTAGCCTCTAGTCGATAGATGAAAGACCTTAAGCTTAGATCTGCGTACGGATCTGGAATATCTAATTGGCTAATGAGATTATTGCGGCGAATCGTTTTCACCCCTGCACCTGCTTTAATAAAAGCGGACCAACCTTTTCGAGGGTTGAAACGATAGTCCAGTTTCTGATGATTGTATTCCAACCCGAAGGTAGAATGGCTCACATCGAGAGTGTCCGGCAATTGTCCGGTCTGAAGAACTGAAACTGTATCCACTGACAAAAGGTTAGAAGTATAGTTGTTCCAGAAAGCCTTCAGGTAGCTTCCGCCTTCCAACAGGTATTGTGCGCCGATGTTGTAGCGAAGATCAAGGTAGTTGGTGTCTCTCCGATAGAGCTCAAAATGCATATCCGCCCCGAAAGGTGTACCCAACACATAGGGATAGTTGAATTCCAACTCCAGTTCCTGCGTCTGTGGGCGAAGTTGCTCGAAAGCGGCATAAATACGTTCGCCTAAACCAAACTGATTCTGGAGTTCTGCATTGAAAGTTCCTGTGATCAGCACTCTGCCAGTTTGCGCACTACTCGGTAGTACCCCAATTAGGAAATCAAAACGACTAGCTCGTTTCTTGTCTACAAAGAGATTAACCTTGGCCTTTTCTCCTTCAAAAGTCACACTTAGGTCTCTCCTACTTTGCAAGAAAGGCAGTTCGCGAATTCGATCTCTTACCCGCAATATCTTCCTTTGATCATAAGGCGTTCCTGGTTTTAACCCTAAATAACTACTCAAGTAAGTTTCAGATACATTGGCATTCCCCTCAATGGTCAAGTCGTCAAAAGTATATAGGTCTCCTTTTTCCACCTGTAGTACCCCACTAATCCGTCCATGATCAACCTTTAGACTGTCCAATCGTAGGTTAGCGAAGGGGTAGCCATGATTCTCCAGATAAATCAAGATGGCATCCTGTAAATCTTTCAATCCTTGCTGTGAAAAAGCCTTATTGTTGAAAAACCTGGGCCTGTACCCTGTTTGCCCCAAGAGGCTTTCCTCTACATTGCCTTTGCCCAGCCTCACCCACTGATACGGAGGTCCGACATGTAGTATAGCCAGAACGTCTTGATCCTTTACCACCATCGTATCAATGGAAGCTTCGAGGTAGGTCTTCAACTGCAACTCGCCAATCACTTCACTCAAGGCAGCAATCACTTGCGAAGAATCCGCAAAGGTAGAGTCATAATTGAGCTCAGCTTGTAGCCAGGTGGGAGATTTGTCTAAGGGTAGAATGCGCAGCGCCCATTGGTCTTGTCCCGAAAGCACCAAGCACCAAGCGCACCCAATCAATACCCCAATCCAACGAACAAAAAATTGCCCCATAAATCAAGCCTGTATTTACCTCCTTACGAAACTAACGCAAATTATTTCATTGCGGTATATCTACTTAACTATACCCATTCAAATGTCGTGCCGATTGATTACCTAAGGAGAGGCTCTACTTGATCAATCCATCCTGTACAAAAGTGGCATAGGGGACTGGCTACCTTGGAAAATAAACAAACATTCGTTAGTTTTGTAGGGTGAAAGGGAAGCATCATGTAGCCCTAAATAGTAAGCCTTTAGCGCAGACAAAATAAGCCGAATCAAAAAAGGCATTTTTTTATAGAACAAATACGAACAAATGTTCGTTAGTATGATAAAACCTCTTGTTATGCCCCAACAGCGTTTCTATCCGTTAACCGTCAAAGCCATAGACAAAGTGACCGAGGATTGCTCTGTCATTTCCTTTGATGTAGCAGGGGATTTAAAAGAGACATTCTCCTACAAGCAAGGGCAATACTTGACCTTAAAAGCTGAGATTGCGGGAGAAGAAGTGCGACGATCCTACTCCCTTTGCTCTAGTCCGCTGGATGAGGAATGGAAAATTGGTGTAAAGCGCATTGATGGCGGTAAGTTCTCCACCTACGCCAATGAACAGCTAAAGGAAGGGGATACCGTAGAGGTGATGCCTCCCAATGGTCGCTTCTTTACGGACATTGAAACGGATCGAGCAAAGAACTATGTCGCCTTCGCCGCGGGAAGTGGTATCACGCCCATTTTTTCCATTATTAAGACCCATCTACTCGCCGAGCCTCTAAGTCACTTCACGCTATTTTACATCAATCAGCAAGTCAGCTCCATTATACTAAAGGAGGAAATTGAAGCCCTGAAGAATCTATTCCTGAATCGATTTAAGGTTTTCCATTTCCTGACACAAGAACAACGAAGCGCTCCGCTCTTTAATGGTCGTCTAGATATTGAAAAACTGGATGTCATTAGTGAGAAAATGTTGCCGCTAGAGGAGATCGATGACTTTTTTGTGTGTGGCCCGGAAGAAATGATCTTCATGGTACGCGACTATTTGCTAGCTAAGCAGGTGGAGGCGAAAAAGATACACTTCGAACTATTTACCAGCGGACAACAAAAGCCTGGAAGTACAAAGGCCACAAAGAGCGATACTGCAGAACAAATCAATTGTGAACTAACCATCATAGAGGGTGGAAAAGCTTTCAATATTTCGCTACAAGATCCTAATACCAGCATTCTGGATGCAGCTTTGGGTAAAGGCGCTGACCTTCCATTCGCTTGCAAAGGTGGAGTATGTTGCACTTGCCGTGCCAAGGTGATTGAAGGAGCGGTAGAAATGCAAGTCAACTATGCTTTGGAAGAAGATGAGGTAGAAGCAGGATATGTACTAACCTGCCAAGCCATGCCAAAAACGGAGAAAGTGGTCGTCGATTTTGATGTGTAAACAGCCATTTATTCCATTCAATTGTAATGGACTACAAATAAATTAGAAGAACTAAAATCAATTCCTGATGTCGCTAACCATTGATCGTTTAGAAGAAGAATTTCAGGCAAAAATTGATGCGGGTCATAATATAGAGCCAAAAGATTGGATGCCGGAGAAGTATCGCAAGACGCATATTCGGCAGATATCTCAGCATGCACACTCCGAGATTGTCGGTATGCTCCCAGAAGGGAATTGGATAACCCGCGCCCCTAGCCTCCGCCGCAAGGTGGCCTTGCTAGCGAAGGTACAGGATGAGGCAGGCCATGGTTTGTATCTATATAGTGCTACGGAGACCTTGGGTATTAGCCGTGATGAGCTCTTTGAGCAATTGCATAGCGGTAAGGCCAAGTACTCCAGCATCTTCAACTACCCTACCTTAAGCTGGGCAGATATCGGAGCCATTGGTTGGCTGGTGGATGGAGCTGCCATTATTAATCAAGTAATGCTTACGCGAACTTCCTATGGCCCATACGCGCGAGCCATGGTGAGGATATGTAAGGAGGAAAGTTTTCACCAGAGACAAGGTTATGAAATCATGCTGACGCTTTGCCGCGGTACACAGGTGCAGAAAGACCTGGCTCAGGATGCGCTGAACCGCTGGTGGTGGCCTTCCCTGATGATGTTTGGACCTAGAGATGCTGATTCCACGCATACAGAACAATCTATGAAGTGGAAAATCAAGCGCAAAACCAATGATGAATTGCGACAGCAGTTTATAGATATTACCGTTCCACAAGCTGAATTTTTAGGATTGACGGTGCCGGATCCAGACCTCAAATGGAATGAAGAACGTGGCCACTATGACTTTGGAGAGATTGACTGGGATGAATTTTGGCAAGTAGTGAAAGGCAATGGCCCTTGCAACAAGGAGCGTCTAGACGCACGGAGATCTGCTTATGAGAATGGTGCTTGGGTTAGAGAAGCTGCAATGGCATACGCAGAAAAGCAAGAACAAAAAAGATTAGCGGAAGTAGGCTAAACCAGTAATACCATGAGTACTAAAAATTGGCCTCTTTGGGAGGTATTCATTCGATCAAAAAGTGGATTAGAACATCGCCATGTGGGTAGCCTCCATGCTGCCGATGCTAAAATGGCTATGGAAAATGCCCGCGATGTATATACACGCCGCCAAGAAGGGGTAAGCATCTGGGTAGTGCCATCCAGCGCCATCACCGCTTCAAACCCCGAACACAGTGGCGAATTATTCGAGCCCGCTCAGGATAAGGCTTACCGCCATCCTACCTTCTATGACCTGCCAAACGAACTGAAACACATCTAGTATGAAAGAACAACTCTATCAATATCTGTTGATGCTAGGCGACAATGCCATGATCCTGGGGCATCGATTGAGTGAACTCTGTGGTCATGGACCAAGTTTAGAGACGGATATTGCTTTGACCAATCTTTCCTTGGACTTGTTTGGACAAGTGCGGAACTATTTTCAGTACGCGGCCGAGGTAAAGGGAGAAATAGGAGGGGCTACAGATACGGAAGTCACTGAGGATAGCATCGCTATGACCCGATATCCACATGAGTACCGCAACACCCTTTTGGTGGAACAACCCAATAAAGACTTTGCCTTTGTTATCACAAGGCAATTCTTCTTTGATGCCTACCATCTTCCGCTTCTAGAAGCACTAAAGCAAAGTAAGGATGAACAGATTGCGGCCATTGCCCACAAGTCTATTAAAGAGGTGCAATATCATCTTCGCTTTTCTTCAGAATGGGTAAAACGATTGGGAGATGGCACCGCTGAGAGTCATGATCGAATGCAAACTGCCGTAGATTATCTCTATCCCTACATCGGGGAATTGGTACAAGAAACGCCAATTGAAAAGGCAATGAAGGAGGAGGGAATTGGGGCTGATCTTTCGGTTGTTCGATCTCAGTACTATGATAAGGTAAAAGCTGTGCTGAAAGAGGCTACTTTAAGTACACCGCAATTCTTCGGGTTCCATGATGGTGGGAAGAAAGGCGTACACTCCGAGCACCACAGCCATATCCTAAGCACCTTACAATACATGCAGCGAACTTACCCGAATATGGAATGGTAAACCGAGTAATCTAATTTGATCTTATGGACACGGCAACTAAATATCCAGAAATTGAGGCTTTATTGGAGAAGGTTACAGACCCTGAAATCCCTGTCCTTTCTATTATGGATATGGGAGTAGTCAGGTCTGTTGAGAAGCAAGAAGATACGCTTCTGGTGAAAATCACACCAACCTATTCTGGCTGTCCAGCCATGGATACCATCGCCATGGAGATCAAAGCCACGCTGGAACAAGCCGGCTATCCCACCAAAGTAAAGCTGGTCCTGGCGCCGGCTTGGACTACCGATTGGATCACTCCAAGAGGTCGTGCCCGCTTAGAGGAATACGGCATTGCTGCTCCTTTGGAGGCCAATGCTGATAAACAAGCCCTATTGGATGGAGCTCGAGTCGTTCCTTGCACCCGCTGTGGATCTACCAATACCAAAATGATTAGTCAATTTGGCTCGACGGCTTGTAAAGCCTTGTTTCAATGCGAGGATTGCCTGGAGCCGTTCGACTATTTTAAGTGTCTTAAATAATGGGCGTTTGCTTAGAACACACTTCCGAAGTCTTAAAGACTTCGGAAGTGTGTTCTAAGCAAATCCTGAGCCCAACTTAAACTGCCTATATGAAAGTCGGAATAATTGGAGCAGGAACGATGGGAAGTGGAATCGCTCAAGTCGCTTCTACTGCAAACTGCCAAGTGTACCTATATGACGCCCATGCTGCCGCACTAGAGAAAAGTCAAGAAAAGCTCGCCAAAGTCATGGCTCGGCTGGTGCAGAAAGGCAGACTCTCCGAAGAAAAAACCCACCAGATACAAGAAAATATCACTTATGTTCAGGACCTGGAGCAACTGAGAGATGCTGAACTGGTCATCGAGGCCATCATTGAACATCCTGATATTAAAAAACAGGTTTTCCAAAAATTGGAGCCCTTGCTCTCTGATTCGGCGATAATCGCTTCTAACACTTCTTCTCTCTCCATTGCCTCCTTGGCCGCATCCTGTCAACATCCAGAACGCTTCATCGGTATTCATTTTTTCAATCCAGCACCGCTCATGAAGCTGGTGGAGATTATCCCGGCAGTGCAAACTGCTAGATCTATATTGGATAGTGCTAATAAGATCATTACTTCATGGGGAAAACATACCGTGATCGCAAAGGATACCCCAGGTTTCATCGTCAATCGCGTGGCGCGCCCTTTCTATGGAGAAGCCTTGCGGATTTACGATGAAGGGATAGCGGATATTCCTACAATCGACTGGGCGATGAAGACCATAGGCAGATTCCGAATGGGACCCTTCGAATTGATGGACTTTATTGGGAATGATGTTAACTACACCGTGACGGAAACCGTTTTCAAAGCCTTTTATTTTGATCCTCGCTACCGCCCTTCCTTTACACAGAAGCGTATGTCAGAAGCCGGATACCTTGGACGCAAGTCGGGTAAAGGCTACTATGACTACCAAGAAGGAGCCACGAAACCGGAGCCCACAGAAGATAGCGTCTTAGGACAAGCCATCGTCGACCGGATCGTCGCCATGTTGATCAATGAAGCTGCCGATGCCTTACATTTTAGGGTTGCAAGTGGAGCAGACATCGATTCAGCCATGACAAAAGGGGTAAATTACCCTAAAGGCTTGCTCACTTGGGCAGATGAGATCGGCATTGAAACCTGTGTGCAGCGGATGGACGAACTCTTTGAACTTTATCATGAAAGTAGATATAGATGTAGCCCCTTGCTTCGAAAAATGGCAGCATCGGGTAGTCGTTTTTTCTCATCAGAAAAAGCTACGCATCATGTCTAGTACATTAAGCCCGTCTCAAATATTTGATCGGATGATGGAGAAAGATCTCTTTAGTCGCTGGATGGGCATTGAGCTAATAGAACTACGAAGAGGCTATTGCAAACTCCGCATGAGTGTGCGTCCGGAAATGCTCAATGGTTTTGGCATTTTGCATGGTGGAGTAAGCTTTTCGTTTGCGGATAGTGCTTTTGCCTTTGCCTCTAATTCTCATGGGAGATTGAGCGTTTCTCAAACCAGTCAAATTACGCATGTGAAGGCTGCCGAGGCTGGAGATGTGCTGATTGCGGAGGCACAAGAGCTACAGTTGGGACATAAGATGGCGACCTATGATGTCAAAGTATATCGAGACGAGAATCAAGAATTAATCGCACTCTTCCGAGGTTCCGTTTACCGAACTTCGAGAAGATTCGATCAAGCATAAGACCAAATTGCTAAGTAGTAAACCCACAAATATATGATCAAGTTAGGGAATTACGTTAATGGCCAGTGGCGAGAGGGAGAAGGAGAAGGAAAGGCTGTCTTTGATGCCGTCACCGGAGAAGTGATTGCGCATGCCACCACCAAAGGTATTGACCTAGGTACGGTTCTCGCTTACGGACGCGAAACGGGCGGCCCTCCTCTACGGAAAATGACTTTCCAGCAAAGAGGAAATATGCTTAAGAAATTGGCTCTATATCTCAATAAAAGAAAAGAGCAATTCTATGAAATCAGCTATCGTACAGGGGCTACCCGAGCAGATAGCTGGATCGATATAGAAGGCGGATTCGGCAACCTCTTTGCTAACGCTTCTTTACGTAAAAATTTCCCCAATCAACCCTTTCATGTCGATGGGGCAGCCGTAGACTTATCCAGAGGAGGCAGCTTCATGGGGCATCATATTATGGTACCTAAGGAAGGGGTAGCTATTCACATCAATGCCTTTAACTTCCCGGTTTGGGGCATGTTGGAGAAATGTGCGGTCAACTGGATGGCGGGTGTTCCCGCCGTAGTGAAGCCAGCGACTGCCACAGCCTTTTTGACGGAAGCAGTTGTAAAAGAAATAATATCCTCTGGTATTCTGCCAGAAGGTGCCCTGCAATTGGTCTGTGGATCCGCAAGAACAATACTAGATGCAGTTGAATCACAGGATGTGGTTACATTTACGGGTTCTGCCTCGACGGGTCGAATGCTAAAGGCTCATTCCAGGGTCATTGATGAAGCGGTACCGTTCAATATGGAAGCCGACTCCCTAAACTGCGCTATCCTCGGTGAGGATGCCAAGCCCGGCACCCCGGAATTTGACCTTTTCATCAAGGAAGTGCGCAAAGAAATGACGGTTAAGTGTGGACAGAAGTGTACGGCCATACGCCGAGTAATCGTCCCCGAAGCCTATGTCGAAGATGTTCAAATTGCTTTGGGCAAGTCCTTGTCCAAGGTTGCTATTGGGAATCCTACTACCGAGGGTGTACGTATGGGAGCATTGGCCAGCAAGGATCAAGTACAGGAAGTACGAGATCGTGTCAATGAATTGTGTCAAACAGCAGAATTAGTCTATGGCCATCTCGACCAAGTCAATTTGCTAGGTGCTGATGCAGAAAAAGGGGCATTCTTGAGTCCAATTCTTTTGTTGGAAAAAGATCCGCATCAAAACCAAGCCGTGCATGATGTAGAAGCATTTGGTCCAGTGAGCACGATCATCCCTTATCAAGACTTGGGAGATGCCGTGCAATTGGCTAAAATGGGCAAAGGTTCCTTGTGTGCCTCTATTACCACCTATGATGATCAGATTGCCCGTGAATTCGTGGTTGGAGCCGCTAGTCATCATGGACGGATCTTAGTATTAAATCGGGAGAATGCCAAACAAAGTACCGGTCATGGATCACCCTTACCAACCCTGGTACATGGTGGCCCAGGTAGAGCGGGTGGCGGTGAAGAAATGGGTGGCATGCGTGGTGTGAAACATTATATGCAGCGCTGTGCGATCCAAGGTACCCCAAGTACCATAACAGAGATTACAGGTATCTACCAGGCTGGATCACGCTACAAAGAAATACCAAAACATCCTTTCGCCTACCACTTTGAGGATATCCAACCAGGAATGTCGCTGCTCACGCATAAGCGCACCATTACCGACAGCGATATCATCAATTTCGCCAACTTGACTTGGGATCATTTCTATGCACACACGGATATCACTTCCCTGGAAGGAACAATCTTCGAAAAGCGTGCCGCCCATGGTTATTTCATATTGGCTGCTGCTGCGGGGCTATTTGTTTATCCGAACAAAGGGCCAGTAGCTGCCAACTATGGCTTGGAAGAGTGTCGCTTCGTTCGCCCGATTTATCACAATGATACCATTCAAGTCCGTTTAACTTGTAAGGAAAAGGTAGATCGGGATAGCAAAGGGCGAGAATTCCCTTCCGGAGTAGTGAAGTGGTATGTAGAAGTTTTTGATCAAGAAGGAGAATTGGTAGCCATTGCTACTATCCTAACCATGGTGCAGAAAAAATCTCCTTTCTTAGATTTCAATAAAACGAATGTCGCTAAGGCCCTAGACAAGTTAACGGAGGAACACAAGGCCAACTGGGGCATTCTAACTCCACAACATATGGTAGAGCACCTGGAGTTTTTTATGCAAATGGCGATTGGCAGGGTCGAAACCGAAATTATCACTCCAGCCAATCGCATAGACCGGTTTCAAGAGTCTTTGTTTAACTATCGAGCTATGCACCGAGGTTTCGATCATCCATTGTTGAAGGAGAAAGAACTCGAAGACCTTCGTTTCGACAGCCTGGCAACAGCAAAAGCGGCCTTATTATCAGTCCTCGATGAGTATGAGGCCTTTTTCAAGGAAAACCCAGGCATCGAGACGGCGAATACCATTTTCGGAATGCTCGACAAGCAACTCTGGGATCTCATGAATCGCAAACATTTTCACCACCATTTTAGCCAATTTGGTTTGGTCTAGCACATAGAACTTGGACACATGGAAGCTTTTGTTTCAGCGCAAGATATACAAGCAGGTATTGCCGAAATCACCTTTTTCCACCCGGCTCATAATTCACTCCCCAGTGACTTACTGAAAGCTCTTGCCGACACCATTACGGCAACGGGTGAGCGGGATGACATTAAAGTCATCATCCTGAAAAGTCATGGCAATCGCACCTTCTGTGCGGGTGCTAGTTTTAATGAGTTAATCGCCATAGACGACTTTGATACCGGCAAACAGTTCTTTATGGGCTTTGCCAATGTGATCAATGCCTGTCGCAAGTGCCCGAAGATCATCATCGGGCGAGTACAGGGCAAGGCTGTTGGAGGGGGCGTAGGCCTAGCGGCGGCTGTTGACTATTGCCTCGCTACGAAGTTCGCCAGCATCAAGCTCAGCGAATTGGCCGTGGGTATTGGTCCTTTTGTCGTTGGGCCAGCTGTAAAGCGAAAGGTAGGGCTTGCGGCCTTTAGTCAGATGGCCATGAATCCCGCCGATTTCCAGTCGCCCAGCTGGGCTAAGGATAAGGGCCTCTATGCGGAGGTCTTTGAAAGCGCCGAAGAGCTGGATCAAGCCGTCCTCGCCCTCGCCGAGCAAACCAATGGCTACAACCCGGAAGCGGCGGCCGAGATCAAACGCATCTGTTGGGAAGGTACGGAGCACTGGGATCAACTACTAGAGGAGCGCGCAGAAATCAGTGGGCGCTTGGTGTTATCGGAGTATACGAAAGAGACGTTGAAGCGTTTTGCGGAGCGGTGATATAGATTATTTACGGTGGGTTAGAGTCTGAAAATAGTTGGCCTGTACTTTAACGCGTCACTTACACACGGCGGGGATGTCCTTGATACAACCATATCGATCAGCTTGGCCTCTCTTACATAAAAACACCTATGCCTAACCCGCTCCGCCATAGTCTCCGTGTGCTCCTGAAATATCGCCTGTATACCGGATTTGCTTTGATCGGTTTGAGTGTAGCTCCTATCAGTATGATACCTTCCACACCCAGCATCGGGAGATCTATCGGCTAAGCATGGAGATAACGGCTGGAGACCACACGGATCATTATGCCACTACGGGGAAACCTGTAGGAGAGTTTTTGCTCAAAAACTACACAGGCATTGAAGGATATGCCAAGTTGAAATTTCATCCTTCTACCCTATTTATTGATGGAAAAGCCTTTGAGGAGAAAGGGGTTTTTCAAGCCAATCCACAGGCTCTTTCAATCTTCAGCTTCAACTTCCTTTCTGGAGACCACCTTGCACTGTCCCAGCCTGATGCCATTGTACTTACCGAATCGCTGGCCATCAAATACTTCGGAAGGGTAGATATCATCGGAAAACAAGTCCGGATTGAGGAAAATACGTATAGTGTCGCGGGTGTTTACCAGGATTGGCCTCAAAACTCACATATCCAAGTCAATGCACTGCTATCTGAGACCGTAGACACGGAATATGATGTGCAAAGCTGGTTTGATATAGAACAGTATACCTATGTGTTCACCAACCCTAATCTACAGCAGGAAGAATTACAAAGTAGATTGAATCAACTAGCGTCGGATCAACTAGCTCCTCTCATAGAAGGCTCAGGGGTAGCGGTCAGCTTTAGCGCTCAACCGCTTAGCGAGATACACTTCTCCCCTGCCTTAGTAGATGATGTACAAAAGGGGAGTCGGATATACACCAATGCTTTAGCGATGGCAGGATTGCTGGTTTTGATCATTGCCCTATTGAATTTCATCAATCTGACGCTGACTCGCTCCACTCAACGTACAAAGGAGATTCGAGTAAAGAAGGTACTGGGGATTTCCCGCCGCCAATTGGTTATGCAAAGCGCAGTAGAATCATTGGCCATGACCGTTCTAGTTATTATATTTTCTACAGTACTTATCCTCTTTGGTGAAAAATTCTACACAGCCTATACCGGATATGAGGCCATTAACCTGGTTAATAACAATCTCTTAATGCTCTTGCTATCCTTACTAGTATTCGGATGTGGTTTAGTTGGAAGCACATATTCTGGTGTATATCTGTCTTTTTCTAGTCCATCGGTATCACAAGAAGGTCCTCGAATACTTCTATTGAAGAAATTGCTATTGGGCTTCCAGTATAGTATTGCCATATTGGTCTTACTCCTAACACTAAGCATGGGGCGGCAACTTGATTTTCTTTTGACGAAAGACCTAGGTTTCGACCAGGAAGAAGTACTCATTCTTCGCCTCCCTGAAGGTGAAGAAGCAAGGAGTAGTGCTTTGACCTTTCGAGAACAACTTAGAAGTCGAAGCTCCTTCCAAAATGTCTCTCTGATCGGTGGCGGAGCCCTTCCCGGAGAGGAAAATGGAAAGGATTTATTTGAAGTGTACCAAGAAGGTTCCAAAACCGAAAAAATCTACAACATTTATCGGGTCGACGAAATCTACTTCGACCTGCTTAATATACCATTAGCTAAAGGAAGAAATTTTAATCCCGCACTAATTACCGACAAAAAGGGGGGTATCATCATCAATGAAGCCTTAGCCAGGTCTTTGAATTGGGAAAAACCCCTAGGTAAAGAAATTGGTTATGGAGGCGAGAAAAGAAAAGTGATTGGGGTGGTAAAAGATTTTCATAATAAATCATTGCACAACCTAATCGAACCCATTGTTTTCCTATTTGATACAGAACAACCCAATAATATTCTTGTCAAGACCTCCCTCAACGAGCTTACAGCTATCCAATCGGAATGGCATGAGTTCTATAGTGGGGCTCCTTTTTCCATGACCCATTTTGATCGGTTCATAGGAAACATGTACAATAAGGAGAAACAACTCACCCAACTATTCCAATTTTTCTCCTTCATATCTCTATTACTTTGCTATATGGGTTTGTTTGCGCTCTTCTCCCTACACGTTCAGCAACGGACCAAGGAAATGAGTGTTCGTAAGGTACTTGGCGCTGAGCTTGGCAATCTAATTGCCGCCATTATCAAAAACTATGGTCGAATTGTAATCTTCTCCATCATAGCGGCAATGCCAATAGGCTGGTATTTAGTGAAGGCTTGGCTAGCGGAGTTTAGCTTTAGCGCGAATGTAGGACTAGGGGTGTATCTGCTTGCTGGGTTCATCGTTAGCTCCACGAGTATATTGGTCATCTCCTACCATCTCATCAAGATAGTAAACGTCAATCCGGCCTTGGCATTGAAACATGAGTAGTGGATTGCCAGTGGAAGAGTTTGGGGAACACTAATATGTGCTACAATTAATCGATCGGAAATGAAAAATGATATCAAGCCGTGTATGCTATATTTTGTACCTACGGCACATGAAAGCCTGCCCAATCCTTGGCTATGCATATTTTGCCCATAACGGGGCAGGGTAGAATATAGGTGTGATTGGATAGAACCGACATAGTGATGGCTGTTGCTAGCTAAGCCGAAGGTAGTCGAGTGAACATCTGCTGCTACCTTCAACATAAGGATCTACATTATAACTTGTTCCTGCAAACTCATGTTTACCCGCGATGACAAATCCTCCCCTCTATTGGCTCCTTACAACTTGCGTCAAGCCGTATATGCTATATTTTGTCCCGACGGCACATGAAATCCTGCCCGATCCCTGGCTATGTATATTTTGCCCCTAACTGGGCACGGCAGAATATAGGTGTGGCTAGATAGAAGCAGCTTCGTTTTCTAAGAGTTACTCAGGCCACACGCCATAAAGAGGTGATTAATTTCAGTCCCGTTAGGGACTAAATATACCTAGCCCCTGGAAAGGGGCAATTCGTGCCGGAGGTCTACAGTTTATACACATGTCAATAAATTGCCATGTAATGATTAAACTGCTTGATGGTTACCAGTATATTTTATCCAAAGAGTAGTGCAGATTATATGAATTCGACAGCCTATGATCAGGTTGGTCGGTCAAGTTTTGGAGATAAGCGTTTAGCTAAGCGTTACGATGATTTGATGGCTTTGGTCAAACAAAAGGGAAGCGTTGTATTTCATCAATTGAGCACAGCTTTAAAGGAAACGATAGGGGCTTATCGTTTTATTAATAATAGTCGAGTTAATTTAGGGGAATTAATCTATCAAAGCTGCAGGATAGAGCCACAGGATGTTACCGATCAGGATTTGATAGCCTACATAGATGGGACGGAAATTGGAGTTAAGTTGAATAGTATGAACAAGTCTCATTGGGCAGAGCACTATGGAGTGCATGGAGGGAATCAGAATCCTGGTTTTTATCTATATCCCTCTCTAATCATGAGTACTGTAAGTAGCCGTATAATTGGTTTGGGGGATATGTTAATCTACAATCGCCCATTAACCAAAGGCAGCAAAGCAGACAATATAAAGCAACGGACCAAAAGGCGCTTACTTGGCTTAGAACAACAGGAATCTGGTGTTTGGCCTATTGTGGCTAGAAATACTAATCGACGTTTGACCAAAGCTAAGCGTCTTACTTTTGTGATGGATCAAGGAGGAGATATTTATGAGTCATTGCAGCAAATTGAGACTCAATTAGGTCGAGATTTTATTGTCCGCGTAAAGAATAACCGCCAAGCGACGGACTTAGATAAAGGTCTTGAGGGAAGATTTTCCGACTTATTGGGACAAAGTTCATCTTTATCCTACACTCAAGTTCCTATTCGTGGTCTCAATCATTATTCCAAAACAAGAGCCAAGCGAATAAAACGTAGAAAAAGGCAAGCTCTTCTAGGCATCAAGTATATCCGAGTAGCTCTAAAACGGCCAGCTCATTATATTCAGACTCAACACAGGGATAAGCCTTCTTTAGATCGTCCCTTGTATCTAGTGGAAGTAAAAGAGCATCCCAGTACCGTACCATCAGGTGAAGGACCTATCCATTGGCGCTTACTCACTACCTGGTCTATTAATGGACTGACTGATGCTCAAAAAGTAGTACAAGTTTATCAAAACAGATGGAATATTGAGCAGCTCTTTAGAATCTTAAAAGAGCAAGGGTTTAAAATCGAGCGAAGTCAGTACAGAGATCCATATATTACAGAAAAACTAGCAGTTATGGCCTTAAAAGCCTCGGCGGATGCCTTACAATTAGTACAAGTCAGAGACGGCCAAACATTTGTTCCGATACAAACCATGTTTACCCCAGAACAATGTCAAGTTCTTGGCAAGTTTAACCAAGAGTTATCTGGCCAGACCTTAACGGTAATCAATCCCCACACTACTGAGTCTTTATCTTGGGCAGCCTGGATTATTGCTCGCCTCGGTGGTTGGAAAGGATATGCCTCTCAAAGACCACCAGGACCAATTACTATGGATCGAGGGTTGAAACGCTTCAAAGATTTTTGTACCCTTCAGGGTTTAATTAAGGACCCCTGATTTGTGTATAAACCGTAGGCCGGAGGTACGATATATGTTAACCCGGAGGTTTGAAGATGTATCGATCATCATAATCGATTTCAAATTCGCGAAGAAATTTGCTGTATTCCTCTACAAACGTCTTTTTGGCATGATGCGCTTCTTGGTTTTGGATGTACCGAATCACTCTAGGTATTTCGGAGGTAGCGTAAGAAAAAGCACCATATCCTGATTGCCAGGCAAATCGGCGCCTAACAAAACCTCTTTCATTTATCCATTCAGAAGATTCGCCTTTTACTTGCCTCATCAAATCAGATAGTGATTGTGATGGACGCATACCAATAAAGAGGTGAAGATGATCTGGCATTCCACCAATCTGCAACATTTTGTGATTGTTGTTCTGTACAATACCGGTTATGTACTTGTACAATTCATCTCGCCATGATTTATGAATTAAATTTTGACGAAATCGGACCGCAAAAATGATTTGTATCTGAATCTGAGTGTAGGTGTTAGCCATAGATACTGATGCTTGGACAATACCGTCCGTGAACATATGGTGACTAACATTAATCGATAAAAATTCAAAAAGGTAACTTGCTTGGTTAAGGTTTTAACTCAAAACATCCCGCACCACCTTCCCGTGCACATCCGTCAAGCGAAATCGACGCCCTTGAAATTTAAACACCAGGCGCTCGTGGTCCAGGCCTAAGAGATGCATAAGGGTTGCCTGAAAATCGTGTACATGTACCGGATTCTGAACAATGTTGTAGCTAAAATCATCGGTTTGGCCATAGGTGAGGCCCTTCTTGACGCCACCTCCGGCCATCCAAAGGGTGTAGCAACGGGGGTGATGATCTCTCCCGAAACTCTTATCGGTCAGTTTGCCCTGGGAGTAGGTCGTGCGGCCAAATTCACCGCCCCAAATGACCAATGTATCATCTAAAAGACCTCTTTGTTTTAAGTCTTTCACTAGCGCCGCGGAAGGCTGGTCCGTCTGACGGGTGAGGATGGGGAGCTGTTGCGGCAGGGCGCCGTGATGATCCCAGCCTCGATGGTAGAGTTGAATAAATTTCACTCCTTTTTCAACTAGTCTGCGTGCTAGGAGGCAATTGGCGGCGTAGGTGCCCGGGGTCCGGCTATCCGGGCCATATAAATCGAAGATGTAATCCGGTTCTTCTTGGATGTCCATCACTTCTGGGACCGAGGTTTGCATGCGGAAGGCCATCTCGTACTGAGCAATCTTAGCAGTGA
>ENA-UENX01000451-UENX01000451.1-marine-metagenome-genome-assembly--contig:-NODE-451-length-17579-cov-3.364528_pt1 | contig 17579 bp, 14 predicted proteins | sample MGYA00237875_ERZ529327 | MGnify/ENA primary metagenome ERZ529327 (study PRJEB26372, sample SAMN05368347) | marine metagenome | biome: cultured habitat; feature: ocean water; material: water; isolation... | reverse complement strand
GAGTTAGGCAATATGATAGTTGAATTAAGCTTCTCGAGGGCCTCGGAATTTGTTCCGGGGCCTTCCTTTTTTGTGGGAATATGGAATTTCCCTATATTACTTGGGAGAAGTCGTTAGTGCAGAACGTGCAGATACTGGCTTTTCCTCACCCCACTGAACTTCACGGACACATAACCAACTTGACATGTTTATCATTGAAACCTATCCTGTAGCAGTATTCTTCTGCATTATTACCATGTTGTGCTGGGGCTCTTGGGCCAACACACAGAAATTAGCCGCAAGTACCTGGCGTTTCGAACTCTTTTATTGGGACTACGTAATCGGCATCGTACTTCTATCCGGCTTATTCGCTTTGACGATGGGAAGTATGGGAGAGGCAGGTCGTAGTTTTATTCCTGATCTTCAACAGGCCTCTTCGGACAATATTGGATCGGCCATCTTGGGCGGCGTACTGTTTAATGCTGCCAATATCTTGCTAGTAGCAGCGATTGCTATTGCAGGGATGTCCGTTGCTTTCCCTGTCGGTATTGGACTTGCGCTAGTGATCGGCGTGATCGTGAACTATATCGATGCGCCTGTGGGTGACGTCACGACCCTATTTGCTGGTGTTGGACTAATCGTTGTAGCCATTCTGTTGAATGCCGGCGCCTATCGCAAGATGTCCAGCAGCACGGGCAATGTCTCTACTAAAGGCCTGGTCTTATCGGTGGTTGCTGGTTGTTTGATGGGTTTATTCTATAAATATGTAGCCAATGCTATGTTCCCTGATTTTACTCAGCCTATTGCTGGTAAACTCAGTCCTTATACTGCCGTTTTCTTATTCTCCTTGGGTATCCTGGTCAGTAATTTTGTGTTCAATACCGCCTTAATGTATAAACCCTTTACAGGCACTCCAGTCAGCTATGGGGATTACTTTAAGGGCAATATGAGAACACATTTGACGGGCGTCTTGGGAGGAATCATTTGGTGTGTCGGGATGTCTTTTAGCATCATTGCTTCTGATAAAGCGGGTCCGGCTATTTCCTATGGTTTAGGTCAAGGGGCCACAATCGTTGCTGCGCTTTGGGGTATTTACATTTGGAAAGAATTCAAGGACGCTCCGGCAGGAGTTCCCCGTTTACTGAATATCATGTTACTGTGTTATGTCGTGGGCTTAGGTCTCATTATTGCTGCCCGCTAACCGAAATAGTATGAAGCAATTAAAGTTCTTGCAACCACAGCCTACTCCCTTTACTTATGAGGAGTGGAAGACTCAACCTTTCCATGAACGTCTCCGGATGCTTTGTGTAGCTTGGGCTACGCAAGGTTATGGTTCGCCTTCCTCTATCTACGTTTTTTACCTGTTGAAGATTGGTTTTTACGCCTTTATGTGGGGATTCTTCTGCTCCTTCAATGATGCCCTGGGAGGGTGGGGGACAGTAGAAACTTGGTGGTTCAATGTGGAAGCGATTCAGATCGCTGTTATCTGGAGTATCCTCTTTGAAATACTGGGTCTTGGATGTGGAAGTGGAGCTTTAACTGGAAGATATATGCCGCCTTTTGGAGGTTTTCTATATTGGTTACGACCGGGTACCATTAAGCTACCCTTTTTCCCAAAAGCACCCCTTATTGGTGGAGATACGCGCAATTGGTTAGATGTACTCCTGTACTTGGGCTTGTTGGTGTCTTTAGTTAGAGCCCTGGTAGCCCCAGAGATTACCGTGGAGCATGTCCTACCCATTGTCATACTATTGCCCGTTTTGGGGGTTATTGATAAAACGCTGTATTTGGCTGCTCGGTCAGAACATTATCTGATAGCCTTGGCATGTTTCCTCTTTCCTGCTGATACTTTACCTGCTTTAAAGATTGTTTGGTTAGCCATTTGGTGGGGAGCTGCCACCTCCAAATTGAATTTGCACTTCCCTGGGGTAGTGAATGTGATGATCAGCAATCATGCGGTGTTACGTTTTAAGTGGTTAAGAAAGAAGTTATACAAAAATTACCCCAATGATCTCCGCCCCAGTACTTTATCTGCGGTGCTAGCGCATCTGGGTACAGCGACGGAATATATGTTTCCTTTGGTACTACTGATGAGCACGGGGGGAGACGTGACCACAGCTACTTTGATTGTCATGTTTTGCTTCCATCTATATATCACCTCGAGTATCCCGATGGGGGTACCGTTGGAGTGGAACGTGATCATGGTGTATGGTGCTTTTGTGTTATTTGGTGCCAATGCTGATGTTTGGGCTTTCAGTGTTCAGGATCCCATTCTGATTACTATACTGGCTGGTTCGCTATTGTTACTTCCTATCTTGGGCAATTTGTTTCCGGAGCGAATCTCTTTTCTATTATCCATGCGTTACTATGCAGGAAATTGGGCTTACAGTGCCTGGTTGTTCAAGGGAGATGCCGAAGATAAATTGGATGATCATATCAAGAAGGTGAGCCAAACCGTGGGCAAGCAATTGGATGGTTTTTATGAAAAGAGTGTATCCGAATTGCTCATCAGCAAGGTAATTGCCTTTAGGCATATGCATCTGCACGGCAGAGCTCTACACGAACTGCTTCCCAAAGCTGTAGACAATATCGAGGATTACACCTACCGAGATGGCGAATTGGTGGCAGGCGTAGTACTAGGTTGGAACTTCGGAGATGGGCACTTACATGGAACTCAATTGCTTTCCTCTATTCAGGAACGCTGTCAATTTGAGTCTGGGGAATTACGCTGTGTGATGGTCGAATCTCAGCCCCTTTTCAAGCCCTACATGGCTTGGAAGATCGTAGATGCCAAGGATGGCGTCATCGAAACGGGGAGGGCCAATGTAAAGGCTCTGCTGGACCTACAACCCTGGCCTACGAGCTAATAATAGGTTGTTTGTTGTGTGTCCCCACCAACAAACAAAGCCACGTCATTGCGAGCCGCCTTGGTTATAGTCGCTATTACTCAAACCATTTTCACCCCATCCTGTTAGAAGACTATCATGCATAACAAATACGATGCCGTAGTAGTAGGCGCTGGCCCCAATGGACTTTCTGCAGCCATAGCCCTGGCGCAAAGCGGAGAGAAAACCTTGCTTATTGAAGGGGCAGCATCGGTAGGAGGGGGGACTCGAACCGATGAACTTACGCTACCTGGCTTTCATCATGATTTCTGCTCCGCGGTTCATCCTACCGGTATATTATCTCCCTTCTGGCAACAATTACCTTTGAATCAATTCGGCTTAGAATGGATTCCTGCCAAAGCCTCCGTTGCGCACCCTTTGGACGAGGAGGAAGCTGTTCTACTTACTCAATCTGTGGAAGAAACCATGACCAACCTTGGACCGGATGGAGCGGCTTGGGCGAGCATGGTCAGGCCCTTCGTTCGGCGAGCTGATGAGTTACTGGCTGATAGCCTCAAACCTTTAGGCATCCCAAAATCACCTTTTCTACTAGCAAGATTTGGAATAAAGGCCTTGTGGCCAGCCACCACCTTAGCCAAATGGTCCTTTAAAGGGCAACGGGCTCGCGCCTTGTTTGCCGGTTGTGCGGCTCATAGTGTGTTACCATTGGATATGCCATTTAGTTCAGCTATTGGGTTAATGTTTGCTGTGATGGGGCATGTAGAGAATTGGCCAGTAGCTAAAGGTGGGTCGCAAGCCATAGCACAGGCCCTAGCGTCTTATTTCGAATCATTGGGAGGCGAAATAGTAGTCAATACTTGGATTAAAAGTTTTGATCAATTGCCGGAAGCCAAGCGCTATTTCTTCGATACGGATCCTAAACAGCTAGCAAGTATTGCAGCAGCAGAACTCCCCGCTTCCTATCGTCGAAGATTGCGGAGCTATAATTATGGACCAGGAGTTTTCAAGCTGGATTATGCCTTGAACGGTTCGATTCCGTGGCGAGACCCGCGATGCCTGCAGGCTTCCACGGTGCATGTGGGCGGCACTTTAGCAGAAATAGCTGCTAGCGAGAAAGACGCCTGGAAAGGTAGAGCTTCTGATCGTCCTTTCATTATGGTTTGTCAGCAAAGTGAATTCGATACTGGGCGTGCTCCGGAAGGTCAGCATACTGGCTATGCCTATTGCCATGTCCCACAAGCTTCTAAGAGAGATTGGACGCCCTATATTGAAGATCAAATTGAGCGTTTTGCACCAGGTTTTAAAGATTTGATATTAGCCAGAAAAACCACAACACCCCAGGATTTTCAGTCTTATAATCCCAACTACGTCGGTGGAGCCATCACCGGCGGAGCAGCAGATATCACGCAACTATTTACTCGCCCAGTCGCCCGCATTAATCCCTATTCCACGCCTAATCCGAAGATCTTCATTTGTTCGGCATCTACACCGCCCGGAGGAGGAGTCCATGGGATGTGTGGATATCATGCAGTGAGATTGGCTTTAAGGAACTAACCCAATTTGAGTTATTGCACCAACCACTCTTTGAAGGGGGTAACTTTAAGTCGGCTGACCACTGGAAACTCCGTTAATTTTACTTTCAGTTGCAGTACAATTTTTCTTTTGAAGTAAGGCTCAAAAGAGACAATAGCTTCCCTGCTGATCAGCATTTGCCGATTGATTCGAAAGAATTGCTGTGGATTACAAACAGATTCGATGTATTCGAGTTTCTTAAACAACGGCAACTTTTCGCCCGAGAAGGTATACAGGTATACTGTTTCGTGTTCGACAGAAAAAAGGGCCACTTCCTCCACGCGTTTGATAATGGTTTTTTCCCTGAATTGAGTAAGAAAACTCTTCTGATACTGTTTTTTTTCTTCGGTGTTGAAGTTGATAGGGGAGACGGGGCTGCTTGGAAGATTATGGAGTAGACGCTTATATTTTTGTAAGGCGGCGTGAATCTCTTCCTCTTTGAAGGGCTTTAAGACATAATCAATCCCATTATTTTTAATGGCCTGCAGAGTATATTCATCATAGGCAGTGCAAAAGACAATCGGTTTGACAACGTCAACGTGCTTAAAGATTTCGAAGCTTTTTCCGTCTGCGAGTTGAATGTCGAAGAATAGCAGGTCAATATTTTTTTGATACTTACTCAGATATTCCACGGTGTCCAATACGGACTCTTGTTTTTCCAGCACGATAAAGTCTGGGTCCTGCTCAATGATTTCCTGCAAAAGCGAGGCGGTATGTGATTCGTCTTCAACGATTAGTACATTCATCTCCTAGATCAGTTTTAGTTTAACGCGGAATTCGTCATTACTCTCTTCTACAATGATACCTGCCTCTATATCCATCAATCTATATCTCTTTCTTAGAAAAGAAAGGCCATATCCAGAGCTTTCTTCATCGCCCAGCTTGGGCTGGATATTGTTGCGCACCATAACATAAAGATCATCCGTCGTCTCAATATGGATGCTCAGTGGTCTTTTAGAACTCATGCTATTGTGCTTGAAGCAATTTTCTACTACTACCTGTAGGGCTAAAGTTGGAATTTGCTTGTCATGAAGTGCTTCGTCTATGTTTAATTCAACATGGGTGGCCTCTTCATTACGACTTTTCATTAAAAATAGATAGGACTGGAGAACGGCGAGTTCCTGCGAGAGACTCAATGTAGTATTTTGGTTGTGTTTCAAGGTCTGCCGGTAGAAATCGGACAAGCTCATGATAAATTTCTCGGAATTATCGTGCTGTTGGCGCACCATAGATCGTAAGGTATTCAAAGAATTGAACAGGAAATGGGGATCAATTTGAGCTTGTAAGACCTTCAGCTGGGTTCGGTAATTTTCCGTCTGGATTTGTTCTTTCTCTAACAATAAGCGGGAGATCCTTTCCTGTGACTTCAAGGCATACTGTATAGCTAGAAACAATATCACGCTCAATAATATACGAATGAAATTAAAGCCTCTAAGTTCGTAGCCACTGTCTAAGGCTAGATACAAAAAACTACTAACCAGTCCTACCATACCTATAATCATCAGGAGGAGTAAAAGTCGACGTTGGGGGTTCGCCCTGATGTCCCATAGAAACCACAATACATACCAGTTTAGATACATGAAAGTGCTACCTCCTAGCCAACCTATAAAAAATATATAGTTGCTACTTAGCTCCACTTCAGGATTGGTATAGAGGCTGAGGCCCGGTAATATAATAGCCAAGGCTATGGGTAAAACGGTATTTACGGTTGACTTTAGTGGCACATTTCCTCCTTCATTATTAATTCTAGTTAGAATTTGCGGATTCCAGAAATCGTATATCTCGCAAAATACTAATCTATACGGATGCCAAAGCCATTTGTGTAGCCAAACCTTCATGTCTTCTTGTTGGGTTAGAAATACTGCTCCTCTTGGCAGTTAGAGTAAAACGTGTATTCCGAGGTTAGCACCTACACCTTCATAGCGCAGAAAACCACCGACTGGTTCTTGGAACGCATTGGACCAAGTGTAGAAGATATTCAGATTGAGTTGTATGGATTTACCGACCCGATAATCGAAGCCGGTCTTCATTTCCCCAAACCATTGTCTATCTTCAAAGGAGTAGTCTGTTCTAATTATACCATTGGTCAAGTTCCCTTCTGCTTGTGTGTACAGGGATCTTATCATGATTAGGCCCTGACTTACCCCAACATAGGGGCGAAATCGATCCTCGGATAGATAGTAGCGAAGGCCTACATCAAGTGGTATAAAACCTCCTCCCGATCCTTCGATTTCTACCTCATCTCCCAGGATTACCGAAAATATACTAGCTCTTGACGGCACATCCCTTTCTATCTGAAATCCTAAGGATACGTCTGCGCTAAGGGATTCTGTGAAATGCCAAGAGCCATGTAGCTGCCAGCGATCCATTTACGCGGGCAAGAAGAATAGCTCCTCTTCCATGGATTTTGCCGATTTGGTGATGCCCCATTTCCCGTAGGAAAATTTAATCTCCCATCTATTATGAAGCGAAAAATCGTATTCATCGATTGCTTGTTACTTTTCTTGTTCCTTCTTTTCATGTTTGTCAATTTCCCATTCATAAGTCTGTGCCAATAGGGTATGTACGCTTATGGTAAAGACCAAAATGAGGGTGGTGAAAATGAGCTTTTTCATATGTCTAATACAAGGCTTGATTTAATTTGTATGGGCCAGCGCTGAGCTGTTGGTCGAAAAGACACAACAGCTGCGTGCGTTGGGGGATCCTTCAACCTCGCCTCCCTCGCCCTTGTTGCTCCCTGTCTAGCTAGCCAGATAGGTTTTCGACCAACAACAACAACCCGCTCCCCGCCCCTACACCAACATCCCATCCGACAATTCAATAATCCGATCGCAATTGGCGGCGAATTCGTCATCGTGCGTGACAGCGATAATGGTTTGTCCCTGCTCCTTGGCTAGCTGACGGAAGGTGTCAAAAACGATGTTTGTGTTTTTAGAATCCAGGTTTCCGGTGGGCTCGTCGCCCATGATGACGGCTGGGGAATTGATCAAGGCCCGGGCAATGGCCACCCGCTGCTGCTGTCCCCCGGAAATCTTGGAGGCCTTCTTGCGCTCCAAGCCTTTGATGTCAAGCAAAGTCAAGAGCTCCATGGCTTTATTTTCAATCTCTTCCTTCGACTTTTTCTTCAGCTTCAATGCGGGCAACATGATGTTGTCCAATACGGAAAACTCTGGGAGTAGAAAATGAAACTGGAAAACAAAGCCTATATGTTCGTTGCGGAAGCTTGCCAGTTGGTTCTGACGGAGCCCAGTTACTTGGGTGCCGTTGATCGAAATGATGCCATCGTAATCCGTATCCATAGTTGACAGCAAGTACAACAGGGTCGATTTACCAGAACCCGATTTGCCAATAATGGCTACAAACTCACCTTGCTCAATTTCAAAGGAAATATCCTTTAGAACATGAAAATCCACGGGGTCGTAAAAGTGTTTATTGATCTTATCGACTGATAATGCGGTCATGATAGTATTTGATTTTAGAGGTTAGCCACGTAGGATGTCTACCGGATCAAGTTGGGAAGCTTTGCGAGCAGGTAGATATCCAGCAATGAAAGTGATGAGGATGCCAAAGGCAAAGGCCATTATATAGTCTGAACTGTCGTAGGCAACGGGAAGGGTCGTGAGTGGTCCCATCTCAAAGGGTACGTTGTCCACAATCTTAACGATCGCCCCACCTAGCATCAAGCCAGTCAGACCGCCAATCAAGCCAATGATAACGGATTGGGTCAGAAAAATCTCCACGACATCCTTCCCATTGAAGCCCATGGCTTTGAGAATGGCGATTTCTTTGATTTTCTCATTTACCGTCATGTTCATAATGTTGTAGATCCCGAAACCCGCTACAATAAGGATGGTTAGGGAGACGGCTATGGCAATGATATCACGAAGGACACTGGAAGAATCGAGCTGTGCATTTCCTTCCTGCCAGGGTTCTACCTTGTAATCGGTTAATTGTTGAATAACTGCTGCCGTTTTTCGAGCGTCATTGTAGTCTTCGACATTGACGAGTACTTCAGTAGCGTAGCTACGGTTTTCGGACAGTAGCTGTCGAGCGGTCTGGATGGAAACAAGGGCTCGGGTGCGATCTGTCGAATTCGATCCGGTTTCAATGAGCCCCACTATTTTGAAGGATTTGGATAGCCCATCTGAAGTGAGTACACTGACATTGTTGCCCGTTTTGACACCGATCATTTTGGCCAATCCCGTTCCCAGAATCATGACATTGGATTGTTTATCCAGATCGCTTAGATTTCCTTCGACCAGATAGTCACTAGTACTGAATAACTGGTCTTCATTTGCGGTTTCGATGCCAGAGAGTTTAGCACTAGCCTGAGAAACCCCGTTGCGGATGAAAATATTCTGATTCAGCTGTGCAGTGACGCCGGTGATATTTGGAATTTGTGTTAATTCCTGCTTGATCGCATCGGCGTTCTTAAGACCTTCGGTATATCGAATGTTCCGATTGTTACTGACTAGTAGGACCGCATTACTATCCTTCGGTGCTGATTTGATCGGATGTACTTCGTTCGGTAGTTCATTGTATATCTTGATATGCGACATGGCCGTGAAGGTGATCTCCGTTTGTTCTTGATTTACCCCTTGCATGAAGCTGTTCATGAAAACGTACATGGAGATGCCAAAAGTCACGCTTAGGACGGCCACTAGCAACTGCCGGACCCTAGAGGTCAGGAAGATATTGGCTATTTTTTGATTGACATTCATCTTATTGAGTGGGTTTTATGAGGACATCCTCTTCCGTAAGTCCGGAAACTACCTCCGTGATCAGGTTATCTTTATTGCCTGTTTCAATTTGTTTCTCTTCTCCTGTTTCTAACCTAACAATGCTGCCTTTAACAACATAGTCACTAGGTATTACCAGCACATTTTCTCGACGCCCCACCTCAATATTGGCTTGGAGTTGTGTTCCAGAAAACATCTTGTCTGGCAATTGATTAAACTGAGCTTCTACGATATAGGACTGTTCTGCCTCGTCAAAGCCTGGATAGATTTTGGTGACTCTTGCTGTAAATACCCTGTTGGGATAGGTGTTGATATGTACAGCTACGGATTGATTTAGGTCTACTTTGGTGATATCATCCTCAGCAACGAATAGTTTGATTAAGTAGGCTCCACTGCTGATCCGGGCAATAGCTTCTCCTTTGCGTACTAACTCACCCTGTTTCTTAAATACCTGAATAACCTGTCCGGATTGTCCAGTCCTGAGTTTATAATCTTGCAATAAGGTCCGTTGGGTATTGACCTGTACAAGACTGCGCTTTTGGTTCAATTGCAGGGAGTTTTCTACATCTTCGTAGTTTTTTTCTAGTGCTTCAAGGTTGCTCTGAGCGTTCTGGGATTGTAGCTTGATCTTCTCAAATTCAAGCTGTGAAATGGAATTTGTAGCTCTTAATTTCTGGTAGCGAGCATAATTTTCTTGATCAAAAGCCAATTGCTTTTTCGCCTGTTCTATCTGGGTTTGCAAATGCTGTAATTGAGGAGAATCAGGAGAAGCATCAGCGATGGCATCCTGATGAACAACCATAGCATCTTGCAACTGATTGTGCTGTATATCATTCTCGATTACCGCTATCAAATCCCCTTTCTGAACAGAATCCCCTTCCAGGATCGGAAAGGATAGTAGAATACCGTCTGCCTTGGCAGATACCGTGTAGATGTTTTCCTGTTCCATATAGCCACTGGCGAAGACTGCATCTTCCAGGGTTTTGCGAACAGGTAAAGTGGTTTCTGTCTCCTGGCAAGCACCTAGCAATAGGGTAAGTGCCAGGAAGCTATAGCTGGAAAGTCTGCTTAGATTTCTCATGTCCGGAATGATTATCATTTGGTTTGAAAATTGATCTGTCTGATATAGGTTTTATACTGTGCGATGCTGAAACTGGCGAGGCTTTGTAGGTACATGTCTTGGGCAGCCAGCAGGTCATCATATTTATTAAGGCGTTCGTCTAGCCCTAGGACACCACCTTGGTATTTATGCTCCGCGTGCACATCGTTTTTCTCTTGTAATCGGAGGATGTACTGATTATCGGTCAACTGTTGGGAAGCCTTTTGTAATTCCAGTTGGAGCAACTCATCCTCCTTCTGCTTGACCAACTTGGTGTTTTCTAACTGCACGCGTTGCATTTGTAGCTCCCATTCGGATTGTTTGATCTTCTGCTTGTTAGTGAATCGGTTGGATCCTAGAAGATTGACTTGTACCCCAAAGATCTGTTGCGGCAGTTTATTGGCTTCGGAAAAATCCATGAAGCCATTGGTGGCCCAGGTTCGATTGTTTTGATATACTAAACTGATGGAAGGATACGACAGTGATTTAGTTTGCTTTAGCAAGGATTCGTACTTCTGTACTTCCAATTCTTGCAATAACACCTCAGGATGCTGAGAATGGACACTCATGTCTCCCAAGGCAAAGCTAGCTGGCTTATCCAGGATTTGGATGTCTTGACTAGTATTCAACTGGCTTTGCAATTGGAGGTAGAATTGTTGCAGGTTGTTTTGGGCTGCATCTAGGTTGCGCTTGTTCTGCACGTGTTTGATCTCCGCCTGATTGACCTCTGCCTCACTCAGAATTCCTTCTTGGTATTTCTCCTTGGCCAATTCAAGAATAGAGGTAGAGACCTCCAGGTTCTCCTCATAGATACCTATTGATTCTTGCGTCAACAGGATGGAATAATACGTGGATGCAATTGAATTGTAAGTATTGAATCGATTGAGTTCCACATTGGCTTTACTTTTCAGGACCTCCTTATCAGCAGTCCTTAGAGCGAAAATTTTCTGGAAATTCAGGATATCCCATTGCACTTGCAAACCAGTGGAATATTGGTATTTGGTGCCAAAGGTGAATTCTTCGAAGGTGTCTTCTGGGGCTGCGGGATTGAACATCTGGGCGGGGACTAGGGTGGGTTGCAAGGTGATATTGTCGTTGTAACCCAAGGTGGTATTGACGGAAGGAAATAGGCCTGTCTTGGCTTCCTTTTTACCCGTAATTGAGATTTGTTCTCCGATTCTAGCCCGTTGCACCGCGATCGCATGCTGATCTGCAAAGTCTAAAACCTCCTGGAGGGAATGGAACTGAATCTGTGCCATGCTAGAAAGGCCAAATAAGATGAGAGGTATCAACAACCAATTCTTCATGACTTAGTTTTTTGGTTTGGTGATGCAGTCGGCAGCCGGTCTGAGGATTTGTTGGTCAAAAGGCCAGCGGCCTGCACATTCATAGTTTGATAAGTAGATTCGCTTCGTAATGCCTTACAAAGGTGCACTGACGAGTGATTTGGCGTGTACGACTTTAAGGTGAAGTGATCAAATCGATGGGTGAATTGAACGCAGATTCAAACCGCCCGCTCTGCTGTTGGTGGAAAACACACAACAGCAGAGCGGGGGCTCCGCAGTCTCCCCAGCCCATCTGCTGTTGGTGAGAAACACACAACAGCAGGCTAGGGAATAAAAAAAGCCTTTCAGATTCAATTCTGAAAGGCTTTTTCCGTAGGTAGGTAGGAACAGTCACCGACCCCTACTTCACCACCAAGAAGGTTGTTTAGGATTACTTTTCGACATCTAAATAAACAAAACGCTCTAGACGTGCTAACTCTCCTTCATCCACGTATTTGCCAATTTCACGCCGGAATTGTTCCATGCTGGCATATGGGCGATACTCTTTGAATTCATGCAGCATACGATCTCCAACGCCAGGAATGGCAAGAATCTCTTCATCTGTTGCTGAATTCAGGGCAACGGGAACAAATACGTACTTTTCGTAGCGGGCAATTTCATCCTCGTCTACGTATTTACCCATTTCTCTTCTGAATTGAGCGACCTTGGTGTATGGCCGGTATTCTTCGAATTCATGCGCCATTTTCTTACCTACGCCAGGAACAATAAGAAAGTCTTCTTCCGGGGTGGTGTTAAGGTTTAAGGGCACAAAACAAACGGTGAATAGCGCTTCCATCGCAGCTTCCTCCATCTCACCGATTACCGCTTGGAAATCCTTCATACTTAGGAAAGGACGCCCTTCAACAATCTTCTGAGCTAGAGCTTCTCCGATCTCAGGGAGGGCCGCTAGTTCCTCGGCGGTAGCCAAATTGGGATTGAGGACGGCAATGGAGCCTGGAGCTTTGGGAGGAGTTGCTTCCTCTTGGTTTTCTGTGCTTGTTTCTTCTTCTGTGGCTTTACTTTCGCCTCCGGCACAGGCAGAAACCATACCGATTATTAGTAGTAACCAAATTAAACGTTGCATTGCGTGTTTTTCTGTTTAATATAATTGAGGTAAATGAATGGCTTATTTCATGGTGTAGGCCCAACCTAGTAAACCGGTAGCTATCATACTTCCGGGAGCCAGTACAGGAGTCGCTCCCTTTAAAGTTTCCCAAATCAATTCCGCCCCCTTCATGCTGGGATACATTTCCAATTCGAATTCCATATTACCGTTGTAGTGCAAAGCGAATCCCAGCACACCACTTATGATAAAAAACACCATCACGCCTCGCAAGATCTGTTGACTCAATTTGGATCCAGTGGCGGCAAACCAGCCAAAAGCGACCAAGGCTAGGCCAATTAGGACCACGGGAATCAACTGCCAAGCATCATGCGTGTGCTCCAACAAGAGTAGCTCAGCACCTGTACCTACAAGACTAACAAGGAAGGCAGCAAAAAGTATTTTTTTCATATGATGGTACCTTGGTATTTCGGGCACAAAGGTAGGTATTTCGACCACTTTCGACTCCAAGGGGCCCTTATCCCCACATTTTATACCTAGAATTAGGTAGGCTGGTGGAGGCCTATGGGCTTGTGAGGCTTGCCCAAGGAGCTATTGAGGTTTTAGAAGGAGGAGTAAGATCGATACTTTACAGAAGCCATTCATTGACTTTAAGATCGAAGGCAACTCTGCCTGCAATTTCAAAATTGCTAGGACCAACCATTCCATGTTGAGAAACTACGTGAATGTCCTTGAGCAATTCCTGGAGTTTTACGCCGTTCCAAATTGAAGACCCTCCTCCAATCTTGTAAGCTTGACTTACAATGGCCGTGCATTCCTCCACGGCATAGGTAGAGGCGAGACGGAGTTCACTTTTGGTCAGGGCAGAGATATTCCCTTTTTCTGCCTCTGCCCAGTTTTTGCGGACGTTTTCTTCCAATAATAATTTGCAGGATTGATAACGAGCCTGCATGATAGCGACCTTTTCATGTACGACAGGTCGTTCTGATAGAGATCGTCGCGCTCCATTGGGGACCTTCTGCTTAGAGAGTTTCATGATTTCATCAATGGCTCTTTGAGCGAGGCCCAAACCTACCGAAGCAACACCTGTGGACAAAGCTCCGAGAAAGGAAAACCGGTAGAGCGTTTCATCGATTTGGGCTTTTCTAACGGGGAAGGGCATCCAATATCCATCGGGGACAAACAAACTCTTTACCTGGTAATCTATACTGTTGGTGCCGTTTAGTCCCAAGACTTCCCAATTGTCAATGAAAGTAACATCTTTCGGATCGAAAAAGGCGATGGCTGATAGTGGTCTTTGATCTTCCCCTTGATTTACGAGGATGCCACCTACAATATGGCTGCAATATCGAATTCCAGAGCCCCAAGACCATTTGCCACTTACGAGAAGGCCACCTTCCGCTCTTTTGGCTCGGCCTGCCGGAGCTGCCCATCCCCCAGTCATGGCTCGAGGATGTCCGTAGATCTTTTGAGCGACCTCAGCAGGCAAATATCCACTGCTTAAGGCGGCTGTACCCGTGACCCCCAGAATCCAACCGAGCGACCCATTATAATAACTCAAGGTTTGGACCGCTTGCATTAAATCCAGAACATGGCTTTGATGCCCTCCATAGCTTTGAGCTACCCAAAGTTGGAAAGCCCCAGCATCTTTTAGCTGATTAACCAGTTCATCTGGGACAAAACGATTTTGTAAGATATCGCTGTTCTGTTCCTCGGTTGAGGCACCTATTTCATGTAGCCTGGCATGCAAAGCGGTAAGTTCCATGGAGATCGTTTTTGACAGCCTGGAAAATGGATAATTTACTCAAGGACCGGACGCTTCTTCCCGGTAATCTTCTCGTACACCATCCAAACATCCATTTCGGGATCTGGATCCAGACCTTTTCCCATTCTAACCAATTGGAATTGGTGCCAGGGTGTTTGAAGCATACCGGACATATCTATCTTATCTACACCCGTTAGCAAATCAGGAACACCGCACTCAGTACGAGTACCGTTGATTAATTCCTTGGCTACATCCGGGAAGACACAGAATGGCCGACCCAAACCAACCAAATCTAGTTCACCATTTTCGATGGCCTTGTTCATACTCGTGGCTGTCCGGAACCCGCCTGTCAGCATTAACGGACTCTTTATCTTATTGCGCACTTTGACAATGAAGTCCATGAAGTAGGCTTCTCTCCGTTTGGTGCTTTCCTTTTGCATCGTACCCACCATGGCGGCTCTTTCATAGGTGCCTCCAGATACCTCAATGAGATCCATCCCTTCTTGGTCTAGCATTTGAATGACTTCCATCGACTCTTCTTCGGTAAAAGCACCTCTTTGGAAATCGGCAGAGTTTATTTTGATCCCCAAAGGAAAAGCATCTCCTACCTTCTTGCGCATGTTTCGGTAGATTTCCAAGACAAAGCGTGCGCGATTTTCCAGCGATCCTCCCCATTTATCCGTCCGGACATTAGTTAGAGGAGAGAGAAATTGACTGACTAAATAACCATGAGCCCCATGTATTTGAGCTCCTTTCATGCCTGATTTTTTTGCCAATAAAGCCGCATTTCCATATCGTTCGATTAAATCCAGAATCTCTTCCTCTTCTAAGGGGCGTGGCTCCAGGTATATTTTACTCGGCATCTTAATGTTGGAAGCACTCACAGGGGCCTTATCTAAATAGAACGGCGCCTGTCTTCCCGGATGATTGATTTGCATCCACAACTGAGTACCATGTGCCTGGGCGTGGCTGGCAAGGGTAGTATAGTCGGCCAAGAAGTTTTCTTCCTCCGCAATCATCACGTTGGCATTCACCAAGTGATCTTTATCCACCATCACATTGCCCGTCATCAAAATTCCGGCACCGCCAGCTCCCCAGCGCTTGTACAAATTGAATAGCGCTTCCGATGGCCGTCCGTTGGGTTCTGCGATGCCTTCACTTAAGGCTGATTTTACAATTCTATTGGTAGTTTGGAAACCAGTGGGAAAGGTGAATGATTGAGCCAATGCAGTTGTTGACATATACTATTGAGGATTTATTTCACTAAGAGAGCCGAGTATAAGGATTAATTGGGAATTATTCTATGAATGAGTACTGAACCTAGTCTTTTATTAAACGGGTTATGCCTAGCAGCCAACAATCAAGAAGGGAATGGCACAAATAAAAAGAATAACTACACTTTTTCTTCTATCTGGAAGACATCCGTATCGGTTGAGCTGCTGATGGTGATGGCTTCGGCCTGGTGGATCGGCCAAAGAAGTATCTACTGATGCTGAACTACTGTATGGCGAGTGAAACTGGTCATTTTTGACCTTGGCTGATTTGTGGATGGGTTGCCACCAGCTATAAACTGGTGGCAACCTGTGAGGATTAAATTAACGAGAAATGGAGAAGCGCTTCGTCTTGACTTCTGCGCCGGCTTTTAGCTGAATTACATAGATTCCGCTAGGCAGGTTGTTGACCAAGATCTGACCTCTCTGGAATCCACTGCGATTCTTCCAGGCTATCCGCTTGACCAATTGCCCGGCATAATCATAAATCCTCCATTCTAGATCTTCGGACGAAATTTCTTGACCAATGGTACAGGAGACCATCAGATGGCGGTCCGTTGGATTGGGCCAAATCTCAAGCCCCTGGATAATGTTGCCGGATTCCAATTGAATATCTGAAGTAAATTGGTGATCCATCTGCTCTCCGGGCTTCTGGTCAACCAATGGCTGGCTTCCGCCTGCTGCATCATCGAATGCGAGATAGGCCACCTGCTCACTAATATGACTTCTTTCGAAGTCATTGAGCTGATCTTCCTCATAAGCCATCACTAGCTCTGAACCGTCAATTGCATTACTTCCGAAGAAAACCGGGTAACCACCGTTTCCTCCATCCATGGCGGCTGCACTGAGCACCGCCTCTTGTAAATTTGTGGCTCCTAGATCGTAGATATAGCCTGTACTGGTGTTGCCTACCCCCAGAACTATATCCGCTCCTAAGCCAGCTATTAATGTCTCCCCATTGATGCTGTAGGTCCCGGATTCCACAATGATCATACCGATCGTTTCAGCTGCACGTGTATTGTCAGGATCTTCACCGACATGCTTTCCGGCAGCAAAACTACTGCCATTAGGAGCACTGGTTCTGCGGCCATCTTGCGAAGCCCAGAAGACAGACCAATCCGCATCATTATTAGTCATTACTTGTCCCAGTACCGCTGGGCTACTATAGGCGTTGGCATAATTTCGACTTTCAAACACCCAGTTATTTTTGCCAGCGGTCTGACTCGACTGTACCCGGGTAGCTTCCATCTTGACCCCGTGTACTGCCTCTGTGTATACCCCTTCTTCTACCACCACATAACTAACATCATAGGTTGCTGCTGGTGTGCCGCCAGCACTCTGAATTCTCAACTGGAAGGAACTGCCAGCGGCCGATCGAATCCGCGGTACTACTGGTCCCTCTGTATTAGAAGACTGGTGAACGGTTGCTACTACCACCATAGAAGAGTAGGAGTTTTGAAGTGCAATCGTTTGCCAACCTTGACCTACTCCGATCACTCGACCATGTTCCATAACAATCGCATTGCAATCAGCCGGATCTAACTGGCCGTCACAATTATTATCAATTCCGTCGCATTGTTCGCTAGCAGATGGGTTAATAGCTGGGTTATTGTCATCGCAATCCACGCCCGTATCGAAGCCATCGCCATCCGCATCTGGATCACAAACATCGCCGATTCCATCATTATCCAAATCTGCCTGATCGGGATTGTTACTCGTTGGACAATTATCCGTGTTGTCCAGAACGTAACCTGCGAGCGGTCCACAAGACAATTGGCTATCATTTGGATCGCCGAAGCCATCATTATCTGTATCGGCATAGTAGAGCGTTTCGGTGCCGAAGTTTGGATCCGTTGGTGCGCAGTCTTGGCCATTCGGTACATCATCACCATCTATATCATCATCGCAGACATCACCAAT
>ENA-UENX01000447-UENX01000447.1-marine-metagenome-genome-assembly--contig:-NODE-447-length-17684-cov-3.513059_pt1 | contig 17684 bp, 12 predicted proteins | sample MGYA00237875_ERZ529327 | MGnify/ENA primary metagenome ERZ529327 (study PRJEB26372, sample SAMN05368347) | marine metagenome | biome: cultured habitat; feature: ocean water; material: water; isolation... | reverse complement strand
GAGCACCTGTCGGGCCCGCCAGGCCGGATAGCCTTAGCTACGCGACGCTTTTTGCAACGAAATATGTCTTCAAAAGGTCCTTTTGCAGCGCAAAGGATGTTTTTGAGATGGCTTCTAGTCTTGTAGTTCCAGCATTTGAGTTGAAGAAGTACGCTGAATATTGGCCAAACCCAGGTACAAATTAGACCAGCAAATCTCGTACTACCCAAAATCAAAGGCACTGAGACGAGGTAAGGATGTGATCCTTGCCCTTCATCTCAGTCACCTTAGCACCTGTTCCTGCCGGTATTTCGAGCAACGGTCAACCTCTCTTCAACATAGTCCTACTGGCTAATAACCGGGATTTTGTTGAAGATTAGGGTTGGCATTAATCTGGTCTTGCGGAATTGGCCAAATATTGAACTGGCGATCGTGTTCAGCATGGAAGTCACCAGCCAAATGAAAACGATCAAACCGGATCTGATCCCTTCTGCGGTGCCCTTCAGCAAACAATTCGAAGCCACGTTCCCAATACACATCATCTAGGGTAGCATTGGTCAGAGGCTTCGCCGGATTGAAGACCCTGGCGCGCACCTGGTTGATCAGTTCATCAGCAGTACTATTGGGGCCATTCAGTCTAATCAAGCATTCTGCCTTCTGGAGGATGATATCTGCCAAGCGGATAACGGGGAAGCCATTGCCCTGATCTGCATTAACAGCCCCCACATCCGGTTCAAACTTAAAAGGCCGAATACCCTCGTAGATCCCGAGATAATCAGAATCATCCGGAGCATCGCTAGGGCGTAAGAAGAATTCTCGAGTGTGGTTAACTGGAATCCCATTGGGATCGACCATATCTGTTCCGTCCTGATTTTTCTGTTGCCCAATCAGAAAACCTTCATTTCGCCTTTGATCATCAAGATCATAACGATCCCAGAACGACATTTGCACAGCTGGCCCATTCCATACATTGTAAGGTAGATTCGGAAAGAATTCATTCACCCAGGGCTGGGTCAGGCAATGCCTTACCGTGGGAACGGAACCACCAGAGATACCAGGTTCATGATCCACGTAAAACAGCATTTCGTGCATTTGATTGGCGTTATTCACCTTGAATAGATCGAAATAGCTGTCCGCCAATCTGTAGCCAGACGCTCCTAGGATAGCATCACATTGAGCAATACAATCTTGCCAGCGTTCCTTTCCGGAAAAGACCTCAGCATTGATATATAAATGAGCCAATATCGCTCTTGCTGTCTCCTCATTAATGCGCGGGAAACGGGCTGGATCGAGGCCACTTGGTAGATTATCGATCGCAAAGAGCAATTCCTGTTCTACAAAATTGAATACTTCCGCTTTAGAGGTTCGAGTGGGTAGATCCGTAGGGTCTGGAAAAGCTGTAGTCACCAGCGGCATATCGCCATACACATCCATTCCCAAGAAAAAGAACCAAGCCCGCAGGGCTTTTACCTCAGCCAAAAATTGGTTTTTGAGCGCCCCTTCTGCTGCATTTTCCTCTAAGCTTATAATAGTCGAATTGGCCTTAGCTATGCCATCGAAGATGTTGTTCCAAGCCTGATTTAGTGGAAAACGTCGATCATCTGAGGCTCTTAATTGGTGAGTGTCTGTTCTGCGATGACGATCATTATTCCAGCCCCCGGTATGGGTATAGATTGTCAGGGCATCTGAAGCATTATCCATGACAATGGTATACCAAAACGAAAAGTTGGTCATATGCTGATAGACCGTAGCCACAGCGGCCTGAAAATCCGATTCCGTCTTGTAGAAGTCCTGGGAACCGATTCGATCGAATAACTCTTCATCCAGATCCGTGCAGGCGCCTGCACAAAGGAAAACTATTGATAAGAGTGTAAGCTTTATATTTTTCATAATTTATTGTAAGGTTTGTGTGGTGTGACAATAGACTCTCCTGTTTTACTGGAAAGTAATACTCAGTCCCAAGGTGTAGATCCGGGGCCTTGGGTAAGACAAATAGTCGACACCAAAAGCTCCGTTCAACCCATTATTCCCCCTAGCATAAGAGTAAACCTCTGGATCAGGGCCGGAATAATCGGAAATCAAGGCCAGGTTACGCACCGCCGCGTAGACCTTTGCCCTGCTGATATACTTGGCTTTGCTTGTTGAAAAAGTATAACCTAATGACAAATTATCAATCCTAATGAAGGAAGCATCTTCGATGAAACGATCGGAATATTCGTGGGTGGTACCAGGCGTATTTTCCTCCGTAATGGCACCATCTACGATATTGTAGCCGCTACCTAGCCACGAAGTCTGTCCCAAAGAGGCTACGGTATTATTAACGATCTTATGCCCACCGGCTCCTCGGACGTACAGACTGAGGTCCCAATTCTTATAGGTCAAGTTTGGGGTAATGGCCCAGTTGTACTTTGGAATAGCCTGACCAATGTACTCCGATACTGGATTACCATTCCCGACGGTCACCTGATTCCCTTCTTCATCAAAGAATAGTTCTTCTCCATTGTCATTCATGCCAGCGTATCTAAAGGCAAAAAAACTATGGATGGGTTGCCCTACTTCGATTTGGAAAGCATTATCCCCCACAAAGCCAGGGCCGATCAACGACCAGTAGCTTATGGCATCGGTACCGAAAATAGCTCCGGATAAATTCGTTACCTCATTCCTGTTAAAAGCAATGTTGGCATCGACGGTTAGCCCCAATCCATTTCTAGGTTCCAGAATCACCGTATTTAATCCTAGTTCAATACCAGTATTTACCATTTCTCCCACATTGTCAGTGATCGTACTTACTACGGTGGGGCTAGGCACGATGAAATTGAGTAGTAAATCCGAGGTTTCTCTTGTGTAAAAATCTAGAGAACCACTCAATCGACCATTAATGAAGCCAAAGTCCAGGCCTACATTATAGGTGGTCGTTGTTTCCCATTTTAGGTCCGGATTGGCAAACTGGTCGGGCAATACAGTCGTCACGAAGTTGCCATTGCCCATATTGTACTGGCGATTGGTGGCAGAGAGCGTTTCTAGAGAAAGATAATTGCCAATCCCTTGATTGCCTACAGCCCCGTATTCCAATCTGAGTTTCAGATTGGACAACCAGTCTAGTCCCTTTAAAAAGTCTTCCTCACTCACTCTCCAAGCGATGGCTGCCGACGGGAAATTTGCCCATTTGTTTTCTTCCCCAAAACGAGAAGAACCGTCTCGGCGAACCGTCGCCGTCAGCAGGTATTTTTCACTAATATTATAGTTGACCCGGCCAAAGAAGGAGATCAGCGTGTTGGAATTCTTGAAGGAACTTGGGGCCTCTGAAAGAACTCCCGCACTTTGCAGGCGATTGTAAGAGAAGTTATCTGTAATAAATTGCTCAGCTTCAGCGGCCTGCCCTTCACTAAAAAAACGTTGCCAAGAGTACCCGGCCAAGGCGGATAAGGTGTTTCTGCCAATCGCCTTATTGAAGTTAAGGGTGGTCTCTATAAGGTTATTGTAATTCCTAGCGGTACGCTTGATGGCTTTACCTCGCGTTTGAGCACCAAATTGGGAGTCGATCGGATAATAGATATTACGCTCCGTATTGTTATTCGTGTAGGCCAGGTTGACCCCTGCGGTCAAGAAGTCAAAAACTTTAAGATCAGTAGTGATATTGGCCAGTATATTTTCCTCATGAAGATCGTCGATGGGCTGCTCTGACATTGCCACCGGATTCCAAACCTCACGGCTGGGAAATTCCAGCTCATTGTAAGAGCCATCGGGATTAAATACGGGTTGAGTAGGGTTGAAACGAACCGCCATGCCCATGTTTCCAGGTCTAGAACCTCCACCATTATTGGGTGTCACCTGCCCATTCTGATAGTTGATATTTGCACCTGATAAATTGATGCCAAAAGTAAGTCGATCATCTATCGCTTTTTGGGTAAACTTAACTCTTCCGGTTAGCTTTTCCATTTGATTTGCGATGATCACTCCTTCCTCTTCTATATACCCCAGGGACGCGAAATAGGACGAATTTCGAGAACCTCCACCGGCACTAATAGAGTGAGATTGAATCAAAGCATTGCGGGTGATTTCTTCCATCCAATTGGTAGCTGCTCCGCCATCATTAATGGGTAAGCCATAATCATTCAAGAGACCTTTATACTCACTGGCGCTCAGTACATCTACCAAATTGGCGGGCGACGCCTGACTGATACGTGTGTCGACAGAAATATAGCCTTTTCCTTCCTTGCCGCTCTTGGTATTAATAATAACCACTCCATTGGCAGCCCTAGAGCCGTAAATTGCAATGGCAGAAGGGCCTTTCAGGACATCGATGGTTTCAATATCATCTGGATTAAGGAAAGACACCGCATTGGTCTCCACTACATTGTCACGAACCCCATCAGCACTACTTCCTCCCAAACCGATCGGTACCCCATCAATGATATATAGCGGTTCGTTGTTCGACTGAATGGAAGTGGTACCACGGATTCGGATACGAACAGCACCACCGGGAGTACCATCTCCATTGGTGATCTGGACACCGGCAATTTTGCCTTGAATCAGCTGCTCTGGGGTATTATTGAATCCCTTAATGAAATCTTCACTGTCTACGGAGGAAACGGCTCCCGTTAAGTCTTTTTTCTTAACAGCACCATAACCCACTACAACGACTTCTTCCAACTGACTATAGTCTGCTTCTAGTGAAACTTCCAAGTAAGATTGTCCATTTAGGACGACCTCCTTGGTAGTGTATCCGATGTAAGAAAAGGAAAGAATACTCCCTCGAGGATCCGTTACAGAAAGTGAAAATTTACCTTCTATATCTGTTACTGTACCGGTGGTTGTACCCTCCACCAAGACGTTAGCCCCTATCAGCGGCTCACCTCCCTCAGAAGTAACCACTCCTGAGATGTCCTGTGCCAGTAGAAAACTCCCGAAAAAGATTAAGCTTAGCACACTGGCCATTTGTTTTAATAAACTAGATGAATGCATATATAAGCGATTTAATATTTACTGAATTTGAGCAAATGCTTAATGCTTATTTGGTAAGGCTAGGCTGGATGTGTTGGCAAAATGATGACTCTTCTTGTACTAGTCGATCAGCAAGGTTTCCTAATTTGTTGGCATAAGTCAAAATCTACACATCCAAATTATATGTTAATATATGTAGTTATTTAGCGATGAAAATACGTCTAAACAGAAACTTTGCCGAACAAAATTCCAAAACAAGTCTAATAAAGCAATAGAAATGAATAGTAGAGCATGAATAGTGTCTTGGAAAAAGACTACTACTAGGAAAGAATTATGTACCACCTGGCATCATCGGTAATCCCTTAATCTTTTGCTGCGCTTCTGTCCGTCCTCCTAGCATCGGAGCGAATGTGGCGGGTATGCTTTTGGAAAGATTCTGCATCACTTCACGGTATTCCTCCTTTGCAATATTATCCCATTCGTAAGGGTCTTTTCTATGATCGTATAGCTCTTCCGAACCATCGGGATAACGGATATAACGATAGTGGCCATCATATACAGAAGAGTAATTTTCTCCATAAGTCATAAAACTAGGATCTCGAGCTAAAGTAGGATCATCGATGAGCGGTAAAAGACTGGTTCCGTCCAGCTGATGAGCAGGAGCCTCCAACTGACAATAATCAATCAAAGTGGGGTAAATATCCAATAAACTTACTGTATGTCGCAGTTCCATCTTTTTGCCCTGAGGTAGTCGGATTAAAAGCGGTGAATAGGCAGACATTTCCCATAGGGTGCCTTTTTGCCATTTGTCCTTTTCCCCCATATGGTAGCCATTATCTGAAGCAATGACTACAATCGTATTTGCGGCATAAGGTGACTGATCTAAGGCCTCGATGACACGCCCGACAGACCAATCTGCAAAAGAGGATGTAGCGGCATATCCATAGATTATTCGTTTAAAGTTTTCCCGACGCTCCTCCATTGTCTTGCCGAAAAAGCCTAGAGAGTCGATCAGATCCCGGCCCATTTCTGGAACATCGGCTTGATCTCCCTCCAAATAACCCGCAGGATAAGGCAAGTCAGCTTCATCGTACAGATCGAAAAAACGTTTGGGAGCAGTATAAGGAGTGTGAGGCCGCCACAATCCCAGATAACAAAAGAAGGGGGCAGCATGCGCCTGCTGCAAAAAAGCAATGGCAGCATCAGCATTCTGCACATCGGGAAAGTCCGTATCGGGGCCCTCCCAAGCCTTGACAGATTGGAATTTACCCTGCCCGCCTACCCAGGAGGCTTCCTCTCCAAAGGGTCCAAACCCACCCTTAAAAATTGGGCGATTATCAAACATCGCCTCTTCCCTACCCGCTTCTAGTTTAGCGTGAAAGATTTTGCCGCGCCCAAAGGTTGTATATCCATTCCTTTTGAAACATTCCGGAATAGTCTCCGCTTCCCGCAGCAAGGGTGAACGACGCCAAGGATCACAGCCATTGTAGTAAGCCCCTGATCGGTAGTTAGCTATACCACTCATAAAGCCTGCCCGCGAAGGCACGCAGACCGGCGCGGAACAGACCGCTTTCGTAAAGTTGACCGCCTCCCCTTTAATGGCCTCGAAATAAGGCATCTTAACCGCAGGGTAATAATTTTTTACTCCCCAATTGTTCATGTCATCGACGGTAATGAACAGAACATTGGGACTTACTGTCGATGGTAGTTTATCGTCCTTGGGACTTGTACAACCAAAGATGAGAAGCCATACTAAGAGCAGGAAAAGTAAGTTCTTCATTTTGTTTAAGGATTCTTGGTCACTTGGGTGTGTTCACTTTCTATCTCCATGATTTTGCTTGGCATTCCACTAGCGATAGGAGGACTTATATTTCCTCTTTAGGCGATCCTCCGCATAAGTCGATTGATTTGCTTCGGTAAGCTTGTCTTTATCCAATTTGATTCGCTTGCGATCATAGGTATAGATTCCATTCATTTCATTTTCAACATCAGTCCATTGAGTATACACAGCAGCACTCAAGCCTTCTTCTTGAAATTTGTGAATCATCTCAATGAAGCGTACATACTCTGTAGTGGCGGCCTCTTTACCTTCATAATTGTAGTGCACCCAGGGGCCATCGGTATCCCAGACATGCCCATCCAGCAGATATCCAATGGCACCGTATTCACCATTGACAATCGCTCTCTTATTGTTGCCAAAGGGTGTTGAAGGCGGTCGATAGCTGTGATTGTCTTTGATATGCCCGACTTCATAATCGACATCCGGCTTGCCGGCGTCAATGCCACTGTTGCCCGTTACTAGCCGAGAGGGGTCCAGGGCCATCACCGACTCCGTCAATCGCTCCACATCATAGGCGCCCCAATGTTCATTGAAAATGATCCAGTTCACTATGGAAGGATGGTTCCAATGTGACTTGATCATTCGGTGCAACTCTAACTCAAAAATATTCTTCTCTTCTTCCGTTCGCTTTTTGAAAGTACTAGGCATATCCTGCCACACCAGTATGCCCAATCGGTCGCAATGGTAGTACCAGCGTTGTGGTTCAACCTTAATGTGTTTCCGAATCATATTGTAGCCTAAACGCTTGGTCTCTGCGATATCCCAGCTCAAGGCCTCGTCCGTGGGAGCTGTGTAAATACCGTCTGGCCAATATCCCTGGTCCAAAGGGCCCATTTGAAACAAGAATTCATCATTGAGCATCAGGCGTTGAATGCCTTTGTAAGGGGCCAGGCTAATCTTGCGCATACCTAGATAGGAGGTAACGGCATCGATACTCCTCCCCTCCTCTACCAAACTTATCTTGAGATCGTATAGAAAAGGATCGCTTGTGGACCAAAGTCTGGGGTTTGGCAGTGGGAGATGAAGCGGTGCATTGATATCGCCTTTGGCGATAGCAATGACCTCCTCCTCCACTAGAGCTTCTACCACTACGGAAGCTGCGCCAATTTCATGGGTAGAGGTGTTGACCGTGATGACAGCCTCTTCATTATCCACATCTGGCACCATACGTAAGTCGGTAATATATTTTTCTGGGACCTTTTCCAACCAAACCGTTTGCCAGATACCAGAGGCGGGGCTGTAGGCATATCGCTGCGGATCGGCAAAGCGGCTGTTGTTTTGCTTACCCACCGTTACCCCTTCGCTATTCCCGGGATCATACACTGCAACGATCAACTCTTGTAATGGTCCTTGTTCCAGGTAGGCCGTAATATCAAAATAAAATGCGTCATAGCCCCCTTGATGCAACCCTACACATCGGCCATTTACATACACCACGGCCTCCCAATCTACCGCGCCGAAGTGTAGCAATACACGTTCCTCTCGCCAGTTCGCGGGCAGCTGAAAGCTGCGCCGGTAGAAGGCCCGGAATGAAGGAAGCTGCTGCCGAATTCCAGATAATGCCGATTCCCAGGGGAATGGTACCAATATCTGATCCTCCAACGGCTGGGCAAAGGGCGGACGTTCACCTTCACGAGCGGCTTGGAATTCCCATAAGCCATTTAGGTTAATCCAATCGGGACGGACCATCATGGGGCGGGGGTATTCTGGTAGTACAGCATTGGGGTCTATTTCTTCGGCCCAAGGCGTAAGCAGCGGTGCGGTCTCCATTTTCCATTCCTGCGTCCAGACCCTACCACTAGCAAGGAGGAATAGAAGGAAGGTAATCCATTTAAGCTTCTTCATGTCGTTCCTGTTTTGGAGATGGAGCAGAACCCATCCTACTTCTGTGTTTCTAATAGCTCTTCAAGGGCCTTACTTAGTTCCACCCGATGGCTATCATAATCGGGATTATCAATTAGGTTGGTCCATTCCAGGGAGTCAACTCCGTGGTCATAGAGTTCTTCCGCTCCATTCTGATATTTAATATATCGAAATCGTTCACTTCGTAAGGTGTGCCGACCTTCTCCCATTTGGGTAAGGCTGGGGTAATCCCAAGACGTCTGTGGTTGCTTCAGTAAAGGGAATAGGCTTCTGCCTTCGTTTTGCTCATTAGGAGGTAATTGTGCCAGATCCACCAGGGTCGGATACAGGTCCACTAGGTTAACGGTACGTTGGCAACGGCTATTCGGCTCCGTCAATCCAGGCACCTTAATGATTAATGGCATTCTGCAGGCTTCTTCCCAGAGGGTAAATTTCTTGTAGCGCAACTTTTCTCCCAAATGCCAGCCATGATCTCCCCAAAGTACCACAATGGTATTATCGCGATACCTACTTGCACGGAGGGCCTCCAACAGATGTCCAATGCAGCTATCTGCGTAATTGATGCTGGCCAAATAGGCTTGAATAGCCTCAGCTTGTTTTCCGTATTTCTGAATGGTTCGATATTCTTGAGTCGCTTTCTGTTCATCACGCACATCATCGAGGTCCTGCTCATTTACCAATGGCAGTTCCAACTCGGCGGGATCAAATTTGTCGAAGAAAGCCTGTGGGACATGCCATTTGAGGTGGGGGCGAAAGATCCCTACGGCCATAAAGAAGGGCTTATCCTGCGTCTGCTGTAATTGCTGTGCTGCCCAGTCGGCATTCAGGAAATCGGGGGTCTCTTCGATAGCCGCATCAGTAGGGCCCCAGTCCATATTGTCTGCCATCTCTCCCATAGGGATACCATTAGCCATATAACCTTTTTCCCGCTCAACCTGACCGTAAGTTCCCGTACGATTGGACCACACATCCCAGGTGTGCTTACCGGTGCTAGGGGTATGATAGATCTTGCCGCGGGACAGGGTTTTATATCCATGTTTGGAAAAATACTGTGGAAGCATATCTGCGGTTTGCATCATCGGAAAATCAAACATCTTATCCTTATTGTGGTAGACTCCAGTAGTGGAAGGACGATAGCCCGACATAATGGCGGCACGACTTGGATTGCATGCAGAAGCAGCACAATAGGCCCGCTCAAAGACCATCCCTTCTGCCGCTAATCGATCCATATGTGGTGTCAATGTTTGGGGATGCCCTCCTAAAAAGCCGGTCCAATCATTGAGATCATCCACTGCGATAAAGAGGATGTTGTAGGATGGCATGGTACTCCATCCCGTTTTTTTGATTCCACAAGTTTGCAATAGGATACATCCAGCAAGGCAAAACAGCAGGCAAAGGTATTTCATGCAGCTAAGTTGCCTTTAATAAGGGAGGGTGGTTTGCTCATTTGTTCTTAACTTTTGCTGATTGCTATATACTTCATTGGGTATTGGTAAGAAAAAGATTGTCCCTTTTTACAATGGATTCTTCACGCCCGTTGCAGGTGTTTTTCACCTGCAATCCCCATACTTAATAGACAACCGCAAACCCAATGGAGAATAGCAACATGATTGGATAATACCAGGCAGCGTCTTTGTAAAATAGTAGCTTCCACCAGCGGCCGTCACTGTGGTCCAGTAGGTAAGATGCTTCGATTTTGATTTTAAATCTATCCCAAGTTGGAATCTTGGATTCTTTGGTTTTCTTTTGGCCTTCCTCAGTGGCCTCGGTCGTATAGATCCAGCCGCAGATGTCGTATAATGGAAACTGAATGGCTGGGTCTCCTGCTATCCATTGAGTAAAGGCTGGACTATTGATGAAGTAGGAAATCATTTTTTCCCGCTTTGAACTCATGTCGATATGTCGCTGCCACCGAGTATGTATGATCCAAAAGACCACTGGAATCACCGCCGTGCAGGCTAGGTACCACTTGGTCTTCATGCCTGTCCCCTCTGTGAGGTGTTCTGTGATTAAGTACAAGGCGCCTCCCCAAAAAGCAAAGGCGAAGTTCTTCATTCTAAAGATGATGTTGTCCAGGTTGTGAATGTTCTTCTGGATCATATCCATTTCCTTCATTAAAATTTCTACTCTGTGGTTGGTGGGAGTCATATCTGTTGTGGATTTAGGAGTGAATCAATGTCTCCTAAAATAATGATTAGTAGGCTGTGAACGTAAGAATAGATCGGTTCTCGGAAGATGCAATATTAAACTGCCGATTTCAGGGACCATCTATTATCTGTAGAGGTGTTTATTTTTACTCAGTTGATATTTTCATGTCAGAAAAATACATCTGAGTAATATGCTAAGCAACTACCTAAATTTCTACAATTACACGACTTAACTTGCTAGCTACGATCGAGATTTCTTGCCCGGTATCGAGATTCGGAAAACTATCTTCATCTGCCCAATAATAGGCTGTGATCGCATTTGGTGCCGGTCCTAGCCATACTTTCAAGGCGGTTTTGTCTAAGGATGGCCGCTTTTCTATATGCTGGAGCTTCGTGGTTCCTTGTACTAGCTCTTTCTGCTTGAGGTCTTTTTTGACCTTCGTGTAGTTGTATTTCTCCATGATGTACCACGCCGCTCCAATGGCACTCAATAGGATTAGTAGCAGAAATCCTAGTGGCCCAATCTGCTCCATGAGACTGGGGGCTCCTGCTCCTGCTCTTATGGCATTGCGATGGGGTAAACAGCCGGCTGGGAGGATGCCGAAAACAATGAATGATAAGGCGGTCCCAGTACTATAGGTGAGTATCTTCTTATCTATGAAGCTTTTGTAGTCTTCTAATTTTTCCAATTGCGCTGCTGTCATTTTGTTATGTTTTAAGTGGTGTGTGTTTTAATACGCTTAGCTTATTAGAGGTTGACTAAGGCAATGGCTGCCTTGGCTTGCCCGTATTTCATGCGCCAGGATTGATTCCCTAGTGGGGCCCACATTTGTCGAGCTAGTTCTGGGAAAGGCATACAGGCGGTATAGCGCTGACCTTCGATATAGTAGTGATGGCAGACTTCGTTTTCTCCGATGGGTGGGAAGGTTTCTACTTTTTGGGACGCTATCGTACTGCGCCTAGGATCCCAGTTGAAGGATCGAGCCTTGTCCCAAAGGTTTTGCTGTTCTGGGCTTAGGTTTTCCTTGCTTGATAGACTGTAAATGCTTCGAAGTCCACGATTGTCGGCATAAATCAGACTATCCCCCGAATCCTTGTACAATAGACTGGATCTGCCATTGACTCGGAATTCCATGATGGCCATTTGTTCCTGCTGCCGCTGTAGCAACTTTTCTCTGTCTTGCTGATAGGCTTTTTCGTGAAATGGCTTGATGGGATACAATAGATCTAATGCTTCTTGTTCTACGTGCTGTGCTACCTGTCCAAAATGACGGGCGGCCTGTTTCATGAAATCTTGGATTCTGTGTAGCCGGATTCTTTGCTGTGGTACGAAGCTTTCTGAGGTTATTGTTGGCAGATGCGGATCTGCTGGATTCCAGTGATAATCGCCAATTAATAGGGTCTCATGATAGGCTTTGTAAGGGCCTACAATGGTTAGACTGTCATTCAGTGCTAGTTTCTGGATGGGTATCTTCGGGCTTATCGGATTGGCTCCAAGGGTAGATCCTCCTGGTTTCCGATAGGTCAGTTCTTCTTTTATATAGGTAGTTAAGCTTGGATTCAAGAGATAACGTCCTGTTTTATAAAACTGCAGGAGGGTATCTATTTCCCCAAATTGGATCTGGTGTTCTGATCCTTGACAAAGGTATGGCTGCGTAGTCAAGGGTTGGATTTGCAGGACGATCCCATTGATGGATAAGGTTAAAGGCTCTTCTGTTGGGTTGTCGATGTCTAGGACAATCCTAGGAGCCGTCAGGCTGTCACAGGAACTTAGAATGGCCAGAAACAGGAATGGAAGCAACAACCTTATCTTCTTCTGGTCAAGCTGAATGAGTGTGTGATAGGCTTTTGGAGCGCACATATTTGTGAATTTATAGATGATAAAATATCTTCAACGGAGCACTTGCTATAAGTAGTGTTGCACTACTTATTCCCAGAAAAGAAAGCTGGCCTCGCGGCCAGCCCTCGGAAAGTACGCTCTCGTTATTTACTTTTTCCTCATAGGGCTTCTAGCTGCAGTCTTACATTGAACCGCCACGGCACTCGGGTTCTCAGGGTAACTTTGTATTGATGTAGCAATTCATCTATTACTCCTTTTCCCAAATATCCTGGGGCTTCGGCTATTACCGATCCGATGGGTAGCTGCTGTCCGCCGATGAGCTGTATGTTTTTGATGCGATGTCCACTTTGTAGGAGTGTGATGGCGCGCATTTGATAAAGTCGGGTGGTCCTAAATTGATCTTCTATGCTTCCCCGCCAGTGTTTTCTCTGATGATCCAACATTTGCAGTACACTCTCTAAATGGTGTACCTGAAAGATCATGGCTTGTTTGATGCTGCCATTATTAATCCCCAGCTTTCGCATGGCTAGCAAATCTAGATACATAATGGTGGGGATGCCCTTCCCGCTTACCAATGGGATGGGTACATGGCGTATCCATCTCGGAACCCCAATGTCATAATAGGCATCCCGCATTTGGTATTGCTTACGGCTGGCATTGAAGGCCCGAACACTCCAAGCTTCTGATCCGTTGGCAAAGGCTAACGCACTCAGATATACTTGGGTTCCGTCTGCTTCTACTTGTAGCCGTTCTTTCATCTTTAGGGGGGATTGGGTTTCTGTTCCCAATATGAAGGCCTACCTAGGGCGATTTTTGCCCCACCCCCCTATTTTATTTGAATTTTTGGGCTATTTCTTCTGCTTTGACTCGAATTTTTTCTCGTAAGGCTACGGGGGAGAGGATCTCTACGTGAGCGGCATTGCTGAGGATGAAGTTGCTGATACCGATGAATTGATGGTTGACTTTACACTGGAAATCGTAGGTGTTGTCTGCAGCTCCTTTTTCGAGATAGGTGAGACTTAAGGGGAATTCTTCGGTGAGGGAATTGTAGGCGAAGATATCTAACAGTAGGTGTACGTTGACTTGCTGGTTATCTGCGATCCGAAATACGTCTGTAATTTTTACTCGATGGGCTGTTTCGTATTGCCAAGAGGCGTCACTCAGTTGAACTCGCTCAATCCGCGATAGCCTAAAGTGACGGGAGTCGCCTAATTTGACGTCGTAGGCTTGCAGGGTGTCTTTTTCGGTATCGATGTGAAAGGGCTCCACTACCCTATCGCTGACTTGGTTACTGCGACTTCGATAGTTTTCTAATGTGACCTGCCGGCGGTTTTTCTGGGCGGTAGTCAAACGGTCTAGGCGATCTAAGGCTGGCTTTCGTAAGGCGCGCAAACCCAATTGCTGAAAGTCGTAGAGACTCTCCAACTTTTTCCGGAGATAGATGGCTTCTCGGGTGGGTAAGTATTGCAACACATTGGCTAGGCGTGCTTTGTCTTCTGCACTTAGCGGCTGCAGATGCTGCAATTCTTTGAAGTCTTGCTCTGGTAGCAAGGCCAATCGGTATTGCTCATCTTGTTCTATGGTCAAGCCCGCCTGCCGCAAGGCCGTGATGTCATCATTGATTGTGTCCCGACTGACTCCAAAGTGCTGCATGAGGTCCCGACGGGTGTACTGATAAGGCTGTGGCAGTATGCGTAGTAAAACCGCCACAATCCGCTCACGTGCTGTCATAGTCTTCCTCTTTAATGCTATACGTAGTCTCCGACTACGTACAAATTAAACATTATACATCCAACATTATACATTCAAAACCCCAACGCCTCCGGCGCTGCGATAAACAATTCAAGGGTTCTGGGCAACAGTTCCCGCTGCCGGATCAATTCTTTCCAAACGGTGGTGTGCGGATAGTCTACGATGTCTCGGCGGATGGCCTCGCACAACTGAGTCTGTAAGGCGGATAGCGTACCCAGCGACTGCGGTAAGGTGAAGGGATCCACGAGTTCTTCTAGGGCTTCCAGACTATCTGCTGCTTTGATCTGGACGTAGAGCTTTAGCCGACTGAAGTAGTACTTGGCTGCTTTTTCTCGCGCGCTGACCAGGGCTTCTCTTTTGTTTAAACCCAGCAATTCCAAAGTATAACTCGCTTTCTGAAAGGCTAGTGTGCCTTCTTCTTCGGCTAGTATCGCAAATCGGAAAGTCCTGCCTACGATGTCTAACCATAAGTAGTCCATGGCTTCTTCTACTCGCGGATTAATCAGCACACTGGCTTCGGTTGGGGCTTCGGCTCCCCGTGGAATATCATAGCGCTGCAAAGAATCGGCAGGATCGAAGACTGCGAATTTGTCTAGCTTGTAATGGGAGTTGCACTTTTTGCAGGCTAGTAGATAGTTGTCCCAACGGAAGGTTCGACCGGGAAAGGCTCCTTTGGGATAAATGTGCTCTATGTCTATGGCTTCGTTGTTCTCGCAGTAGTTGCAGGATTGTATCCCGATGGTCATATCTACCAATTGCGTTTGCAGTTGGTCGAATTTGGCGTTGCCTTCTTGGGAGCTGCGTTTGCTGTTCCACAAGTGATTGGCTTTTCTGCGACGGGTGGGATAATCGGGTCCTTGGTCGACTTGTGCTTGCTTCTGCTCTAGATACTGCAGCAAGTCGGCTGCTAGATCACTAGAGTTCAAATGTATCATCGGTGGTATGGTTTCTTCTGAGAATGGCTAGCTCTTCTTCTTCGGCAGGACTGAGCTGCCCCAGGGATTTCTTCATGTTCAGGGTGGCTAAGCGATCGAGGCGATCGGCGGAATCGCTGCTGCGTGCTATTTGCTGTCCGAATAATTCTGTTCCTAAGGCTTCTAAGACGTTGCCGTAGACTAGCCGGTTGTATTCGGCTTCGGTTACGCGACCGGAGGCTTGGCCACTGTCCGGCCGCTCGATCTTCCAGATGCTGCCGGAGGTGGCGGACTGACAGATCAAGGGGCTATGGGTGCTGACGATGAATTGGATGTTGGGGAAATAACGGGTAAACCACTCGCCAATCTGTACTTGCCAACTGGGATGTAGATGTACGTCTACTTCGTCGATCAGTATTACTCCTGAGAGGTCTATATATAGTTGCCCGCTTTCGGTGGTCTGGAATTGGAAGCGAATGGCATAGCTGCTGACTAGCTGTCGGATGAGTTCTAAGACGAGACTGAGCATCGAAAGGTAGCCATCGCTTAGTTCTTGGATGCTTAGCACCAAGCCGGCTGGGTTCTGTAGGTCTATACCTTGTGGGCCGATTTCTTTGATGGTCCATTCGGCGGGTAATAGCTGGCTGGTGTTGATGAATTGGATGATGGTGTCCAGCTTAATGCTTCCTTCTTGCCCTTTGGAGGCAAGGTAATCTAGTTCTTGTAGCCAGCTTACGCCTTGCCGCAGTGTTACTTCTGCTTTGAAGAGGGTCACATGGGCCAACAGCCGATCGGATTGGGCGGCGGCAGCTATTTCTTGGTATTGCCGGTCTTCGCCGGATTGAAATCGACGGAAGGCACCATAGGCGGCAGAGAACCAGCCTACAAAGTCTTCTTCTAAATATCCAGCGGGTTCTGCTTTGTATTTGAAGACGACTCGGTCTTCTTCTGGATTTTTACGGGATTTGGTATTGACAAAGACGAGCTCGGTGCTGATCTTCTGATCTTGCCCCACCCTTCCTGATCTTCCCCAATCGTACTCGTTCTGAGTCTCTACTTCTGCCTGGATATAGCCGAGATTTTGTCCCTTCTTCAGCCAGTGGTTCCAATTTTCTCTTAATAGATATAGGTCAGGGACACCAATTAGGGATAGAGAGATGGCTTGCAATATGGTCGACTTGCCGGTTCCGTTGTCTCCTAGTAATACATGCCAGCCTGCTGTTGGTGGTAAGTCTAGTTCTAATTGTTGAATGGATTTGATATGCCTCAGGCTTATCTTACTGATGTACATAGTTTTTGCCTAGTTCGTTGGTGTTGTTCGTTGGTTGCTATTCGGAGTCTGTGACTCCGTATAAACAACAATATAATCATTCTCTTTACATTGAGTTAACCTATTTTTTAGCCGCCTCTTGCTTTTCTTCTCTGCTTTATCCATATTTGTACGGTCTAAGCACACTATCCTTATCTTTTTAGACGCTTCTCGTTTCTCAATTTAGTACGCTCCACATGAGTCCCAAATTCGGGACTGCTAATCATTTATTTTGCTTTTGCGATAGGACCACCGACTGGCTTTCCTCAATGCCTGGGAATGGCTATGTCTGGCTGGTTCTCCTAAATGCTTTCCTATGCTTACTAAAAAGATGGGGTACGCTGATGTACCACAGAGAATTCATGCGCCGCAGACACTAAAGCCGGCTTCTCTTTTGCCTCCTCATGACCTTGAATTGGAGAAGGCTGTACTGGGTGCTTGCTTGCTGGATGACCAGGCTATTTGGGTGCTCAAACGCTATTTTACTGTTGCTGCGGTTTTTTATCTGCCGATGCACCAGATTATTTTTAAATCGATGCTGGAAATGCTTGACCAACATATCAAGATTGATATGCTGACTTTACCGGACTTTTTGCGGAAGCGCAATAAATGGGCGGATCGTCATCAGCTGAATCGTTCTTCTATACCACTACATACGGTCTCGGAGATGGATGTGGTGCAGTTGACCGCCAGGGTGACCTCCGCTGCTCATCTGGAGTCCCACTGCCAATTGCTCTACGAATTGTTTATGAGACGAAAGGGCATGGAACTGGGGTTGCGACTGTTTCAAGATGCGGCTAACCACGGACTGGATATTTTTAATGTGCTGAAGTCTGTATCCACTAAAACTCGTGCTGCTCTTCCACATCGGATGTTGCAAGTGGAAGAGGTGAATCAAGCGGTGGAAAGAGGGGCGCTGATGAAACCGAAAAGGATGATCTTGGGCAACTTGCTTAAAACGGACGAAATCGCCTTTCTTTTTGGGGAGGAGGGTACGGGGAAATCTATCCTGGCCCTGCAAATGGGCGATGCTGCTAGCCGTGGTACAGACCTATTCCCCGGCGCTACGGATCCCCTACTCCGCAATGAGGCTAGC
>ENA-UENX01000445-UENX01000445.1-marine-metagenome-genome-assembly--contig:-NODE-445-length-17763-cov-3.405415_pt1 | contig 17763 bp, 21 predicted proteins | sample MGYA00237875_ERZ529327 | MGnify/ENA primary metagenome ERZ529327 (study PRJEB26372, sample SAMN05368347) | marine metagenome | biome: cultured habitat; feature: ocean water; material: water; isolation... | reverse complement strand
CAGATCACCCCAGTAATCAAGTGTGCATTGGGATTAAGATCTGCTCGTTCAAAGAATGTTTCGAAAGTCGCCTTTTCAGCAACTAGTTCATCCAGCTTTTTTCCATCGAAGCCTGTCAACCACTCTATCACCTCGTGTAATTCTTCCTTGGTTCTTCCTTTTTTCTCCACTTTGGTGATATAATGTGGATATACCGATGCAAAAGTCATTTCAGCTATTCGCCGATCGTGCTCTGGCGTTGTTTTCATATGCTAAATTTGTCTGTTTTTAGTTAATAACAAATGGACAAAATTCTTGCCAGAAAGGAGTCATAAAAGGAGTACGGCTACCTTTATCATTCGACTATTTTGGGTTCCAATATGTTTTTTATTCCCCATTGGCTTAGCTCTCGGAAAATGGGTCTCAGGCTTTCTCCTTTCTCCGTCAAAGTATAGATAACTTTTGGTGGTACTTCTGCAAAGACTTTTCTGTTGACTATTCCGTCACTCTCTAATTCCCTCAATTGCTTGGTCATCATCCTTTTGCTGCAATCTGGAATCATCCTTTGTAGCTGACCAAATCTATTCACATCAACAGAAATGAAGTAAAGAATAAGTGGTTTCCATTTTCCACCAAATACCTTTAGGGTGCTGCTAACGGGGCAACCTCCATATTTTTTGATTTGCTCGACCATGTCGTCGAACCTTCTTGAGTTTATTTCCACTTTTTTCATTCTACAACTTATTGGTTATCAACATTAGTCACATTTCTGTTACTATTAGACAAAAATGTAACTACTTGCGAAAAGTGACATTAATGTATTGTTTTGCAGTGAATAATTCAACCAAAATGTACAGAAAATGAATATCAAAATTTTAATGCTAGCGCTGTTGCTTTTCGCAGCAAGCTGTGGCATGCATAAAACCTCTGAACATTCTCAAAATAAACCATCAAAATATATGTACGAACTGGCAATCAATCAATCTAAAGCAGGACAGCACCAAACGTTTTTGGACACCCGAGCAAAATTTGTTGAAGTGCTGGGCCAACAAGACGAGACACTCAACGAAGGGAAATGGCAACCGTTCTTCACGGTGGTTCCTGATCTGCAACTTGACAATATCCTGATTGGAATGACGCACTGGAATTCGCTGGAAGGGTTTGGTTCAACAGCCGCACGCTTATTACCCCAAAAAGAAGCACGGGATTATTTTGCAAGCTTCAATCCGCTGGCCTACGCACTACTGCAAACGGTGGATGGCGAGCCCTTTGATTTCGAAACGATCAAAAAAGAGGGGCTTGTGGTTGAATTTGCTATCAGGAAAGGTAAATCCACAGATGCCTTTGGTGAAAAACGGGAGACTTTTTTCAAATCCTTGGAGAATCACGACGGCTATAAATTTGCCCGAGAGTTTATTGTCTACAAACTAAACGAAGACAGTGTACCTAAGCTGGCTGAAAATACCCAAGCGGTGATCATTGTGTGGGAAAATGCAGAGAAATTCCAAACTGCTGCAACACCCATTTTTGGCTCGAAGAAATACGAAGAATTTGCCGCTAACCTAGAAGTTGAGACGTATTTTGCGACTTCTCCAACCCCATAAACTTGTTAAAAATATAGCTGGGAAAGATCAGCCAGATTTCCTGTATCTGGCTGATCTTCGTGGTTCCAGGGGATGTCCATCTAATTGGTCCCCATCAATGAGTATATATGCTCTCGTCACATAGTCAGGATCAGCTTCTTTATTTCCTTTTGGCCTCCTCGATCAGCTTCTCGTTCTCATAGATATTTAGCGTCTCAACTTGGGCTCCATTCTTTACAAATTCATAGACGACGTTCTCATACTTGAAGTAAAAACTATTCTCTGATTCGGGAAACAATTCTGTGTTCCACCCCGGTTCTCCGTCATGCACATCCGTGGCCCTGAGCAACTTGCCTTCCCTTTTGATATTTACTATTCTATCCGGAAGGCTGTAATCCCCTACATACAGATCCAAAGTTTCAGTCGGCAACTCCACTTCGGCAAGCGGTTGATGATCATAACTTACCACTCGCGCCAATTTCCAGCTGTCATCTTCCTTTTTCCAGAGGGCGGTCATTTTTCCGGAACCAACTACCTTTTCCGTTCCATCATTGATTTGTAAATAGAAAACATGATCACAAAACTGAAGGGCACCATAATTATCCATCGGAAAGACCTTAAGGGTACCTTTTGTTAATTCTCTTCTTAAGGGTTGTCGCCTCCTTTGTTCTTCTCCGCAAAAAATAGCCATACCAGACATTTCAGCTTCCTTGGAGGGTGTAAATCCACCCTTATCGTGAAAGAACTCAAAATCTTCCGACAAAAAGGAAGCATACTTGTCTAGATCACATGCATTTTGAGCAGAGAAATAAAGACTATCCATGGTAAAAATGGTTTTGAAAAGTTCGCTTGGTTGTTCCTCCGTTAGAGGAATCGCCTGGGTGGGCATTTCTTCCTTTTTATCATCACAAGCGATAAGCAATGCTAGCAGAGCAGCGAAGCACACCCATTTTCGGCCGTGCAAAGAATTTGTTCTGTAGATCATGTTTTCTATTTGTTTATTTATGTATTCTCTATCGTTTCCGCTCTGGGGAGGAATGGATGGTGCCACGGTGGACCATTTTGGTCTGTGCCCCTGGTCCTCCTCATCTAAATGGTCTCGGTTTCAATCCTTTTGCACCGTTTTCAGCGATTTCCAGGATTCTCTTTTGTCTTGTCTCAGCTTTTCTGGCAGACATCACCCAATACAATAAGATCTTTTTTACGGACTTACTTAGACCATTGAAGTATTCTTGGGAACCTTCGAATTTTCGCATGGTCTGCTTTAAATCTTCTGGAATGATAAGGGCTTCGACCTCATCCAGAAGCACCCAAGAGCCATTTTGCTTGGCAGTAAAGATGCAATCCATGCCTGCTTTGGTCATTCGCCCGCTCTGGATGAGTTTAGCTACTTTTTCTTTATTTACTTTTGACCAAGTGCTATTCGGTTTTCTTCTCGTAAAATATTGCTTATACCTCTCTTTGTCAATAGTCTTCTTAGTGCTATCTATCCAGCCGTAGCAAAGTGCTTCATCAACGGCTTCACTCCAAGTAAGGGAGGGAATCTTGGTGGATGACCGGTAATAGATGAGCCAGATGGATGGTTTTGATCGATGGTTCTCTTTCAGCCAATTCCTCCATTCTTCTTGGCTTTTCGGACAAAATGTCTCGATATCATTTGTAGACATGATCGTCATTTAGGTTTAAAAGAATCACACTGTCGAGAAGTGTTTTAGCATTGCAATTTGGACAACAAGCGTCTTTGCGATATTTCTATTGGTAAGCCTGAAGGGTGCACTTGCTGTGACCGGCATTGGAATTTATGAAACCTGTTGCTTTAGCCACTGTAGAATCGCTTGATTGGTTTCTTCTGGAAGTTCTTGCTGAATCCAGTGACCACAAGGTAAATTGACCACTTCGACATTAGGGACATATTCTGATAGTCCTTCAAATTTTGGAATCAAATCCTGGTCACCATAGACCATTAGAGCAGGTTGTTGTAGAATGGGATTCGCATCAGCTAATAGGTGCCAGTTGCGATCAAGATTTCGGTACCAATTGATACTTCCGGTAAACCCGGTTGATTCGAAGGCGGAGATGAAAACGGCGAGTTCATTGTCGCTCATTACTGGCTCTCCAAGCGGTTCTGCTTCTTGGGCGATATTAATCATCACCATTCCTGGTTCTGGAGCTTTTTGGGGAACATTCTTACGAAACATATTGCGGAGGAAGCGGGATACATTCTTATCCAAAATGGTATCCGCCACACCTGGCTGTCGATTAAAGTGAACGAAATAGTAGTCACCACCAAAATATTCTTCCATAAATTCAATCCAGGGTTTTTCTCCGCGTATTTGATAAGGCACAGCCAAGGCAATAATCCCATTTACACGGCTTGGATGCAACACGGACAGCCACCAAACGACCATTGCTCCCCAATCGTGCCCCATAAAAGTGGCATCTTTGTATCCGTAATGATCGAGTAGTGCTATGAGATCACCCGTCAAATACTCGATATCAAAAGCTGCTACTTCTGTGGGGCATGAGGAATTGCCATAGCCTCGCTGATTCGGTATGATGACGTGGTAACCCGCTTCAACTAGTACCGGAATCTGATAACGCCAAGAGAAGGCATGCTCAGGCCAACCATGACATAGTACTATTGGTTTACCGGCATTGTGGCGACCGGCCTCAAATACTTCCAGTTCTACGCCATTGACAGCGATCAAAGTAGGTTTCGGAAATCCTATTCCGTTAAGGATTGAGGTCATTACGTCTGTGATTTTTTGTAGTTAAAAGATTAATCGAAACAAACGTACGCCCGAGGTGTGACATCCTTATGGCAAGGGTCGATTACAACTTAATGATATTTGTCAAAATACTCCTGCAAAGTCAAATTGTGAGGTTCGAAATTTTCCGATAGTATTTCCATTTTTTGAATTCGGTCTGGTCGAAAAAATCGAAAGCCCTTGCGCAAACGGCACCAGGCAATTAAATACCAATTCTCGGCACTCAGGATTGCAAAGGGTTCGATTACTCTGCTTGTGACTACCCCCTCCTTATTCACATACTCTACCTGGACAAGCCGGTAACTGGTGAGCGCATCCTGCAGATCTGATAAATTATTACTATTCCTTTCTTGGTTGATGGCTTCGTCATATCTAGTTCTATCGGCTAGCAAATTTGCCTTGTCTTTAACTGTATATCTAAGGATGGATTTGATTTTATCAATGGCTTCCGAATAATCTTGCAGAAAAGAGGCATCCTTACTTTTTAATACCAACTGTTCCGCTAATATTAAGGCATTGGCTTGTTTTTCGGTGAGCATGATCGGCGGTAGTCTGTACCCCTCCATTAATGCATACCCTTTCCCCTCTTCGGTCAAGATCGGGACACCGGCTTTCTCTAATGCCTTGATATCTCGATAAATCGTGCGTTTGCTGACACCGAATTTTTCCGAAAGATTGGCAGCTGTTAATATCCTTTTGGTTTGCAATTGAGTCAAAATTGCAGTTAGTCGTGAAATTCGTTTGACATCGTCCCCTTCCATTAAACATCTTTGTTTTTTGTCATTCCAATAGTGTATCCAGTACCATGACAGTCTGTTTACCTATGCTTTGGTTGCTATTGCTAATGTAAGGGTCATCGTAATATTTTTAGAGCGTTTAGGTAGAACTTTAGTTTGATTGTACAAGCGGTTTGAATCCTCCGTAAATCATTCTACTGGCGTCAAAGATCATTTTTCCAGGACTCATTAATGGTGCTACTAATTCGGTCATTCTGGGATCTTTAGGGACTTGCTGGTTGGCTAAGTCACGTACTTCTTTGGAAGGAAAAACAACCCAGCCAAATATCACCTCCTCGTCTTCTTTTACGTCTACAGCTGCTATGAATGATCTTGTTCCCTCTAGTGTCAAATCATCACCAACAAATTCGAAGTAAGCCGTTGCTCCGTATTCTTTCCAGATTTCAGCTACTTTTTCAGCCACTTTTTTATACTCATCCAAATGGATCCGTGGAACGGGAAAAACGAAGCCATCGATATAGTTCTTCATATTTTGAATTTTGGGATGCCAATTCTGATTGTTTGAACATCAGCGTTATTATGCACAATGCGGTGGTCTTCCTACCTTGATAAAAACTCCTTCATAGGAGCAAAATAATGATCAATCCATCCTTGTTCATATTGGGTTTGCCCTTGCGGTATATTGGTGTGCGTTAGGGTAAGTTTGGTTCCTTCCGGTACTTCAGCTAGTTCAATGGTAAGCACAGAATCCTCATCGGTTTCATCAAATTCTGTGGTTCGCCAAGTTTGGACAATCTTCTTATTTTCAAGTAGTTCAACATTCTTTCCCCTAATGTACCCATCCCAGGCAGAATGATCACCACCTTCTACATTGGTACAGTCTGCCGCTCCGCCCGTCATTTGACTGTGTAGACTACTATCAAGCCAAGCCTTGTAGAGGGCTGCTGGTTTGACGGCAAATGTCTCTTCCAAAACAAATGATTCTTTCATATTATAGGCTGGCTTTATATTCTGATAAAAATTCTTCGTAAAGCTCTACTAAATCTTCTTCGCTATCCGTCAATTCTATCAGCAACTCCGCTATACTGCTTTTATACTTTTTTCCCTTGCTTTCCATCTGGGCATACACTAAATCACTCAATTTCGAGAGTTTCATTTCAAATCCTTTGCTGATGAATTCGATCTCAGAAAGGTCTGCTATCAACTTATAATCAACTAATTCAGCATTACTTGAAATAAAGAACCTCAGCCCAATATTCTTAATTTCTGGAATTTGAAAACCGTCAATTTTTTCAAAAACTTCTCTTACGGATTCATTGCTGTCATCTTGACTTGAAGTCAATGCATTTATTGTTTTGTAGTGTTTGGGGAGGATTCCTTCTATGTCTTTTTTACTGTACCGAATTTCTTCACCAATCGCATACAGCGTCTTCTCAATAAATTTCCTGTTCTTGATATCCTCATTCCAATTATTGATGAATAGGGCTATAAGGATACCAATAACCACTACGGCTATTTCACGGAGAAACGCCTGGATACTACTCTTTGAAGCCTTCATTTAATTCCGTTTTGGATCTAGTTCTAACTCCTTCTCTACCCGATCCTACCCATACTTTGCCTCCTCGCTAAGAGGAGTTGAGGCAAAGTATGGGGCTTTTCCGTCTTCTAATATCGGAATTCTAATTGAAGAAATTAGGCTGCTCTCAGTGGTAAGTTTTTATTCGCCCCTGGGGCAGCGTGATCGCTTACCTTTCCTGGGCTGTAGTAGCTAAAGTTTATTCCTCTAGAAAGTCCTTAACGAGAATTTGCGTGCACGAACTATTATTGAAATTTATCTGTCCAAGGGAATCGCGGCTGTGCCGAATTTGTTATCTGGCCCGAAGCCTCAATTTTGTGCCTCAATGTTTCTATTGAGTCAAATATCTTTTTAAGTTCTTCCTTCATTTCTCCAGTTGACCTGGCATTGAATTTTATTTGGTTACCCAAAATGATCAACTCTGACTTTGGATATTCTAATAAATATTGCAATTCCTTCACGTGGAGAATATCCTTCAATGCCGTGAGTCGGTCTCCTTCAATTTCATATTGGCCGCTCCTATTGTTTCCAATTCGCCGAAGTAGATTTTTCCTTCTAATCCTCACCTTTCCATATCCTCCATTCTTAATGAGATATTCAAGTTCAAGCTTTTCAACATTGGAGTGTTTTGATGCTCCATGGGACCTCCATATCTTCTTCTTAATCTTTAGCTGTCGGTCTTCCCACTCTTTGCTTATTTCTTTTTCGGTGGTATCTGCCAATACAAATCCAGTGGATCTATCTTTCAATTCCCCATCGATTTCTTTCGCAAATTGGTTCCAATCCATTTCTTAACGATATTGTTTAGCACCATTTACAGGAAGGCTGCTGGTACGTTACCGACCGAAATAAGCCATTGAACTTGCTGCCATTCGCTTCTATCTTCTTCTGCTTCTTCTATTTCTTTGATAGAAACTAGGATCTTTCTTGAATACCCACCTTATGAACTTGCTAATTTCTTCACTGGCTCTCAGCTTATCAACTGTATTATAGTTCTCCGATAGCTCTTTTTCCGTAAATACAGAGTGTATCTTCTGATGGCAGATATTATGGATCATAATTGTTTCACCATCTCTTCCTCCTCTGGATTTTGGAATCAAGTGATGCTTCGAAATATTTTTTGATCCTAGCTCTCTTCCACAGATCAGACATATTTGATCCTCTTTCATGTTTCGCTTTGTTCTCGCAGGTAAATCCCTAATCTTTTTAGATAAAGCTGCTTATTCATAAGTACTTTGCTCAGATCTTCTTTTTTGTATAGCACAATGGTTTGGTGTCCAATGGTTTGAATCTCTAGTTTATCGTTTTGGTGAAATCGGGCCAACTCCTCACGATAGTTTTTTGAATAACTAACTTTTTCAATTACATCTTTATAGCCGTCCTTTTCATATTTCCCAACCAGGCTGTCCAGCTTATACAACAGCTTATTGATGATGCCAAGTTCCCTTAATTTATTTTCTATTCTTTCTACATCTAAACGATCATCATAATTCTCGGTAAACACGCAAATTACTCTGGTATACCGGTCTGCTGCGTTCTTATTCTCTTTCGAAGTTGAGACTTTTGCACTTGGCCCTAGCACACCTGTTATAGTTGCCTCTCGAATGATTTCCCACATTCTATCGATCTCCCCGACACTATCAAATATCAACCATTTGCCACTTCTTCTTTTTGCTCTTGGCAGCTTGAATTCATAGGATTCGCAGATGCTATATATCCAGTATTTGTCGACTATTTCCGATGGTCTCAAGTTCATACGCTCCGCTATGGTGGGCTATCCCCCTGTATTTATATATCTAGTATTATTTGATCTTCTTTGGCTCGAGAAACACAGATACACATCGATTGATTGGCAAGCTTTTCTTCCTCGCTCAAAACGGCATCTCTGTGATCAATCTTTCCCGCTATCACTTTAGTAATACAGGTACCACAAGTACCTTGGAGACAAGAATAGGGCACCTTAATATTGTTGGAATGTAATGCATCGATGATCGTTTCATCTTTTTTGACCCTGATCGATTTAGCACTCTTATTGAGTATGAGTTGGAAATCCTTAGGAGCTGGTACCTCGGTCTTATCCATCGAAAAGACCTCCTGTAGGCATTGGTTAGTCCCCCATCCTTTTGAAAAAGCGGTTTGCCTGACCCATTTATTGAATCCTGTTGGGCCACAGACATAGATCAGGGTATCTTGATCTGGATTTGCTAGGACCTTGTCAATGTCCATTGAAGATTTTCCATTTCTGTCCAGATGGACTGCTATATTAGGTGCAAAGGTCCAATGCCTTAGTTCGTACCGAAAGGGAATATCGTCCTCTTTTTGAGCACAGATATGTAATTCAAAATGTTTATCTATCTCCGTCAGTCGATGTGCCATCGATAATAGTGGAGTAATACCGATTCCACCGGCGATCAAGATGTATTTCTTGACATTTTCGTACAGGACGAAATTATTCTTGGGAGGGGATACTTCTAAAGTATCTCCAACAGCAATCTGTTCATGCATTTCTTTTGAACCTCCCTTTCCATTCGGATCAAGTTTGACTGCTATTTGATACTGGTTTTTGTCGTAAGGCGGATTTAAGCAAGAATACGACCTCACTCTTCCACTGGGTAAAAAGACATCTATATGCGAACCGGCCGTAAATGCAGGCAGTGTTTCGTTTTCATCTGCTGGTTCTAAAGTATAGCTTTTGATGTTTTTGGCTACCTGTTCAATGGCAATGACTTTAGATTTGATTTTTCTCACCGCATTTGACTGGACTTCCTTTAGAACTTTATCCTTATAATCTAAATCTGGTCGGGTGAATACTTTCTTCTCTGGAATATGCTGCTTACTAAATATGCCATTCGCTAAATCCCAAACTTTGTAATACTTATACCAAGGTACATGTGGAAGAAAATGATGCGTGGAATGATGTTGCTGACCGTATAGAGACAATAAGTAAAAACTATTACCCTTCAGACTAAAAGTAGATTGAAAGGGAAAGTCGTTCCACTTCAAGCCTTCTGGGTGGGGGGTGTGCGCAAAAGCATAAACGGTATAGGCCATGCCCAAGCGGTTAGGAATAAAAAACAAGATAAAATACTCAAACCCAAAGGGGCTTAAAAACCATATGGTGTGAAAAAGCAGGTTTCCTGCCACCATCAGAATCACACTAATTCTTGTTCTGCTGGGGGTGCGATTCCAGGCTTTGACCAACAGCCAATACACCCAAATGAAATCTGGGAAAAGTAAGCTCAAATAACCTAATGGGAAATACTTGGTGGGAATATAGACCATTGGTTCATCGGGATCTAAATCTTTATCTCCTACATATCTATGATGTGCAAGGTGCAGATACCGATAAGCAGAAGTATTGACGAAGGGGAAAAGTATGAAGCCTGAGATCGTCCCTAAAATATCATTGAGTCGGTTATGGGAAGAAACTGCCCGGTGGGTGGCATCATGCAAGGGTGTAAAGGCAGTATAGAAGGCAAATATCATGATTGGGTACACTATCCATAAACTCACCCCTGCAAAAAGATGTAGGGCAATCCCGCCCAAAACGCCTACATAAGCGATGAGTATCAAGGCTATCTGATGAAGTGAAAGGATCGGGACATGAGACACTTCTCTATATGCCGGGTCTTTGACTACCTGATGAATAACTTCTCTAACCTTCAGGTTATTAGATGTAATACTCATATCTAATTGATTTTTCTACAAATCTCACCTTTGCCAATTAGATTATATAGACGGTTGCGTGCAATAACAGTAGTTATTTCTTAGAGCGTGGGTTAGTATCACTCATTAAATTTGAAATCTCTGAGAGATAACTTTCCATCCATGAAAAAGTATAATCCTCGTTAGTAATTCGAAGGAGAAAGTTCTCGCTAATTAAAGTCAAGAACTTACCGGCCAACATAGGCTGCATCTGCATGTTTAGGAATAGCGCCCATTGCCCGATTATTGCATTCTCAAACATACCATAAACGGACTCAAAACATTCCTTAAACTTTGGATTTTGCCGATAAATCCTGAGCTGTTTATGAAAAAAAACATCCGTTTTGCTCCTGAGAAATAACTCTATCATATCCGGGATTATTCTTTTGCAGCCCTGCGCCTCTAGCTCAAAGCGTTTTCCAAATGCAAGATGATGAGCTAATAATTCCTCTTCAAACCCGTCCCAGTCTCCGAAGTAATAATAAAAGGAGGATTTATTCTTGTTTATTTCCCGGGATAGGTATTCAATGTTAACCTTGGTAAAACCAACTTCCGAAACCAACTGATATCCTTTCTCGACCCACTGTTGTTTGCCTTTGTTCTTCATGTTTATCTTCTTCTTTGGGTCTTTCTGTTGTTAGTATGTCTCCTCAGCTGTCTGGCAAAGATGTGTCTCCTTTTACCGCTTACCTCTCCTAGTCAATTATCACTTTCAGGTCCGACAGCCTTACTGTTTCTTCTTCATTTTTTTGACTTTCCTTTCGAGTCTTTTAGACTTTCGAAAAGCCTTTTTAGTCCCATACTCTATTAGCATTTCATTATTCCAGTCAGCTACAATCCAGAAATCCATCAGCGAACAATTGTAGTTCACAATGATATATTCTACTGGATCGGCTAACTCCAATTCAAATTGTCCATTCGTATCCGTCGTGCAATTTATTGTGATATCCTCAGGGTTAAAAATCATCGCTCCAATAAGAGGCTCCTCTGTCTCTCCATCAATAACTTTCCCTCTTAGGATATGGATTTCCTGTGTAAAGGATTGTACAGTAATAATGAGCAATAGTAATACGGCATAGAGATACTTCATTTTCTTTTTAACTGTTGTGATGAAAGATACAACATCATCCCTTTAAGGCCACATAGATCTCACTTTCCATGATCACTGCTTGCACTATTTGCAGCCGCTGTTCTTCTGTCTTTGGTACTGCGAATGTTCTCCCGGTTATCGTATCTATCTCGATTTCATAGTCGTAATAATACCCTTCCATATAGTTAGATATACTCAGGCCCAAGATTCTGACTTCATATCCGAACCAACTTGAAAAGTACTCCTCGTCAGGACTCCCTTCCATCGACGTTTCACGCTTTTCAATCGAGGATATTACCTCCTCTAAGAACCCGGCAATTTCATCTGTTGAATACTTTTCTTTGATCAAGTTTGCCATCTTATCGATGTCCCCATAATTCTTGGCTTTCGATAAATTAAAGATATCTCCTCTCAGTCTTTCGAAAACAAGATCAATATTCCCCAATTCCAGTTGATTTCGAACAAAAAGGCTATCTCTCCAAAACTCGGCCTCCAGCTTTCCCAATAGACATCCGAAATAGTCGGACCCTTCATCTGCTTTTTGCAGGTAGTCTAGTGATTCTTCATATTGCCTTCTTGAACTATACAGCCTCGCAAGGTTCATGTTGGCATCATAATATAGTTGTGTGTAGGGATCAGCACTAGGCAAGTTTTTCTTGAGCATTCTTGAAAACTGGATACTCCTACCTGTTCCTGATAGAACCTCCTTAAATGATTGTTCTGCCATCTCTAGACTATCCATTTCAAGATAAATCTTTCCTTGAAAAAGACTTACTTCCTTATAAAGAAGCCCATTTTTCCGAGCATCTCTTTTGATTCGCTGTAATTCCTTTAAGGTCTTATCAAGATCTTTTTCTTCATAATAACCGTAGGCTAAGGCAAACTTCTCATAGCTATCTGCACATCCCTGCAGAATGACCGTGAATGATAGCAGTAATAGTATTCTTATACATGACTTCATATACAAGGTAGTCTCTTCAAAAAAACACAATAGTTCTTGGTTAAATCGTCAATGAAGACGGTATATTTTGGACGGTAATCAAGTCTTATGATCGGTCTTTCGATTCGATTCTTCAATAATTTAGGACCACTAGGGTATTTTCATCGTCTACCAAGTAGTTGCGGTAAACCATGCCCAGTGTATGCTTTACCTCGTTCCGTAGCAGTCCTACTTTATCATTTCAAATACGATTTCTTCAATTGTATCTTGTCCTTGTATTAGATAACCTTTTTCATACTTTCCTTTCAATATCCACCCCCTTGCAAAATCGAATTTGTACCAGAATCGTTCCGTGATGGAAAATGGAGGAAGTTTCTCCTCCTTACTTTCCTTTCCTAAGCGCTCCCCAATATTGACTATCGTTTCGTTTATCTTCTCATTCAATGCTGTTTGTTGATACTGTTTCTTTATTTCAAATTCACCAATTTGGCTGTCCTGATCAATGTAAATGAGCGAATAAGTTACTTGGCCAGGAAGGTTATTTCCCCGCATTAAATGATTCTGGAATTCCCTTTCCACCATCTCAGTTTCTTCCGAAAACTCTATATCATAGGGTAAATGAAAGATGTTTATTTTTGTCAGAAGTCTAGCTATTATTAGATCTTTGGACAATAGCTGATCAATTTTCTTTCCGGCGGGATTACTTTCAAGCATCACTTTTCTGGCCACTGCTACCTGTCTTTCCAATTCATCAGCATCTATTATTTCTTCTAGCGCTCCATTTTTGTTTGTCTTGTAAGTGATATTGAAAGTGTCATGTAGTCGAAAACCTAGGCTATTTTCGATAAACCGCTTGAATCTATTGGTGGTTTCATCGAATTCGGACCATTCCAGGACGTAGTAATCTTCGCTAGACTCCATAACTTCTATTTCGAGATACTTGATTTTAGTATCTCGTGCCACATCCAATTCATCTTTGGTTCTTACTTTAGATTTAGACACCTTATAATGCCTTGACTCGCCTTGTTTCCAATTACTTTTTGGTATTGCCATCTTCATTTATGTCCTGATTCGCTCGGACCATTTAACGTAGAATCGAACCATCTTGATGCATCGAGATTCAAGTCTTTTGAAATACAATACGGAGTGATTGAACAGATGGAATATTCGTGTATGGATTGTTAGATATTGGTGTCCTCATTCCCTGGGAATCCATACTAGCAGAAAATGCCCTGCACCAATAGCTAACCTAAGCCAATTGTTTACTCCATTTTTTCCGTAGTGAATCCTCTCACGATCATTACTAGGCCAATTATAGGTAAGACATAAAATAGCCTATCTATGGTAAATAAGAGTATCAAGGTTAAGGCAATTAATCCTACACCTCCTAAAATGTTTACCATTCGACCACTTCCACTGTTTTGCTGCTTTATTTCTTGCAGCTTATTAATATGTGCGGCGGCGGCTTCCGCATGGAGAAATCTAGTGTCAACTTGGGCAAAGACCTCTTCTCCGGATTTGCCCTCCCTCAGCAAGCGAGTTATCTTCTGCTTTTCTGCAGAAGCAATCTTTCTTGACTCTTTATCAATAAGAATGTCCAAGGTTTGATCATCCAATAACTTGAATTCCTCGGAGCCATGAATCTGTTTGTTGTTCAACAGAAATTCATTAATGGTGGGTTGATACTTCTCTCCTAAAATCTTTCGGGCACTGATCATTACTTTATCAATATCCGGATCGTATAGTCCGTCAGATTTGAGTTCAGACTTGATCAGTTCAATAGACTTCTGCTCTTGTAGTTGCACAGCAACTCCTTCAGCATACTTGATTTTCTTCTTGTAATCCATGCTTGGTATTTTAGAGAACGGTTTAAAATCTAGCTTGTAGACATCAAGTAGTGTGACAAAGGACACTCCTACTTTCCAATTGCGTCTTTTCTACTTTTACTTCCAATTCAGATACTCTGATCCTTCTCCTCTATATCAAAGAGGAGGCAAATATATAGATTCAGTATTAATGTCGAAACTTAATTTTTGATTTATTTTCTTATTAATAACAATCAGAGGAGGCCGCTAAAAGCGCCCCTCCAATGTATGCATTTAAATTATCTCTGAGCTGTTCTCCTAGTCGCTAGGACTCTTTAATCTGTGGCTAACTTAACAATGGCGCCTTTATCATCATCTATCAACAAGTAAATAAACCCAGCTGGAGATTGAGTAATATGCCGAATCCTACCTAAGCTATTTTGGTATAAGGTTTCTTGCTGGGTCAGGTTAGAGCCGTCCCAGGTCAACCGAAAAAGCCTTTCGTTCGCCAATGTTGCCATAAAATGATGACCTGTCCATTCAGGGTACACTGTGCCAGTATAGATCATATGGGAGGAAGGAGCAACGGAAGGATCGTAGAAGAGCAAGGGTTGTTCCATTCCAGCTTTGCTGGTTCCTTCTCCAATATTTTGGCCATTGTAATCTCGGCCATAGGTGATCACCGGCCAACCATAGTTATTGCCAGCATTGATTAAATTGATTTCATCTCCACCTCGGGCTCCGTGTTCATTAACAAACAATTGCTGAGCGCTCTTGTCAAAGGCAATTCCTTGCGGGTTGCGATGACCATAGGAGTAAATCTCTGGTAAGGCCTGATTTTGATTCACGAACGGATTGTCCGCAGGTATGGAACCATCTAAATTCAATCTAATAATCTTCCCCCAGTGTTTATCTAATTCCTGCGGAAAAGATTGGTTGGCATCCGATAAACTACTAGCCGCGCCATAGTGAAAACGATCTCCAAGTGAGACGAAGACGTGACCATTTTCATCAAATGCGATTCTGGAACCATAGTGTAAATTACTCCCATGATAAGGAAGCGCCTCAAACAATTCTTCCATGGCTTGGATTTCCGTTCCATTCAACTTGAATCGCACCAGTGCTAGAGTTGAATTACTGTTGCTTCCTCTCTTTGAGTAAGTCAGGTAGATAAACCCACTTTGATCAAAATCCGGTGCGACCCGAATATCCAAGAGACCACCCTGACCACCATAACGAACATTCAAACCATGATTCAACACCTGGGAGTTTCCGTTTTCGACTAGCAATAAATCCCCGTTTCGTTCCGTGATAAGCCAAGTATCCTCACTCAGGAACGTCATGCCCCAAGGATGATTGAAGCCAGAAAGTACAATTTCGGTACTGATGGAAGGGTTAGCTCCGGTGTCATCCATGGGGGGAGTTGTTATATCTCCATCTCCTTCATTATTGCAGGCCCATAGTCCCATCAAAAGCAGGCTGCCGAAAAATAAACTAAGCTTCTGCATGAGTATTTGATTTTTGATAATTTATGGTATAATCAGTCATTAAGCCCTTAGGATACCTAAAGGTTTACCAAATAACTCACTGGGGTGAAGTTTGATTGTTTTAGGGAAGCGATTTTTCACCAGTATACCCCTTATAGCCACAGATTGCCCATATACGACATAGTGGCACCTATCCTCTAGGTTTAATTACCGAGGCACTCTAGTAGAATGCATCATTTTCAACCTCCATCCTTCTTCGGTCTTAACGGCTAATGCACTTTCCAGCCATTGTCGCTCGCTGACCAAGGTATCTGCTCGATAAAATTCAGCGTAATTGTGATAGGCCATCTGTATAGATGCACCATATTTCTCTATAGAGATATATTCCATTCTATTCTTTCTCAATGGCCGGTTTTCCCTTTGATGTTGACCTCGGATATAGACTTTAATCCGGTCATTATCCCAGACTTCGCCATGTTCCAAAATGATATAATCCTCCGTGTGGTATTTTGCGATGGCAGTGGAATCTACGCCACCCCAAATGTGATCAAAGGAACCCTGAATAAGCTCTTTTGCGATCTCCTCTTCCTCCTTCGTCAGGGTGCTTTCTTTTTCTTTATTGGGAGTGCTACAGGCGCTTAGCAATAAAATGAGTAAAATGGTAATTCTCATGTTTTTATATTCTCGATTATTATTTACGATGGTTAGTGATTTGGAATGCTAGAATTAGGTTATATCATTGCTCTCCTTTACTACCTACTAAGATCCTTTCTGTAATTCTTACAGTGCGTCACTACAATCTCTACGTCCTTGTGGTTCAACCAGTTTAGATTCAAAAGGTGGGGCAGTCTATCAAACTTAATTTTTTTAAGTGAACTCATTTCGTTAATGGGCTTCAGGTGTTCCATTCTCAATTGTTTGACTGCGGCAAAGCTTAATAACTCAATTCTACCTATTGCCGGCAAAGCTTCTAAATTCTTTGTCCCTCCTAGCACAAAATGAAGCTCTTTTAAAGCTATTAAATCCTTTAAGAAATCGAGATTTTTTAGTGTCATCTTCGAAATCGTCAATTTCTTTAGAGGCTTCATTCTTCCAATCAGCTCAATATCTTTTATTTTTTCAAAAATGAATAGACTTTCAATTGAATCATGATTGGTAATCTGCTCAATCCTGCAGTTATTTCCACCAATTGCCAGGTGCTTTAATCTACAGTATTTATTAATGGGCTCTAAATCAACTTCTCCAAAACCACTAATTCTCAAGTCTGATACATCCGTTAAATATTCCAGAAAACCTAGGTCATCAAATGCACCGTACCCGTTCAAGCTTACTGCAAGACTACAGTTTGGAAACGCTTTGATCACGCTGCCATTCAGCATGATTAATAACTCCTCCTCCACTTTAAATCGTCTAGCGAATTGGATTAAAGTAATGCCGCAATCCGGCTGCTGTCTGGTTGCCTTTTCGATTTCTTCTATTGTACAATTCCCGTAGACATTCAGAATCCCAGCTTTAGAAAGGATGTAGTTTTCATCATAAGAAGCGGTAGATGCTTTTATGGCTGGACTGCTTTCGACTTGATATTTAGTAGAATTCTTGTTCATTTATTTGTCCGACCTATCATCAGCCAGGGGAATATACCTTTCTTCTATTACCTTGAAATGATGTATCTGATGGGCAGTAATGGTGAGCCCAATGCTAAATAGAGGCATCTCATATTCAAAGAACTTACAGCTAGTTTCCAGTATTTCCTTGTTGAAAGATTCAAACATCATAATGGAGGACTGGCGGACAATTCGAAGTTCATTTACCAGTTGCTCAATGGATAGCTCATCTGCGTTTGAATGCTGGCCCATTATTTCCTGGTCATGAGCCACGGGAATGGTTCCTTCTCCACGAGCAAAGATTATGGCCCTAAAGCACCAAATCCGCTCCCAATCGATGAGATGCTGCAATATCTTATGAACGGTCCATTTACCTTCTTCATAGGTTTTCAACCCAATCCTCTTCAACTGGGCGACATTAAGGTCATTGATTGCTTTCAAACTCAATTGGAGTGCCTCCCTGAGTTCAGTGCCCTCATTTAGCAGATA
>ENA-UENX01000444-UENX01000444.1-marine-metagenome-genome-assembly--contig:-NODE-444-length-17780-cov-152.396518_pt1 | contig 17780 bp, 11 predicted proteins | sample MGYA00237875_ERZ529327 | MGnify/ENA primary metagenome ERZ529327 (study PRJEB26372, sample SAMN05368347) | marine metagenome | biome: cultured habitat; feature: ocean water; material: water; isolation... | reverse complement strand
TTTGGCCAGAAATAATTAACGGTTGAATCACAGCTTCTAGTCTGGTTTGACTGCTGCTAGATTTGTTGTGCTTACTTCCTAACTAGAAAAATGGCGAGTTCTCTTTTTGTGCCCAAAAGCTCGCTTTCAGAATACCTTTGGCCTAATATAGGGTCAAGGGAAGTTTGCTATGGCAAAATAGAATTTTGAGGTAAATAATATTAAATGTATTCCCATTGGCGCAGTGTCTCCTAGGGAAAGAGTTGAAGTTCCTTCTCTGTCTACTCTCAAGAAAAAAAATTCACAATTTGCTACCTAAAACAGTCTTACTTATATAACAGAGAAATAAAGTTTCTTAAGAACTAGATTCTTGAAAACTTAATTAGATAGTAAAACTGTCTAAAATAGTTGATGATTATTTCTCTTTGATACTGTTTGGCAGAACATCAAGAAATATTGAGGGAATTAGAATGAATTTAAGCAAAACAGCAAAAAGATTTTTGAGTTCGACAATGGCGATCGCCCTGGCTGGTGGATCAGTTTTGGCTTTTCGTAATTCAGCTTTGGCGGATCCTCCTGGGACTGCTGGGTCAGGAGATGCTGCTGTTAGCTTCTCGGAAACTGTAAGTCCAGAGTGTGCGATAGTAACAGCAAGTGATAAAACAGATTACGATCGTACAAATGACTCTCTTTCGATTGTTGATATTGGTCAAGGTGCTAATGAGGACCGTACAAAAGTTCTGACTGCGACTGATGCCATAGTTTTTGATTGCAATACTGCAAAAGTCCAAGTTGTCATTTCGGGTACTGGCACTACATACACAGCCCCCACTGGCACAAATGCTACGGCAAGTAACCTTACGGCAAGTCATGTTTTTCAATATGGACTAAATGTTGCTGCTGACACCACCGTAGCAGACGGCGATCTTGGTACAAACATAGATACTGATGGTGATGGAGACCTGACAATTAACGTAAGCTCTGTTTGGACAGCAGCTGATGAAGAATTATTGGCACAAACATATAGTGCTACGACAACTTTTACTGTTACCGCACAATAGGAACGCTATATTTCCAGCAATAGTTTAGATTGAAAAGGGAGTGTTGGTCATCTGATCATCATTTCCTTTTCCATGGGAATTTCAATGTATATAAGTTTTCAACTAATCTACAATTAAGTAGAAATAATGAAAATTAAGCATTCATGGCTATGGCAATGTAGTAAAAACTGTGCCACTCTTTTTTTGCTCTCTAGTTCCTGGATAGTATTAAATCCAGCCAAGGCTAGTGCTGCAAATGAATGCCATCAAATCAGTACAAGTGAGACCTCTCCTATAACTTATGTTATTACCTCAACCCCTGTGGATGGTGTTAGTAATGAAGAGCGGGTCATTCGGCTTTCTAGGGATTATTCAGTCACCTTTAAATGTACTGATGGCTCAGGAGTGAATTTAACAAACGCTGATATTGACGTGGATCTGGATACAATTACCCTCCCTAGTCCAGCACCTGCAAATTTAGATTTGGGTGACCCGGGGATCACCCATCAAGTTTCTGTGGGAAAAAACACCTCTTATACTGATTTAAAAGAAAATTTTACGGCGACTAACGATAGTGTAGATATTGTGTCTTCTAGTAGTAGTCAACCGGGGGACAATTTATCTTTAGATAGTAATGGTGAGATTAAAATAAATCTGAGGTCGACCTTTTTTTTACAGGGAGGCGCAGAGGAGTTTGCGGCAGGGGGCTATGAGACACAGTTCAGGATAACGGCGACTCCTACATCTTCGGGAACCCCGGGTAGTAATACTACTGTAATTTCTAAGAATGTGGAAAAAGAATGCAGTTTGCAAAATAGTAGTGAATATACAGAGACAGGTAACCCGAAGGCTTATGTTACAACCACATCGTCTGCAGGACTTCCCGAGCCAAGGGCCAGGATACTAGAAGCTTCTGATTCTGTCGGTTTTGATTGTAATACCGCTGATGTTGACTATTCGGTGGAGATGACCAACTTAACTGCTCCAATATTTAGCAATAGTTCAAACATCGATCTCCTTCAGGGGGGAGGGAGTAATGGTGTTGATCATAAAGTCAAAACTAGAAAAACACATCCTTCTAGTAATACAACAACGGAACTACAAGCACTGACTCAAGAACTTACCACTGGTATTATTGATCAGAGGACAAGGGAGAGTACCGATGATAATGGAGACATTGAGATTGAGGTTACTTCCCGCTTTGACACTACAGGAGCGGCAGAAGAGTTGGGAGCAGGAGATTATTCCGCAACTTTTACCGTGACTGTCACAGCTAATTAGGATAGATGGGTGATGAAATTATTTAAAAGTTTTTTATGGCAAAGCTTGTTAGGGGCAGCGATCGCCTCTGTCATGGCATTGCCTCAGGCAGTGCAAGCTCAAGTATCAATTTCCCCGATGGTTATCAATGCGGAAACTAAGCAAGGAAAAGCAAGTGGGGTAATTTCAGTCCGTAATAAAAGTTCACAACCTCAGAGAGTACGACTGAACTCAGAAGCCTTTACCTATAAGAGAGATGGTTTCACTACTCAGGAAGGTGATCCTTTTGACCTGTCCCCCTATTTAATTTTTTCCCCCGCTGAATTGGTAGTTAAGCCCGGTCAAAGTCGGCGAGTTCGTTTAATTATGCGAATGTTACCAACAACAGCCCCTGGAGAATATCGATCAGTAATTTTTGTGGAACCTCTGAAAGAACGAAATGCTGAAGGTGGTCTCAGTATTCGTGCTCGGTTGGGGGTAACTGTTTATGTCCGTCATGGTGAAGTTAACTTTGCTTTAGCCCCAGAAAGTGCAGCTTATAATTCAGAAAAAAAACAGCTTGAGCTACTTGTGACTAATCCAGGAAACGGCACAGTACGACCTGCAGTTCAGTGGGAGTTACAGCGCAATGGCCAGGCCGTTATCAAAAACGAGGTTAAAGAAATTACTGTCATTGCTGGAGGCGATCGCCTAATTCCACTAGAATTACCGGAAAATTCAGTAGAATTAACCTCCGGTACATACCAATTGACCGGAGAGTTGCTCTGGGACAATGGTAAAAATTCTAGTAAAATACCTTTTTCCTTTGACCTATCCATTCCCTAAAGTAGGGAGCTACTCGAACTAACACTAAAGCTCATAGGAACCCACACTAAATCAATATAATTGACTAAAAAATCAATAATATAAATACAGGCTTTGTGAATCATTTGTCTTTTAATCAAAACTAATAATTAAAACTAACATACTATTATATCATGTCCAGAGCATCAGTAATTAGGGCTTGCTGAAAAAGCCTTTTTCAGGAATAGGGGAACCACCCTTAATATCTTTCAGGAGGAAATGTAGGGACCTTGTGTGCAAGGTCCCTACAGAGGAATGGGGAATTGATAGAGGAGGTAGGGGGATATATTTGTACCTTGATTTTTATACCTAGGGAGCGTCTAAAATACTAACTTTTTCAGCTCTCAGAACCGAAAACTAGACACTTTTTGAGCTACTCAAAATGCTGAAGCTTTGATACGTCAATGCTTTAATATTTAATCAGTAAGCCATAATTAAAAAACTTTCTTTCATAAATGCTTTTTCTATCCCTCTGTCTTTTGCCATCTGCCCTCTGCCTGACTGCCTCCAAAGTGTAAGTATTCAACCGGGCATGATATTATAAGTGAGATTAGCCCTCCGACCAACTCCCATCAAATTATCTGCCTCAGAATGACTCAGGCTCCAGAACCGTGGGAATTTTTTCCGGCTCAATTTATCCGGCCATAGTAAAAGATACCAAAGGCCTCTGTATTAAGAATTGGTATCAAGCAATTTATGAATATTTTTAATCAAGTTTCCCAATTTTTTAGGCTGAACAGTGGGGCTTATCTGAGTCTTGTTATTGTACCGCAAATTATAAGTATAGCAATTAACATACCAATTCTACAAGCCCAAGAACTGCCGCCCTCAACCGTTATTTCAGAATCAGAACCTGACACAGAAACCATTAGTCAGAATTTCGACCTGATGCCCTTGGCCATCTATGTCGGCGATCGCACAGTGAATCCCGGAACTTTCGTCCGCGGTGCAGAAGATGGCGAAAAAGCAATTGACTTTGACAAATGGCTGATTGCCTACGATGATGTCATCAAAGCCCTAAAGTTTAACACCACTCCCCTAGATAACGGAAAAGTAGAACTGCGGTCGCCTGGTTTAGCTTTACAAATTGACCTTAACGAATTAGCGATCGATGATCAACTCGGCATGGCTTTGAGCGTAGAACAAATTCGTGAACTATTAGGTGTTCCCGTAGAATTTGATATAGAAGAATATGCAATTATACTCAACCCCGACTGGCTGGGAAAAAACCTACCCCAAACAAATATCCGTAGCAACCAACGACAGCTCAACCTAGAAGGCTTACCCCGCATCTCAGCCCCCCCCATCACCCTCAGTATCATCGGACAAGAAGCAAACATCTCCGGCAGTGGCAACCAAATCGACGACTACACTGGCGAACTCGTTGGTATCGGGACTCTATTCGGAGGCAGTTGGTACCTGAATATTGACCAAGAAGACCTCACCGATCGCCAAACATGGAAACTCAACGAACTCCAATATATGCGACAAACACCGACAACGGACTATATCATCGGTGACCAAGAAACATTGTGGCCAGAAGGTAGCAGTACCTACACCGGATTTACTGCCATTCGGCGGTTCGGGTTTGCGCCACCCATCACCTCTTCCGGTGGAAACGAAGGCTTCAACCCAGAACAAAGATTGAATTCCAGTCGCTTACAACGAGATATTCGGGGCAGAGCAGAGCCAGGCACATTGGTACAGCTTGTTAACTCTATCAGTAAGAGGGTTTTGGCAGAACAGTTAGTAGACTCATCCGGTATTTATCGCTTTGAAGACGTGACTACAGTCTCCTCTTCCCTCCGTGGTAGCCCTTCAGCCAATAATTATAAATTGCGTCTCTACCCCGATGGGCGACTGAGCGCAGACCCAGAAATTCGGGAAGCCGAGTTCTTTTCACTGCCTGGTCAGCTCAGTCGTGGGACTGCAGCCTTACTGATATCGGGTGGATTTGAGCGATCGCAAAATAGCGAGACCTTCTTCGGAACTATGGAGGATGAAATGCAAGGGGGAGTTTTGTACCGTTGGGGTGCCACAGACAACATCACCCTAGGTACAGGACTTTTTTATGACCAGCAACTGAAAGGTATGGGGGAAGTATTTTTTCAACCAGGAAATTTGCCTTTAAAAATTACAGCGACAGCAATGCTCAATAGTGATGAAAGAGCCGACAACAAACGTAGCAATATTCGCTATGATTTGAATGTTCGTTTTAAACCGAAGCAGGGTATAGATTTTGAGTTTGATAAGGATGATTTATCAGAAAGATTTAGAGCAAATTGGGATTTGAGTCCAGATGTTCGCTTGTCATTGAACAGTAATAATAACGCTCAAGATGCACGAATTAGGTGGCGACTTTTTCCAGGACTCACCACAAATGTAGGTTGGGATGTGGGCGAAAAAGTTTTGGTAGGGGGACTCGATGTCAGTAGTTCTTTTGGTAATTTGTTGTTCCGTAATAACATTGATATCGATGAAGATCAAAATGTTAACTGGAATCTGTTTTCTCGTTATCAGAATCTCACCCTCCGACACCGCATGAGAAAGCAGCGGTGGGATACAGATCTTGAATATTTTTTCCTCAAGTCTAAAAGTTTGTATGATTATAATCATTCCCTTTTTCTGAACTTAGAGATGGATCAGAATGATAACAACTCTAGCGATAGACTCGCAACAGTTGGTTGGCGTTATAAACCTCGTTCCCAAGTAGGCGATCGCTTTGCAGATTGGATTTTTGATATTGGTTACGGCATCGGAACAGAAGGTTCAGGCTTGCAAGCTTCGATCACAACCGCAAAAATCCCAGGGTTATATGTCACAGCAAAGTATCAAAATATTTCCATGAGCAATAACAGCTCTAGATTTAGTTTACAGATATCCTCATCTGCTTTTTTGTCATCCTCCGTAAGTTTTGGTAAGAGTCGTTTTGAGAGATTACGCACAGAAGGGGGACTAGTGTTAATCCCTTTTTTGGATAAAAACGGCAATGATCGTAAAGATAGAGGAGAAAAAATCTATACCAAAGGGCTAGAGGATGAAACAGCTGAATTTTTATTCTTGATTAATGATCAGGATGTCAGGCGATTTAGTAGTTATAGTCCAGACCTGCGCAAAAATGGGATTTTTGTGCGTTTGCCTCCAGATACCTACCGTTTTGAGCTTGATCCGATAGGTATTCCCCTGGGGTTGAAAAGTAATCAATTAGTTTCTGCTGTCGAGGTGAAAGCTGGTAGTTATACACCCATTTATATACCCCTAACAACTGCCTATGCTTTGTTAGGTGTGGTATTGGATGATGCGGGGAACCCTGTGGGTGGTTTACGAGTAGAGGCGATCCCCCGCAGTGGAGAAGGAGCAAAAATATTATCAATTACCAATGGTGCAGGAATTTATTATTTAGAGTCCCTCGGTCCTGGTGAATATGATTTACTCATTGATGGTGTACCAGCTCAACCCCAGAGTATTCGCTTTGATGAAACCTCAGAGGTATTTACAGAAATTGATTTACTCTATCGGGAGCCAGCGGACAGAGATTAAAACCATCCCTAAGCAGCAGTCAAAAGTTAGATTTTAAAGAATCTAAATTTTGACCCCCTCAGTCATTTCAGGAAATTATTTCCCATCTAAAGTTTAAAACTATTTGTGACACCTTAAATTTCACATTCTGCACTTCAATATGTCATATCAAAATTAGTATAAAATCTGTGGCTTGCTTAAGTATTTATATTATAAAAATTATCCTTATTTACTTGACCTTAATGAGAAGTCAAAATATCAGAGAAATATTAAGCATAAATATTTACTAAATTATTGAGAATAATTGACCACTATAATTTTCTTCTAGTTGGGTTAACTTGCCCGCCGTTTCAGGGAGATAACAAGGGAAGGGTTGACCTATCTTTCTATGCTACATTTTGTCGTGGGAAACATAGATTAAATAGGTTCCTCTGTGACTTCTCCCAGAACTTATGCTGTAAAATAAACGCCTGCGGAGAGACGCAACACAGATATCGTCGACTGTGGTAGTAGTCGTGGTAGTAATGAAGAGCGAGTCATTCAAGTTTCTCAAGAATATTCAGTCACCTTTAAATCTACTAATAGCCCAGGAGGGAACTTAACAACCGCTGACATTGACCTGGATGCCTTGGATACAATTCACTCCCTTTTCGTGGTTTCAGGTAGAGAGTAAAGATAATTAGTAGGTTTGGTCGTTTGAGGTTGAGTGGTAGAGAGCAAAGATAGAAAATAATTCAAGTAAAAACTTCAACGGGAAAAACCAGACCCAAAATCAATATATTTGGTAGTAAGGTGTTATCAATTTGTTAATTTTCAAACCTAGCACCTGACACCTCACACCTTATACCTTAAATCAACTTGATTTTGTGTAACATTATTTATTAATTATATAGATATCGATATCTGGAGAAAGTAGAAACAGTTTTGAATAGTATAAATACTTACAGAAATTCTGATGCAACCTCGCTAACTATTCGTGAGTTCGGACTTCAACCCTCACCCATAAGACAAATTTCAGTAAGCCCTAATTAAAATAAATATAAATACTAATTTTTCCTTTTTTTTATGCCTAACCCATTTCCCGGAATGAACCCATACCTCGAACAACCTGAACTTTGGCCTGAATTTCATAATCAACTGGTGGCAGCGATCGCTAGAATGTTAACTCCCCAGTTATTACCTAAATATCAGTTAGTGACTGATAAATGGGTATATCAAATGGGTAACTCAAAACAGATCGTTATTAGTCAAACAGATGTTAATGTGCAAAAAAATCAAGATAATTCACTCCCACTAACAACAAAAGCCTCCACACCACAACCTTTCAGTCAGCCTATTATAGTAACTATTCCTATGGGAGAAGAACTTGAGCAGGATCATATTGAAGTTAAGGATACTACCACAAACGAAGTAGTTACAATTATTGAAGTTATTTCTTTCGTAAACAAAAAAGGAGAAGGTCGTAATAAATATGAAACTAGACGGAAACAATTTTTAGAGAGTAGGACTCATCTGGTGGAAATTGACCTTTTGCGAGAGGGAGAACTTTTACCTTCCTTAACTAGCACTAAAAGTCACTATCGAATTTTGATCAGTCCCTATAACATTCGCCCTATTGCCGAGTTGTATCCTTTTAATTTGAGCGATCCCATTCCTCAATTTTCACTACCTCTATTGGCTGGAGATACTCAACCAATAGTAGACTTACAGACACTAGTAAATGAGTTGTACGAACAGTTGGGGTATGAGCATTTTATTGGTTATAGCGATCGCCCTCCTTTACCTTGGTCTGTGGCTGATGTTCTGCCATTTGTTAAGGGAATGGAGAATAGGCAGTAGGCTCCTATTTTAGCACACCATTTCTCAAATAATTACCTGAAACTATATTGACTGCAGAAATTTTTAGTATGTTGCATCATGCCCAGCAGCATAGTCTATGTATAAAAGAGGGCTTAAGTAAAATATCAAACTATACACCATCTATAGGGGCGAACAGCCGTTTAGAGCCCTAACCTTAAACGCCTCTACTAGATATGGTGGTTCTGCCGAAGTCCTGTAAAACTTAGTTACAATTAGAAAAAACCCTTCAGAATAAGTATCTTCTGCCCTCTGCAAACATCTACCAAACTATAAATATTAAGGTAAGTATTGAGCTCGACATAAGACATAATATTCAATTTCACTTCTGACTTCCGTAAAAAAGTATTACCGAAAGACTGTCCTAACCTTTCCCATCATTCTCTATTGAATACTGATATCTATCCTTGAAATTATCACAGATTTATAGTATAATTAATATTTATTTTATTACAATAAATAAATACTTTTCACAAAAAAAGAGAAAAAAATTAAACTTTCTCACCAATTTAACCTATAAGTATTAGTTATTATTTTCAAGGATTCTATACTTTGAATAGCATTTAGTGAATTATTTCAAAACCTTAAATAATAACCTTGGGGGATAACAGTGAATAACTCTAGTAGAACGATAAAAAATATTAATGATTCAACATTTTTTTTCATATTCATTGAGAGGTGCTAAAGCATCTGTCAAAAATTCACCTAAACAATTAACATCAAAAAACAATTTTTACAAAAAAGGATAAAAAAAATAAAATCTTTACCCAAATTTAATCTCTGAATATTAGTTGTTATTTTCAATGATTCTATACTGTAAATAGCATTTAGTAAATTATTTAAAACCTTTAAACAAGAACGTTTTTGAATAACCGTAAATGACTCTGGTGGAACAGTAAAAACTATTAATAATTCAACAGTTTTTTCATATTCATTGAGAAAAGCTAGAGTAGCTGTACGAAATTTATGTAAATAGTTATAAGCAGCACTTTTATAAGCAAGCCATTTTTTTCTTTCATATTCTTTATCCAATCTTCTTTGGTTTTCTCCACCATTAAAAACATCACCAAACCACTGACCAAAATCAGTCTCTTGAAGCTGAGGTAAAGAGACATGAGGATAACTGGGAAATGATATCTTAATCCTATTTGGTCTACCTTTCTGAAACTCATCACAAGATTGATTAGCCCACTTTTCAATTGATTCAGTATAATTAAGAATAGTTGACTTAAATTGACTATCTTGCCAGTTATTAAAAGATCCTGTTTCTAAAGCCAGTGCTACTTTTTCTTGATAACTTCCTAAAAGCATATCTAAAGATAGCCAATTACCATAAACTCTTACTCTTCTTTTAAACTCTTCTCTGAGATATTCTTCTCGCTGCCTTCCTTTTTCAATAGCAACATTTCTGACATATTCAGCATCTCTAATTTCTTTGAGCAAATTATTCGCTTCTTTTTGTAAAACAGACTTAACCTGAGAAGCTATACTAATTACCCGAAATAATCTAGTCTGATTAATTCTTTCCTTTTGAAGAGAAATTATAGTCAATAAAGTTGATTCAAAACTTATGATACCACTTGTAATCATTTTCAAAATGTTTCTTTCTTGTTGTGCCTTAAGAGCAGGAAGTGCATCAACACGGTAGAGTTTTTTAACCCCTTTAGGTAAATCTGATTCAAAAGTATTAATAGTTGAATAAACATCATTATAAACTTCATCTTGATCATTTTTGCTTTCTAATTCATTCATCCGGTTAAGAACAAAAATAATTGTTTTAATACCTCTATTCAATAACCATTTATTAAGTGTTTCCTTTTCTCCCTGGGTAAAAGGTTGTCTAGCATTTAGTATTTGAATAACTAAATCTACCCGCAATAACTGATTACGAATCAAAATATCCTGTTCTTCCCTATCATTTGTTCCGGGTAAATCAAAAAGTTCTACTCCATTTTTGAGCAATTTATGAGGATAAAAAACTTCTACAGAAACTACATCCTCTCTAGGTTTACCTTGACGATTCAAAACAGTAAACTTTTTGAGAACTTTTCCATCGTTACTTCTTATTACTTTACCTGAAGTGAAAGTAATAACAATTGTTAAAGTTTTTCCATACTTGACACTAATTAATGTTCCAGTAGTTCTGATCATTTTTGTTGGCATAATTTCTTTACCTAATAGAGCATTAATTAGAGTAGATTTGCCAAAATTAAAAGGAGCAACTACCGCTATTCCAAAATTAGGATTAACCAATTGTTGGCAGGCTAATTCCACATCTTTAATAAGTTGCTGATTTTCTTGGGCATCAATAAATTGACAGGCAGCTTGAAGAGACTTTGAAATTGTGATAGAAGATTTCATTTTGAACAAAATAATTTGCAAGTTTCATCAGTTAATTACGAGAAAGCGTAGCTTACTAAAGAATAGAAAACTTAGTAAACTACCCTGAGAAAAAAAATTAACCATACAATGTTTAACTGTCTTTAGATTGGGCTAAAGCTATCTCATTGTATTTTGCTTCTATTGTTTTCAATTTATCATTAATATTATCTACGAAAGTTTGTAAACGTTCTTTCTCCTCTTCAATGTTAACTGAAGTTGTTCTTTTCTTTTCCAACAAATTATCAAGGGATATTTCTAGAGACTCAATATCGTCTTTCATTTGTTTAGCTGACTCCTCATAAGGGTTAAATACCTCTCTGGCTTGCTGTTTAAGAGCCTCGACTTTATCTTCTTCAAGCAATTTTTTAAATGCTTCTTTGACCCTGTTCTGCATATTTTTCTGAAATTGTTTAACTTCTTCGTCTCTTTGCCACCATGCTACTATTCCTCCCACAACAGCACTACTACCAATTAAAACCCATCCTAAAGGAGTTAAAGCCACAGCAGAACCAACAATATGTGTTAAAGCTATATGTGATCCGAAAACATGGGCTAATGATACTCCTCCAGCTCCTACTGCTGCAGTACCTACTGTCCCACCAGTCCCTCCCAATAACATTCTTCCTGTTACATTTGCCTCAGCCGGAGTTAATGATGATTTTTCTGATGAACTACTTTGATCCATGGATAAACTTGTCTGGTCTTTAACTTTAAACTTTTTTTTATTAAGAATTTCCCTGATAGCATCTCTTTGTTTATTGTAGTCATTAATTTCTTTGTTAAATGAATTGTTTAAGTCATTAATAATCTCATACACGATACCCGTACTTATTTTATGCCAATTTTTCAGCTTTTTTTGTCGATATTTTGTTAATTTATTCTCTAAAGATTGGGTATATTTTTCACGTTGATTATTTTCCATACCCGATACTACAGGCATTTCAAAATCTCTTTCAAAATTGAGAACTAATTGATTAAAATAGCTTTTATATTCTCCTTCCACTTTTGCAATACAGAGATATCTTTTGTCTTTTATTTTCTCCTTTACATTTTGAACAATTTTGTTAATAAGATTAACACAAGGCTTAGTTTTCTCAATTTTTTCTTCCAATGTTTTTACATCATCTTCAAGTGTAAACAATCTTTCCTCAACTTTCGACACTACCTGTCTGCTGGCAATTCCTGCTTTATTAACAGCTTGTTTTAATTCTGTCATTAATCTCTCATTAGTTAGAAAATCACTAAGTCTTTTTTTAAATTCTATAATTCCAGTACCATCAAGAGATTTTCCTTGCTCTAAATTTTCTAAAGCTGTTTTAGCATACACATCAAATATTGTATCTCCCCACGTTTTTTCTGCTTCATCTTCAGTTATATCTAAACATTCACAGAATTTATCAACAAAAATTTCATGGACTTCTTTTTTTTCATCTTCTTCAATTTTTTCCCATTTATTAATCAAGTAAAAAATTGGTCTGACTTCCTTTGTGTTTCTGCTTTCTGGATCTGAGCTTTGACTTTGTGTTAATTGTGGCTGGTTTTCAATATCTTCAATCTCTTTCTTGTACCCCAAAAACGTTTTTAGGTAACCTTCTTCTTTCTGAGTAAATTGTTCATCTGCGGCTAAAACAAAAAGAATTGCATCACATTTCTCAATATACGAAAATGTTTTTTGATTTTCCTCTTCTGTATGATTTAATCCTGCTGTATCAATAAACTCTATTCCTCTTGACAAAACTTCAATTGGACAATAAAGTTCAGCATAATCTAGAGGTTCAAGCCATTTTCTTTTTACATTATTATACAGCTTCTTTATTAGAGATTTGACTTCTTTTGAATTGAGCGTATATTTCTTTTTATATTCCTCCAAACTTAATGATTCTTGTTCACCATTTTTCTTATGAACTACTACTTTTTCCTGTTCACCATATTTAACAAAAGTAGGAATTGCAGTAGTAGCAGTTACTCCCATAGGTAGCAAACTTTTTTCAAAAAATGCATTAAGAATAGTACTTTTACCACGATTAAAATCTCCAATGATTAAAAAGCGAAATTTACCATTTTTTAGCTTGCCAATTTCATTACGTAAAGACTTTCTAACAGCAGATAATTCTAACTGTCCCGATGCTCCTTGAACTATTGCTTGATTTTCAAAATCACCAATTATTTTCTCCGTTTCTTGAAGTTTATCAGCAAAGCCATGGCGGATTTTTGTTACTTCTAAATTGAATCCAGTATTTTGATTTTGCATGGTCGTTTACCTCATTGTTATTTAACTTGTATGACTTTCATGTTTAGAAAGTCATATTACTAAGTGCCTAGGCAAAATTAATTACCATTATTTATTCCCAAACTACAGGGAAGATATGCTTTTTGGCTTTAAAGTATATGTGATCTATTCTGCACAGCTACTTATTTGATTATATTTAGCCTTAATTATTTCCACTTGAGCAGAAATATTATCTTGTAAGGCTTGTAAATGTTTAATTTTTACCTCATGGTCAACCTCAGTATATTTATACAAAGCTAATCTATTACTAACTTTTGAAGCAATTTTACCTTTAACGATTTCTGCTATTTGAGCAGCTTGTAGTAATTTAGTTTTTAATTTTTCATTACTTAAAAAATTATCAAGCCGTTTTTGAAATTCTATAATTCCAGTACCATCAAGAGATTCTCCTTGCTCTAAATTTTTTAAAGCTGTTTTAGCATACACATCAAATATTGTATCTCCCCACGTTTTTTCTGCTTCATCTTCAGTTATATCTAAACATTCACAGAATTTATCAACAAAAATGTCATGGACTTCTTTTTTTTCATCTTCTTCAACCTTTTCCAATTTATTGATTAAATAAAATATAGGTTTTGTGATTTTTGGAGTAAAATTTTGGTTTATTTTTATTTGATTAATATCGTTTTGCATACTTAATAGCCTTTTAATATAATTACTCTCTTGTTGAGTAAGTTGTTGGTCTGCACTTAAAATAAAGAAAATAACATCACACTCCTTAATGTAATCAAAAGTCTTTTGATTCTGTGCTTCTGTAAGATTAAATCCTCCTGTATCAATAAATTCTACCCCTCTTGATAAAACTTCAATTGGACAATAAAGTTCAGCATAATCTAGAGGTTCAAGCCATTTTCTTTTTACATTATTATACAGCTTCTTTATTAGAGATTTGACTTCTTTTGAATTGAGCGTATATTTCTTTTTATATTCCTCCAAACTTAATGATTCTTGTTCACCATTTTTCTTATGAACTACTACTTTTTCCTGTTCACCATATTTAACAAAAGTAGGAATTGCAGTAGTAGCAGTTACTCCCATAGGTAGCAAACTTTCTCCAAGCAAAGCATTAAGAATCGTACTTTTACCACGATTAAGATCTCCAATCATCAAGACTCTCAATTGATTACCTATATTTAGTAGTTTTTCGATTGATTCTTCTAATAGAGTGACAACAGCTTGACAATTAATTACATCACCTTGCTGTTCAAATTCAATAATTGTTCTAGCTATTTTATCTAGTCGTTCAGCAAACCAACAAGAAATTTCAGTTACTTCCAAATTAACCTTAGAGTTTGGTTTGGTATCTAATTCTTTCTTAGGTTTTATTTCCTCAATATCAAGCTCTAAAAAGATTACAGATTTTTCAAGTTTATAATAATTGACTTTGTTAGGATTCTTTTGGGATAGAAAATCATAAATCTTATTTACCTGAAGTAATAAAATCTCTAATTCCTGTTCATTTTCTAACTCAAATTGTTGTAGATTAGGACGAGTTTCAAAACGATATAAATGATAAAAAGAACTTAACAAACCAATAGCTTTAGCCAAATACTTACTGACAGTATCTTGCAAATTTAGACTATATTCACCCATCTCCCGATAAGCATGAGGATTCTGAATATTTCCCAGGGGAAGTTGAAAAGGGAAAAACCTTAAATCTAGACTTGTATAACTATCCTGTTGATCCGGTAATAAATTCCAAAAAGTAATATGAGGGTGAATTCTTTACACAAATTGTTGAGGTGAATGAACCCCTTGAATTGTTCCATGAACTAAAATAATAGGAACATCATAAAGCACACTATAAACGTAATTTATATCCCGATCTGTTTGATATAAAGGCCTCTTAAAATAACCATCTTGCTTAGAAGCTAAATTATGCCAACTATAAGAACTATTAAAAGCCGTGCGAAAATCAACATAGCCACCTGGGTCATTTTTATCTTTAGGTCTAGTATCATCCCAAAAAGGAGACACCAAAATGATTGGTAAACCAGTCTTTTCATGCAAACCCTTTACAAATTTGTAAGTCGTCTCTACCCCATCAAAAAAGGGACTATTTGCATCTTCTCTCGCTAAATTTATCAAAGCTTTTTTTGTTGAAATAGAATAACTTGACTTTAAATATTCAATGATTTTTTGTTCATTTATCCTAATCTCAGAATCTACAAAAGACTTAGTTATACTCTGCTCGTATTGTTGTTTTAGTTCTTTTAAACGAAACTGATGCTGTGCTTCTAGTTCCTGTTCTCGAAAACCATGAGCTTGGGGCTGTGCAAGTTTGTAGTCAATACATTTTCCTATGACGTTACTTACAGCAATGCCAACAGGATAAGCTAAACATCCTAGTAAAAGATTCATCTAACTCTCATTTTGATTTATAGAAGTTTACTCTGAGGAAGCCATAAAAATCTGAACCTTAAGACTCCAATATCTTAGTAAAAAGCCAACAATAATTTTGAGCAAGTATAATTTTTTTTTGACTAACTCAGTACTTATAATGCTATAATATCTTTGATTATAATTAAAACAAACAATTGAGGCAAACATATCAAAGGATATAACTTGATGTAGTGGCCAGAAGGAAGTCCAGAGATATTTTGGCCTTCCATAATACTTAATATGGAATGAAGTTTTGTCACCATGAACATTCCTAATTCGCAGAACCCAGCTTCTATGCCTGGTGAATCTGATGAATATTCAGATATAATATCAAGTGAATGTGACTACTTGTCATATCAACATGATCATTTATCTTTCCCGAACTCAGGAGATCCCCATCGCCTAGAGCACGATATACCCACAAGGGAGAATATTTATGAAAATCAGTCACCGTATTCCTTTGACAATGAATGGAATAATTATGAAACAACAGCATTTGATCATGACTACAACTCTCCTAATTATCCAGAAAATCAGGCTTCCTACTCCGTTCCTACTAGCAATAGACCAGAAACCGAAACACAAAACCTAAATTCTGGAGTGGAAAACCATTCAGAGAACTTTTCCTCTTACTCTATCAATAGTAGACAAGGAAATAATGAGTATAGTTGGGAATATTCCAATCAATATAGTTTAAGTTCTTTCCAAAACCCCTTAATGAATGAACCGCAACTTCAGAAGAATTCGAGTTTAGAAGACAGCGAGGAAGACGATAACAATAGGGAAAATAGTAATCTATCTCAAAATGGAAACCAGAATGGGTATCAAAACGGAACCCCAAATAGTACCCAGACTTTTGCTGCAAACATAATAGGGTCTGGTGTTGAATTTTCTCTTTGGTCATTAGGACTCTCCATGATGAATGGAGAATCAAACGTTATACATCATCATATATCAAGTAACACACATTTTTACATAGAGGGAAACACTGACATACACGGTGACAAAATAGAACAACAAGGAAGTTTTGGTACAGGTATTAATGTAGGAGAAGTTGAAAATCAAAACACTAATGTAGATGTAGGTTTTGATAACAGAAAAATCACAGCTGATACACTTGGAAGCATTAACGAACTTCAAGAAAAAACTAGAGGTGAAACATTACCAAAAATTAACCAACTTATTCCACAATTAGAAAATTTAAACCCTATAGAAATCAAGATACCTAACTTGACACTTCCTGAACACATCGAAATGATGAAAAACAATTTCGCGCCAAGAGAACCAATTATCAGAATTGGAAAACCACTATTTGGTAACCACTTATTTAGCAAATGATATCTAAGATCCTCCAACGACAATGAGCATACTTGTCAATATTGATATTGGAATCTCCAAGGCAGTATTTTTTCCAGTAAATCTTCTACAATTTAGAGAGGTTCTGTAGAATTTATCCACAAATTAGAAACATAAAAGTCGTATATAGCTGTTCTACTTGAGAGAACATCAGTAGAAAATTAAGTAGTACATATCTAGAGACAAGCATTATGGAAAACGATAATTCAAAAAAAACCAGTATATACGGTGACAATATCAAACAACAAGGTGCTTTTAGTATAGGTGTTAATAAAGGAGAAGTTGAAAATCAAAACACTAATATAGCTGTAGGTTATAACAACGGAAAAATCAAGGTTGAGAAACTAGCTGGAAACATTAATGAAGCTCAACAAAGAACTTTAGCTGAAACCGCAGCAGAAATTCAACAGCTTCTTCAACAATTAGAGCTATCAAACCCTACGGAAACTACCGCAGGGCAAATGGCAGTTGTTGCTAAAGCCGTTGAAGTTGTTGAAAATCACCCCACATTAAAACAGCGAGTAATAGGAGTATTAAAATCAGCAGGAACAGAAGCATTCAAAGAAGCTCTCGATCATCCAATTGCTAATGTTTTAGTGGCAGCTTTTCAAGGTTGGACTCAAGCATAAAATCAGTTATCAGTTAACCTCCTTCCGAGGAACTGCGTTTTTCATATTCCGTAGCGCAACAGTTATCACTTAGCGATCGCTTCAATTGTCAAGCAAACTTTTTTCTAACTGCTGAGTTCTAAAATTTTAACTTAATAACTGACCATTAGCACTCCCAAATATATTAAGTTTTAGTAAATTTAGTGGTTTAGTAGTAGAGAGCAAAGATAGTTATACCAATTTCCTAAAGTCCGACTACACATA
>ENA-UENX01000443-UENX01000443.1-marine-metagenome-genome-assembly--contig:-NODE-443-length-17812-cov-3.392654_pt1 | contig 17812 bp, 13 predicted proteins | sample MGYA00237875_ERZ529327 | MGnify/ENA primary metagenome ERZ529327 (study PRJEB26372, sample SAMN05368347) | marine metagenome | biome: cultured habitat; feature: ocean water; material: water; isolation... | reverse complement strand
TTTGGGCTCCAAAGAATGAATCGCAACTTGCATGAATTAGGGCGGTACCTTCTCCAGTCTAATTACCGTTTAGCTGTTACAGCTAGTAAAGTAATTCCAAGCTAAGCTTTTCTTATCAGGGCCTAAAGCCTCATTTCCACACAAGCGTGAGAAGCATTTTGCCGTTTGCTAAATAGCTGATTTCAGCTAAGCTCCCGCCGGCCAATTTATGGGATAACATGATCCGCACTATTGGAAATCCATTGATCCTTAGATGTCGCTAGGAGGGACAATGATTTACCCCATGATACCTACGACCTTAGGACAGGTTCTTTGTAATATCTAGAAACATCAAACGTTTATCTTTTCAAAGCTAGAAGTCTGATTGGGCAAAGAGGAAGCTCAATTGTAACATGATATAAAGGGCTAGTAAATGCTTTGAAATGGTGGAAAAAGTTCCTGCTTTACTTCTACCTGAGGAATGCTTATCTTAGGTAATGAAATATAGCCCACAACCTCAAACAACCGAAGTTTAAATGGCAATTTGGATTATAGGACTGGTAGGCGTTTTGGCGATTGCGCTGGTTACGACCAACTGGCGACAAGTAACTTGGGAAATGCCTACGACGCCTTTCCCACCTAAATGGAGAGCTATCCTGGTAAAGGAAATTGACTTTTACAGTGGATTGACACCTTCCGAGAAGCAGAGTTTTGAATTCAAAGTGCAAGAATTCCTCTTGAATTGCCGAATTACTGGCATTGAAACGACGGTTGACCTTACCGATCGCTTGATGGTGGCCTCCAGCGCTGTAATCCCCATTCTTAAGTTTCCTAAATGGCACTATACCAATCTCTTTGAGGTGCTGCTGTATCCGAAATCCTTTAATGAGGACTTTGAAACATCTGGGCAGGATCGGAGGATCTTGGGCATGGTAGGTAGCGGTTTTATGAATGGGAAAATGATCCTCTCCAAGCAAGCCCTGCATCATGGATTTGACAATCGGTCCGACAAGAAAAATACAGCCATTCACGAATTTGTACACCTAATTGATAAACTCGATGGCAATATAGATGGGGTGCCAAGTTTGCTACTCGAGCAGCCCTGTGTTATCCCTTGGATAGATCTGATGAGTCAGAAGATCGAGGAGATTCAAGATAATGAATCGGATATAAATCCCTATGGGGGTACAAGTAAGGTAGAATTCTTTGCAGTAGTGAGTGAATATTTTTTTGAGCGCCCAAAGCTGTTGGCGAAAAAGCATCCCAAACTGTATGATATGCTGGAAGAAATCTTTGATCATGATATGGAAAAGCGACCCTTGAACCGAAAAAAGCAAAGTTTGGGCAGAAACAGTCCTTGCCCTTGTGGAAGCGGTAAAAAATTCAAACATTGTTGCGGTAAACAACATTATTAATAGAGAATGCATCATTGAAGATAGGAGATTAACCGTCCCAAAACAGCTGGTCAGCTCATTTGCCTATGTTTCTCAGAAACGTAATGTTCAAGTCGGGTATTCTTAGGTTTACTACTGAGCGCGTAACGCGTAGGTATATGGCTCGGGACATCAGTAGCTTACTCATTGCGGCAGAACAGGCCCCCGACTTTTTACAACGAAAGGCGATCAAATATTTAGGAGAAATAGGAAACCTGAGAGCCTACCAACGGCTAGTCGAAATGCTGAAAAGGGGTAGCGCTCATCCAGAGATTCTCTACGTAGCCATCCTCACCATTGTACACGATAAACAGCTGTGGCTATCTGAAGCGGAAAAGCGATTTCTATACTCACGAGAGTATCTATTGGATGAGTTAGTAGTTCCAGATGAGAAGCTGCCACCGCCCAAACCTCGCCGCATTAAACCCATGAAGTTTGGAAAGCCAGGCCTGCGCCTCATGCGCGATTTGCAGAGAAGCCGAAAAGGGTAGAGTACATAAACAGAAAGCATTAGTTCAGCTATAAGCTAAGTATGAAAGTAATTAAACAGCTGCTCCCAGGCGTCTTACTCCTTTGTGTCTTGGTTTTGGGGAGTGTGTACTGGTTTCAACGTGATTCCTGCGATTGCCGAAAACGCATCGATTATTCCAATGTCAATTTGCACAAAGATTTGAATCGTGATACATTCCTTAGTCCATTACAAGAGGAGGAGTATCAACACATTCTCAATGACTGGTCTAATTTTGATCTAGGGAGTGATAGTAGTCGTATCCATCAGCGTTTGAAAGTCTCTTCGAATCGAGAATTAATCGTCATGTCTCACGATAAGGCAGGGCAAAAGCACTACGGAGCTATATATCTCCCACAACAATTCGATAGTACTCAACAATATCCGCTCTTGCTTTGGGCGAATGGCTTAAACCAGAAAGATCCGAGTGTTTATTTGACTAAGAATCGATTGATCGAAAAGCTTCTAGAAGGCTTACCCGATTACTTCATAGTTGTCCCATCCTACCGTGGCCAGGCCTTACAAACTTACTATACACGCTATTGCTCAGATGGCTTTTTTGGTGATGCCTTTGATGGCGCGACGGATGATGCTTTACGCTTGCTGCACTGGACAAGAGAAAATTTCCCGGCTGTAGATACTCAACGCTTAGCTCTTTTTGGAGTGAGTAGGGGAGGAACGGTAGGTTTACTAGCAGCTGCGCGTTACCCCAGTCTCAATTGTGTGGTAGCACAAAGTGGCCCCACCAACTTCCTACTACCCATCGTGTCCAGACGATATGGCAAACAGTATCGCTATCAATTCCTGAGCAAGGAAGCTCCCCTGTCAATTCTCCGGGAGAAGATCATCAAAAGCTCACCGCTATTTTTTGTGGACCACTATCCAGGGGACTTATTATTAATCTATGGAAAGAAAGATTGGGTGGTGCCGATTAGCAATGGAGAGAATCTGGTGGAAAAGCTAAGTGATAAGCCTAATCTGGAATTTGTGCAATTAGAAGGGGGGCATTCTGCTGGCTACACCCAGCAGTCTATCCGTTGGATTCAGGAACACAATCGCAAATCTTTCTAGAGAAAAGAATTCATAGAGGAAGGCCTACCTGTTGAGGAAGGTACTCACTTATTTTCCAGTGCCTGCTTCTTGCGCAGGACTTTGGCCCGTCTATCCTCCCCATCATGGCTCCAGCCTGGCGCATAAAAGATATACTTGAGCTTATCCGACCAGTTCGGTGCTCGCCTTACGTCTCGCCAGATGGATTGGTACTCGTGAGAAGCAACGTATAATGGATTGTAAGAGGAGATATTCTTAGTCAAACCGTAAATCGGCTGATCAAAGTCTTTTTCTTCAGAAAAGGTACCAAAGATTTTATCCCAACTGATCAAAACGCCGGCATGATTGCAGTCCAGGTATCGAATGTTCGAAGCATGATGTACTCGATGGTGAGATGGAGTGTTGAAAATTGCTTCGAACCAAGCCGGTAGCCTATTGACCAACTCCGTATGCACCCAGAATTGATAGAATAGATTGATACTGATCATAGTGAATATCATTAGGGGATCAAACCCTAACAAAGGCAGCCATAGCCAAAAGAGGTACTTATGCAGGCGCTCCCCAACACCTTGCCGCAAGGCCGTTCCAAAGTTGAGATACTCCGAGGAATGATGGACTACATGCCCGGCCCACAATAGTCTTACTTCGTGATTCAAACGGTGAAACCAATAATAACTGAAGTCATCCAAGAAGAAGAGTAAAATCCAGGCCCACCATTGGCGCTGTACAATATCTGCAAGGGGAGAGATCTCATGTAAAAAAACGAAGGCAACGAAGGCTAGCAACTTCGGGAAAAATTCGACGATTACTGCAAACACCAGCATGCTGAGAGAAACCAATGTGTCTTTCCCTTTGTACAACTGCTTCTGCTCCTGCCTGGCCAGGTACACCTCAATAATGATGGCCAGAATAAATATGGGTAGGACAACAATCCCCAGTTTGTCCTTCGAAAGTTCCGTCAAGTAGGCTTGCCAATCCATAATTTGCTGTAAAAGATCAAAACTAATTCTTGTGCTTCAAGATAGGAAAAAAAGTAAGCCTACGCGGACCAGGAGCATTGGCTAGCACTTTTTGAAAAAAAATAGCTCATTCGGGAATTATTTCTAACCGAACACTGTTTGTGTTGGCGGTAAGAATCACAAACGACGCATTTTTTTACCTAAAATCTCTAAAATGGAAAGTACCGCTTTGTACTACCAGGAATCTGGTAAGACAAACCCTTTGGGCATATCTCTAGCCCTAATGGCTGGCTTGGCAGCCGCTTCTGTTCTCGGATTTGTTTATGCTTACGCTACCTTTTACATTCCCATTATCTATTTTAATTTCCTGCTCACTTATTTTTTTGGTTTCAGCATCGGATATGCCGTCGGCAAAGTTGGATCGCTGGGCAAAGTTCGGAATGGCCGCATGTTATTGCTCACTGCTATCGGCCTGGGTGTAATAGGTGTTTACTTCGCTTGGGTATTTTGGATTGCTGCTGCTTCTGAAGGAGGACTTTGGTCCTTCAATTTGAGTACAGTCTGGCTGTTTGTTCAGCTGATCGCCATGGAAGGAGCCTGGAGTATCTTTGGCTTTACGCCCACTGGAGGGACCCTGTACTTGGTTTGGCTTGCCGAAGCTGCCATTATTTTATTCGGTGTGGTAACGGCTGTCAGTGCTGGCAGAGGAAGCAAGCCTTATTGTGAATCCTGCGACCAGTGGCTAAGTGCTAAACATCTTACCGAGCGAGTAAAGGGAATTGCCAATCCGATTGGATTTCGAAAGGAAATGGAAAGTAAGAACTATGAGGCCTTAAAAAACCTACCGGAAGCAGATCCTGCAGCTCGCAATCGAACCAGTGTGCAATTGATGTCTTGCTCGGGCTGCAACAATCAACACTATCTCACCATTGACAAGATCGAGCGTTCAGTAGATAGTGACGGGAAGGTGAAAGAGGAAACGACGCGCGTGCTGGAAAACCTAAAACTAGATCGACTCGCCTACCAAGATATCCTGGACTGGGGCAAAAAGTTCTAAGGTGTCAAGACATAGATTAAATTGAATATAAAGATGGCCAGTATATGTAGTACTGGCCATCTTCATTATGTGCTTAAGGTATTTATCTGTAAAAGTTCATTGCTAGTCTAGGAGATTTGAGGTTTGCCTTGATCTTTCCTAAATTGAGACAGTATTATGAACGAAGACTAGTATGAAAAACATTAACTGGCTCAATCACTTCGTTGAATTCGTGGTGGTTATTCTGGGAATTCTCATCGCCTTTCAAATGAGTACTTGTGCAGAAAAGAAGATGCAAAAAGGGTTGATCAATGAGCACCTGGAGAATATTAAAGCCGAAACTGCTTTCAATCAGCGAAACATTAAGGCGGCCCTAGAGTTGGCTGTATCCAGCAAGGCTAAATTGGATTCTCTATTCATTATACTGCCAGAAGACACGGCCCTTCAAACCATCAATAACTTTAGTTTAGCCTTGCTAAATATTGGTGGTGTCTATATTAAGAAAAACGCTTATCGCTCTCTAACTGAATCAGGCGATATTAGATATATCCATGACTTTAAATTGAAAAATGAGATCGTAAACTTATATGAGTATTACGAGTGGGTAAAAGGTATAGATCAGCTACATGTCAACACCTACGATAAATCCTATTTCCCGTACATTCTGAAAAACCTGGACTTAGTAGATGGTAAGGTACAAGCTGCCGATGTGTATCGCTCAAAAGATTTCAAAAATATCTTGTCTTCCTATCGCTTCTTTTTGGTCAATAGAATTCAGAAATATTCGGATTGTCAGCAGGAGATGGCTGATTTTCTGGAACATTTAGAATCTGAAAAATAAGCAGCAGATTTGTTCTGCCATATTGCTCAATTATTGGAAAGTTGGTCGACGCTCACGTTGACTAGTAAACTATTTATTATGGTGCTCTCTTCAGGGAAAATACCCGGCCATTCCGGGACAGAATTTAAACACAAAAAGGCCTTCCAAGGCCGCTCCCTTTTTAGCGAAAAAGGATTACCCAATCCTAAACCCTCTGGTAACAAGCCGCTCTCAGAGCGGAGGTTCCGTCCTAGAGGTACGCTCTGGTGGGGAATAAAACTCATCCTAGTTTCGACCTTCCTAGCCTCGATTCTTACTGTCTCGTATTTTCTAGGGGATTCTTACAAACAAGCCTCTCAATATGCGCAAAGGATTTACCTCCAGGAGCAGCAACGGCGGGCCATAGAGCAGGCGGAAAGCTATCGCTATTTTCTAGAAAGAGGAGAAGGCTTAAGGCGAATCGGCCAATGGGATATAGCGCAAGAGAATTATCGCCTTGCGTTAAAAGCGCTACCGGACGGAGTCGAGGCACTGAGGGGGATGACACTTACCCTCTTGGCAAAGTGTTATCTTCATGAAACCGATTGCCAGGAGGCAGAGATCTACATACGTACCTTACCGGTAGACATACAAGCGGAGTTAGAAGAGGCGCTGAAACTGGAAGAGATTTTGGGTGGGGAAAAGGATGGAGCAGGAGATGACCTAATCCTTAAGCCCTAAGTGCTCGCTGTACTAGTTCTCCTAGAAAATGACCTTAAATCGCTGCTCAATGAAAGCTAAATTCAGAGAAATTGAAAAACAGATTAAGCGCACCCATCATTTCGCTTGGTCTCCTAAGCATATCGAAAAAATAAAGACTGACCTCAAACCCCGTTTGGCCATCCATCTCGCCGAGCAGGTATTCGCTCAATTGGAATGGGAATTTGTATTTCGTTCGGGTTCGGCAGCTGAAGCCTTTTACCTGGATCGGTTTGATTCTCGTCGAGAGAAAATTTATGTGAGCGTTACTAGTTATGGGGAGCTAGAGGTGAAAAGTGAATCCACTGGAGGTGGATTTTGGGATCAGGGGCGCAATTCGAAGCGGGTTCGCTTATTTTTGCATGTTTTCCAGGAGCTGGCCAGCCAACAGGACAGCAACAGTCTGAAAGCTATGACTGCTGATATTGAACGGATGGAAAAGTGGCAGGATTATGAAGAACCAGAAGATTTTCCTCAACCTCCAGACATCCAACAAAACACCTCCATTTGGGCCATTATCTATGGAGGGATTACTGCTATTTTGCTAAGTGTATCATGGGCTTTTGCAACGGTCCATGGCTTATATGTTCTCTTATTGTTTGAAGTGCTCATTGCCTTAGGTTTAAGCAAAGCGCTATCAATGGGCTTCAGTAAAGGAAATTTCACTTACTTCACCGGGATGGAGTGGATATTGGCAGGTAGTGTTATGCTTACCGCTGCGTCATATCACTATTTCCAGTACCTCTTAATCGTCAATACCGGAGACTTCCTAGCGCTAAGTCTATGGGAGCTCTATGAACAAAGACTTGAGGAGGGACTGATCGTTGAAGGAGTGAATCTTGGAGCCCCAGGATGGATGATCCTACTGGCTACACAACCTGTTTTAATATATATTATCGCCATCACCTTTATCAGCCGTTCGCATATAAAATTTATAATTCAACGAGTACCCATGGTGGTAGTAGATCATGCCTTTTACCACTTCTTACAGGGGAAAGGTGAAACCCAAGTGCGGGGAGAACTTAGCAAAAAAGGATGGAAAGGCAGAGAAGTACAGAATATGGTCTTTGCGGCCATGCATGCTATCCGTAAGTCCATAGAGATGAACAGAAGGGAGACTTGATTTTATCCCTAATTTTAATGATTTTGGCACCATAAGTACCCAAGAAGACTTACAAGGTTTTAGTTTATTACAACGCGCTCCATATGAAAACTTCAGAAATTTTATTCTGCCTATTGTTGCTGTTTATCAGCTCCCTTTCCTACGGACAAGATGAAGGTGTCCGCAAATTGGCCATCAGTGGATTTTATGAATCTGAGGACTTACTGTCATCAGGGAAGGAGTATCACGAAAAACTGTTTCGAGATGTCCATCCTTACGACCCCGAGGGTTATCTGACAAGAGCGGTTGAGAAGTTTGAGGAAGGATTTATTGATGAATCTTTGTTGGATATCAAGGAAGCCATTGAACTTTATCCTGAATACGGGGGAGCCTACTACATTCAGGAGCTTGCCTATGTTGAAATTGATTCTATTGAATTGGCAAAGGAGAGCTACCGTCGGGCTTTAGATTATGCTCCCCTATTGTCGGAAGCTAGTGCAAACCTAGCCCTATTATTAGCAGAAGATAATGAGTTGGATGCTGCTAGAGATGTTCTTGAGACAGCAATTGCCAGAAGCCCAGCTCATGGATACCTCCATTACACGCTTGGTATTGTCGAACTGTATGATAATCATCCCGCTAAAGCGGTGAAGAGAATTCAGGAGGCAATAGCAAGAGATTCCTGTAATATTGATGCCCACGCGCTTGCTATGGTTGTTCAAATAGAACGTGGAAATCTAAAACAGGCCCTATTGCAGGTAGAAAAGGCTATTCCTTGTGATCAGAATTCACAAAAATTCTATGTCTTGAAGGGCTTGATCCAGATTTTTCGAGGAAAGTTTAGCCAAGCTCTAGAGGAATTGAATGTTGCCATTGAAAATCAAAGTGAATCGCGCTACGCCAAATACCTGAGGAGTTTAGTCTTGATCAAGAAGAGCGAGTATAGAGCAGCAGTTCAAGATATACAGGCCCTATTACAAGGTCAATATGCTGAACGGGATTCCTTGACCATGGGTAGTCTAGCCCAGAATTTTGCAGTAGCTCTCCAGTATTATCAAAGAGAAAAAGACAATCTATCAGAAAAGGTACGGAGGCGGCTTGAAAAAGGCATATGCGACTTTTATATGGAATCCTACCAGGGCGCTAATTCGCATTTTGAAAATGCTTCAGTATCCACTACTGTTCCTTGCATGTCTTGTCATTATTTCTTGGGGATGAGCATGGAAAAGAACTATCAGCGGGAAGCCGCACAAGAGCACTACTCCCTAGCTTTGGAAATGGAGCCAGAAGTATTTGAGTTATATGCTCGTAGAGCCCGTCTCTTGGATCAGTTGGGTAAATGGAAACTGGCGGTTGCTGATTATTCAAAAGCACTGAAACTGAGGCCGGAAGAATACCACTTGCACAAAGACAGAGGTAGAATCCATATGCAGCTCGGTATGTTTAATATAGCAGTCTTGGACTACAACCTATTGCTGGAGCAACAGGACTCAGTAGATATGGAAGTCTTGTTCAATCGGGCTATTTGCAACAAAGAACTGCAGTATTATGATAATGCCATTAAAGATCTTTCTGAACTACTAGAAAAGGGACAAAAGGATATACAAGCATACTATGAAAGGGCGTATTGCTATTACATGAACAAGGCTCCTGAAAAAAGTAAGGTGGATCTTGATTCTGTTTTATTGACCAATTCATATTATCCTACTGCCCATAATCTTCGGGGTCTGATCCTCTTAGAGGAAGGAGCTTATGATGGAGCACTCTACCACTTTTCACAGGCTATCTCGCAAAGAAGGGGATATCAGGAAGCTTGCTTCAATAAGTACCTTGCTTACCGAGGGCTGGAAAACTACGAGGGGGCCTTGCATTGCATGAATGAACTCATTGAGATGGATTCGGAAAATGGCTTGTATTATTTCCATAGAGGCTATGTCAAGAAACAGCTCGGTAATACCACTGCATGTGATGATGTGGACAGAGCTGTCGCCTTGGGTTTGACGATTGAGCAGGAGGCTAAGGAGTTGATTTGCTCAAAGTAGGAGCGTAGAGGTACTACCCCCGTTTTTTAATTTTTAAGGTGAATCTCGGTAACGTTTGTTACCAATCTTGTATTGATATAAGAAAGAGTCGTTCATCTTAAGTAGTGTGACAAGAGTAGTCGTGAAATTTTAGGTGGTGAATTTCGAGGCCAAGAGAGGCAGTAAAATCGAGCATAGCCGTAGGCTACGTGAGAATTTTACTAACGAAGCATGGTCCCGAAAGGCGCAGTTAAAAATTAGGAATATCTATTGTCACAATACTTAAGTTCCCTACAAAGGTAGAGGCAGAAGGAGTCAGGGGGTGAGGAGCTATATCACGGATATGATGTGATCTAGATCACTTCGTGAAAGGAATGGGAAGAGTTAAGAGTGGAGTTATTCTCCGAGTCGACTGAGGGTCTCTCTAGATACGCCAAGGTAGGCAGCAATCAACTTTTTCGGAACTCGTTGGAAGAGCTGAGGATATTGCGCTAATAGTAAGTCGTAACGTTCTTTGGCTGAATTCTTGAGGAGGGAGAGGATGCGATTTTGGAGCGCGATGCGGCCGTATTTGCTTTTCTTTGCCCAAAAGCGCTCCATCTTATGGAGCTGAGTGGTTAGCTTTTCTCGATCATCATGGGTGATGTATAGTAGCTCACAATCTTCCAGACAATCGATAAATATATTGGAGGGAGTGCGTTTAACAAAAGATTCATAGTCGGTAATCCACCAGTTCTCTAAGCCAAACTGCAGGATATGTTCTTTGCCATTGTGATCAAAGAAATAGCTTTTTAGGCAACCTTTGATGACCCAGAATTCTTTGCTAACTACTTCTCCCTCCTGTACAATGTATTGATGTTTCCGTTTTTTTATGTGGTGGAAGTGCCCGAATATATATTCAAACTCTTCATCAGTAAGCGAAATTATTTCTTCAATATGTTGCCGTAGCGGATGCATTACTTAGGAAAGGCTACTTTCAAGACATCTTGGAAATAATCCGCGAAATGCACAGTGATACCTTCCTTAATGTAGTCTGGCAACTGCTCGAAATCACGGCGATTATCTTCTGGAAATATCAATTCGTTGATCCCAAATCTCCTTGCCCCAATCGTCTTCTCTTTTACGCCTCCGATAGGTAGCACTTTCCCGGTAAGGGTAATCTCTCCAGTCATGGCAATTCCCTCTTTAATGGGTTGACCAGTGGCTAGAGAATACAAAGACAAACTCATCGTGATACCAGCAGAAGGGCCATCTTTTGGCGTGGCTCCAGCAGGCACATGCAGGTGCACCAAATGCTCATCAAAGAAATTGGCATACTTTTCATCCTCGGCGAGCAATGATCGGACATAGCTGTAGGCGATCTCAGATGATTCTCGCATCACATCTCCTAATTGCCCAGTCTGCTTCAAACCAGCAGCCTTGCTACGGATAGCCGTGGCTTCGATATATAGTGTGGCACCTCCCATAGAGGTATAAGCCAGGCCGAGGACTACTCCGGGAATGGGCTTGTCATATAATCTTTCCGTGGTAAAAATTGGCTTACCAAGGAGATCTTGGATATCATCGGCTTGCACTTCAAAATTCATCTCTTCCTCTTCCGCCAGCTTCAAGGTACTTTTGCGTATGATTTTTCGAATCTGTTTTTCCAGGTTACGCACCCCAGCTTCACGAGCGTATTTATCCACAATAATGCGCAGGGCATCTTCGGTAAATTTGATTTCATCCTCCTCAAACCCATGCTCGCGCAGCTGCTTAGGCACTAGATAGCGGCGAGCGATCTGCACTTTTTCTTCCAAAATGTACCCAGACAATTGGATGATTTCCATTCTGTCCAGGAGCGGACCTGGAATGGTATCCAATTGGTTGGCGGTAGTGACAAAAAGGACATTAGAAAGATCAAAAGGAATATCTAAATAATGATCCAGGAAACTTGGATTTTGCTCCGGATCTAATACCTCGAGTAGGGCAGAGGCTGGATCTCCTCGAAAGCTGGTACCAATTTTATCAATTTCGTCCAGCATGATCACCGGATTGGAAGTACCCACCCGCTTTAGTGCTTGGATTAACTTACCTGGCATGGCACCGATATAGGTCCTTCGGTGTCCTTTGATTTCTGCCTCGTCTCGCATTCCCCCTACAGAGAAGCGGAAGAACTCCCGATTCAAAGCATGAGCAATGGATTTTCCAATGGATGTTTTTCCGACTCCCGGAGGGCCAACTAAACAAATGATCGAACCGGCCACTTTGCCGCGCTTGATCACACTACTGAGGAACTCTAGTATGCGATCTTTCACCTCTTCCAAGCCATAATGATCTTCGTCTAGTACGTTTCTGGCTGTTTTGATTTCTTGGTTGTCCTCGGAGAAGATACCCCAAGGAAGTTCTGCAATATTTTCCAGGTAATTCCGAGTGACATTGAATTCTGGAGATTGCATATTCAAGGTGCGCAGTTTATCTAGCTCTTGGCGAACCACCTTATCTGCTTCTTCCGACAAAGTCTTTTCAGCCAGTTTCTTCTCGAGTTTTTCTACTTCGGTCTCATTGTCCTCCTTCTCAATCCCCAACTCTTTCTTGATAGCTTTGAGCTGTTCTCTTAGAAAGAATTCCTTTTGCTGTTTGTTGACTTTATCGTCTACCTGCTGCTTGATTCGTTGTTGGATCTTCGAGATTTCAAGTTCTTCCTTCACTAGGCCCAATAACATTTTGGCCCGCTCCATCAAGTCGAATTGCTCCAAGAGCTCCTGCAACACCTCTGACTCCGCCGACAAGAGGTTGCTAATTACATCCATGGTTTGCCCAGGTGCCTCATAATTCAATTGAGCAACCACTAGGTTAACCTGCTCTTGAAACAGCGGATTATGCTTTAGCAATTCTTTGATTTCAGAACTAACGGCCATCATATAGGCCTTCAGGTCTGTAGACGGCTTATCCTTGGAATCCTGTACATACTCGACCTCCCATCTTACATTGGGCTTTACCAAGATGACCTTTCGCTTCTTAAAGCGGCAGATTCCGCGGCCGAGCACTTGGATGGTATTGGCCGCAATCGGCATGATTCGCATCACCTGAAAAACTACCCCTACGTCGTAGAATTCAGATTCTGTATAATCTTCCTGATTAAAGGTTTGAGCTAGGACGAGCCCAATATGTTGATCTTCGCTTTCATATACTTTTTGGATCAGCTCAATTTCTTCCTTACCACTAAAGGTTATGGGAATCGGGATCCCCGGGAAGATCGGTCGCTGACTTAAGGGCAAGATCGGTAGGCTGGAAGGTAAGACATTCTCAAGAACCTGAAGTTTACCTTCTTCAAAAATGATTTCTTCTGCGTCGGTTTCGTGAATAATGGAATCTTCTTGCATTCTCCTGATTAGTTTTTTGGAAATAGCCTGGTATGAGGGAGGTGCTTATGTACTCTCCCAGTGTAGTCTCTAAGATGAGACAGATAACTATTTTAATGTCTTGAAGCGGAGATTTGTTTAGCGGGATTGAGTTAGTAGCCGAGAAAATCTTCGCGTAGGCAAGAATATACGAATATTTGGAGAGCTACTTGTGATTCAGTTTGGTTAGCACTAGAGCGCAAAGTTACTTCCCGTCTAATGCCCTCCAACAGAAGACATTAGACGGGAGCTTGATTGGTTTAGAAATTGGGGCAACGCATTTGCTGCTTGCGATTGGCAGGTTGAGTATAAATCAATGATACTTCCATTCCACCTCTGGCATTATTGGCCTCGGTCAGTTTTGAGGTAGTAATATCGTAGCTGAAACCAACATTCAAGGTTTCTAATTCTAGAATAGCGGTCACAATCACTGCTTCAAAGCCGATTTGACTCTCCAACTGATTGGATAGGTGTCCCCACAGACCAGCGCGGATAGCTAATTCGTTGCGTTCACCATTACTGTAGCGGAAGTTGGCGCCAACGGTGGAACTCATGGACGGACCCTGTATCATACCTACTATAGCCGGTAAAATACTCAGCTGTTCTGTGAAAGGGATTTCACCTCCGGCATGAACGACATATCTAGAGTCCAGCTTTTCAATGGCACTTTCCATAAAAGCCACATTTGGGGTAGTCAAATGATTAATGGATCCCCCAAAATAGATACTCATGTTGTCATCAAAGAGGGCATACCAGAGCAAACCCGCGTTAAAATCTAAATAGGTATTAGAATTCTGTTCTCCCAAGGACTCACCAGGGTCAGCATCCATATTGATGAAAGGAAGGGATGGGTTACTGTTGTCAAATTGCCGGCTAAACCAAAGACCTGACCAGTCAAAACTGTGTTGACCCAAGCCTACTTGAGCACCAACAATCAGGTATTTATTGTTATTTCGATAACGACTACCATCGAGTTGCTTCATAAAAGAACCACCAATATGTCCTCGGGTACGTGTAAACTTGGACATGCCGGCTTGATCTCGCTGCAAACTCACGGAAAAGGCCGCGAAATCTCCTCGATTTACATTTTTACGGAATTCGATGCCAGTCGCATAGCTAGTGTAAGCATTGGACTTCAGCAACGAGCTATACTGTTGTTTGTAATTGGCGGTGAAGCGGAAGCTTCCGTCAAATACACCGTTCATGGCTGGATTAAGTTGCAGCGGATTGGCATAAAATTGCGAATAGCGAGCATCTTGAGCACTCAACAGTACAGAAAAACACAAGAAAAATAGCGTAAGACGTGTATAGGTATTGAACATTGACTTCGATTTTGAAAGGGATGGATAATTGAGGTTAATCCTGGCGGCAGGATCGAGCATCCTACCGCCAAGCTTAGAGGTCTAGTTGACCTAGCGAATCAGGGTGGTTTGTCCCCATTTCGTTTCCTCGGCATCATCAAACGGATAAACCACTTCTAAGTACCAAATGTAAACTCCGCTAGCCATGGGCTTATTCCTAAAGGTGCCGTCCCAGCCGATACCTTCATTCACGGAGAAGTCACTTCTTTCATAGAGCAATTCCCCCCATTGATCAAATACGCGGAATACTTTGACAATGGTCTCATCTCGCCCATGTACTTGCAGGATGTCGTTCTTTGAGTCGTTGTTCGGTGTAAAACCAGTCGGAACTACAGCCAATCGGGGCTTTTCGACAAATACCGTAATCCTAGCATCTGCTTCACAACCGTTTTCATCGATGGCAAGTACATCGTAAGTGATGGTATTGATGGGGTAGGCAAGCGGGTTGGTACATTCGTTACAGCTAAGTGTACCTTCATAAGGAGCTCCCCAGATCAACTCAATTTCTTTAGCAATCCCGGCCTGGTTGACAGGCTTAGCCGTAAGGTTAATCGTATCGCCTAAAACGATCGTAATATCTTCCCCCGGATCGATAAAGAACTCCAAGGGACTACCTACCTCTCCTTGACTCGTCATGGCACATCCATTGGCATCCAAGACATACACATTGTATTCTCCTTGCTCGAGTCCAATCAACTTGCTTGAGCCGGTAAAGTTCTTATTGTCCAAACTATATTGGAAGGGTCCTGTACCACCTGCTACTGCTACCTCAATGCTTCCATCTCGTCCACCAAAGCAGCTTACGTCCTGTCCAATAATACTGATATCCAGTGGATCTGGCTGATTGACCATGGCTGCGGTGATGGATTCACATCCGTTTTGATCCGTTATGGTTAGGGTGTAGGAGCCGGCGATCAGGTTGGTCAGTGTGTTGGTAGTGCCAGCGTTAGACCAACTGTATTGGTAGCCTGGGCTTCCTCCTACAACTATGGCTTCAATCTCACCATTTTGATCTCCGAAGCATTCGTTATCCTGAGTCTGATAACTAACTTCAATTCTAGGTGGCTGGTTTAGCGTGACCAAATCTGAGGCAAAGCAGCCCTCTTCATTGGTTACTGTCACGCCGTAGCTTCCAGCCAACAGGTCATTGGCTTGGTTACCAGTTTGACTTCCTGTATTCGCATCCCAATTGATCGTAAAGGTATTGCCTTCTCCCTGGATATTGGTAACCAGTGCTGCTCCATCATTTGAGCCGAAACAAAGTGCATTCTGAACTTGTGCGTCAAATGTGATGGAGACGGGATCGATCAGGAAGTTACTACCCGTACCCGTACAGCCCTGGTTGTCTGTAACGGTTACCTGGTAATCCTGCCCACCAAGTAAACCTTGGATGGTCAAATCCGTAGAGTTGTTACTCCATCTAATAGTGTAGTTATCAATTATCCCTTGTCCAGCACCACCGGAGATCTGATTGATTCCCATCTCTCCATCTGAAAAACCGGAACAACTTGGAGGGCTATCAATGATATTAAGCTGAATCGGGTTAAGGTCCCTAAGTTTTATGGTTCCTTCTGCCGTGCAGCCATTACCATCAGTAGCAATTACAGTATAGAGAACAGAATCCAAATTCGTTGCGGTCGGAGAAGTCTGCTGCAGGGCATCATTCCAAGCGTAGGTAAACACTGGATTGCTACCACCCGAAGCATTAACGGTAGCAGCGTTAGCTGCCGTTCCAAAACAACCCATAAAGGTCTGGGTAAGATCTACACTAATGCCGGTTGCCGGTTGCCCCACATCAGCAAAAGCTTCGGTTTCGCAGCCGTTGCTATCTGTTACAGTAACAACATAACTGCCTGCTTCTAAGCCAATATTCAAAGAATCCGATACACCCGTGTCCCAGGCATAGGTATAAGGCCCAGTACCGCCAGTAGGTTCGGCCAGTACCGTTCCGTCTTTTCCTTCGAAGCAGCCTGCATCTGTCACTTTGGTAGTAACCAGGAGCGGAGTGGGTTCTCCCACTTCAATATCTGTTGCTATTAAGCATCCCGCCTCATCTGAAATCTCAACTTGATAGGTTCCTGCACGTAAGAATACGGCTTGATTGGATATCTGTGACAATGAATCATTCCAGGAATAGCTCAATTCACCAGTACCTCCAGTGGCAATGACGGTGGCTGATCCATTAGAACCTCCAAAGCAACTCACCGGATCCGAGGAAGTAGATTCAACTAAAATGGCTACTGGAGCCGAAAGGCTCGTGCAGGCCACTTTTTGGCAACCACTATCATCTGTTACAGTAACACAATAGTCGCCTGCTCCAAGGTTGGAAATAATTCCATTCCTAGTACCACTGTCCCAAAGGAAGGCATAATTGCCATCTCCACCAGTTACTACCGCTTCAATTTCCCCGTCACTTTCTCCAGAGCAGCTAATGGCACTAACTTGCAGTTGTATATCTAGAGAGTCAGGTTGTGTCAAGGAAATGGTATCCCCGGCAATACACCCTGCTCCATCTATTGCTTCAATACGATACTCTCCAGCCCCTAGCCCGGTTCGACTTGCATTGTCAGCTGTAGATGATTCATTCCAGAAGTACTCTGTGGTACCCGCCCCCCCTGTCAAAGTAGCAGAGATACCCCCCGATTCTTCTCCAAAACAGTCTATAGTATTGTCAATAGCCAGCTCAACAGTAAAAGGTGCTGCATTGGCAATGGAAAAGGTCACCGAATCTAGACACTGTTGGGCATCTTCGACGACTACGGTATAGGTTCCAACGGCGAGGCTGGTAAAAATATTTGAAGTTTGTATCGGGCTGCCATCCAGCGAATAGTTGAAGGGAGCAATACCTTTATCTACTCCAATTTCTGCTGTTCCATCTGAGTAGTTGAAGCAGCTTACGTCAATAATACTGGATGTAGTAGCGGTCAAAAAACAGGCGTCGTACAAACAGGAAGCACTTCCTATGGGCGGTTCACAGTTGATGGGACTCGCTCCTGGGGCTACCCTTACCTGCAACTCGACCACATCATTTAAGTTCAAACCCTCTACCTGGTAGGTTAAGGCATTTACCGGTCCTGTCCAGCCACTTTCCACGCCATTGATAATCGGATTAACTTCATAATTGTCAAAAGCGCTTACCTGCGACCAGCTGAAGGTGATTTGACCGAGATCAGTTACTTCACAACGAACGATAGGCGCGGTAATATCATCAAGAAGCACAACCGAGATCGTATCAGTAGCGCTACAGCCATACTCGTCATTAGCCGTCAAGATATAAGTTGTACTCCCCCCTGGATTTGCCGTTGGATTAGGACAATCGGTGCAGCTTAAACCGGTGGGAGGTGTCCAGGAATAGGTCACTGCATTGACAGATTCAAAAGTGATGGACCAACTATTAAGTCGCCCTACCTGCAAAGGACCAAAGG
>ENA-UENX01000442-UENX01000442.1-marine-metagenome-genome-assembly--contig:-NODE-442-length-17854-cov-3.328713_pt1 | contig 17854 bp, 11 predicted proteins | sample MGYA00237875_ERZ529327 | MGnify/ENA primary metagenome ERZ529327 (study PRJEB26372, sample SAMN05368347) | marine metagenome | biome: cultured habitat; feature: ocean water; material: water; isolation... | reverse complement strand
TACTCCCTAGAGTATTTGAGGGAACTCACTTACATGGGCAAGCAAGGTGTTTCCTTGCTTGGAATCAGTGATGCAGCGGAGCATATTGGTATCCAGTCGCTTGCTGTCAAAACAACCTTCGATAGACTAAGTCGGGATATTCCAATGCCTTGCATCGCCCACTGGCGACAGGAGCATTTCGTGGTAGTATATAAAGCTAATCACAAATTCGTTTGGATAGCCGATCCCGCAGCCGGAAAGTTCAAATTAACGAAGGAAGAGTTTTTGGAGAACTGGCTGAGTGATCAAGAAGAAGGGGAGGAGCTGGGCGTTTTGCTACTCATGGAAACAACTCCTGAGTTTTATGAGCGCGATGGCGATAAGATCGATAAATCTGGCTTCAAGTACGTATTCTCATATTTCCGGAAGTTTAAAGGACTGATCTTCCAATTGGTGGTGGGGTTGATTTTGGGGAGTGTCCTGCAGGTGATTGCTCCTTTCTTGATCAAGTCCATTGTCGATATTGGTATTGGCAACATAGATCTGACTTTCATTTGGCTAATTGTCATCGCGCAATTGGTGCTGTTTATCACCAATGGGGCAGTAGAGTTGTTCCGGTCCTGGATCTTTCTTCATGTCGGGGTACGGGTCAATATTAGCTTGATCTCGGATTTCTTGATTAAACTAACTCGATTGCCGTTACGCTTTTTCGATGCCAAGATGACGGGTGATTTGATGCAACGCATCACTGACCACGAAAGGGTGCAACGATTTTTGACCTCTACCACCTTGGAGTCTATATTCTCCTTGTTCACCTTCGTGGTGTTTTCCTTTATCCTGTTTTCCTGGAATACTGAGGTGTTCTTGCTATTCTTGGTGGGAACAATGGCGAATTTGGCCTGGGTATTCTTCTTCCAGAAACGGCGAAGAGAATTAGATTACAAGCGTTTTGATCAGTCTGCCGAAAACCAAGGTAATCTGATTGAGATGATCAGCGGTATGCAGGAGATTAAGTTGCACAATGCTGAGAAGCAAAAGCGTTGGGCGTGGGAGCGTATACAGGCGAGATTGTTCCGTACGAGTATGAGTGCGTTGAGAATTGAGCAGTTACAACGTTCGGGGGCTTCCTTTATCAATGAGACCAAAAACATCTTCATCATATTCGTAGTTGCTAAAGCGGTATTGGATGGTATTATGACCCTGGGAATGCTGGTTGCGATCCAGTATATTATTGGACAATTGAATGCGCCGCTGAATCGATTTATTGAATTCATTCGATCGTTGCAAGATGCCAAGATTAGTTTGGAGCGGATGAATGAAATTCACTCCAAAGAAGATGAGGAGGACATTGACGACAAGATTACCTTGTTGCCCGAATTTGGAGATTTGACGATGGAAAAGGTACATTTCCAATACAGCGGTCCCCATTCTCCAATGATTTTGAAGAATGTAAGTTTGCGTATTCCTAAAGGCAAAACCACAGCAATCGTAGGTACCAGTGGTAGTGGTAAAACCACCATTCTGAAACTCCTACTTAATTTCTACAACCCAACTGATGGAACGATCAGATTGGGTGATGTGAATTTGAAGAATTTACACAACCGCCTGTGGAGAAGTAAGTGTGGCGTAGTGCGTCAGGACGGCTACATCTTCAATGATTCAATTGCCAAGAACATCGCATTAGGCGATGAGATCGTGAATAAACAAAAGCTGCTTAACGCAGTAAAAGTGGCCAATATCCAGAACTTCATTGAGTCCTTACCACTTGGGTATAATACCAAGATTGGGCGAGAAGGGCTGGGGCTAAGCCAGGGCCAGCGCCAGCGATTGCTAATCGCCCGGGCTGTCTATAAAGATCCAGACTACATCTTCTTTGATGAGGCCACTACGGCTTTGGATTCTTACAATGAAATGGTGATTATGGAGAACTTGGAAGATTTCTTCCGAGGTAAAACGGTGGTGATTGTGGCACACCGTTTAAGCACGGTGATGAATGCGGATAACATAATTGTAATCGAAAGCGGAGAGATCGTAGAACAAGGAACACACGAAGAACTTACCTATATCAGAGGCGCTTACTATCAGTTGGTACGAAATCAGTTGGAGTTGGGTGCTTAACCTAATGAAGTTATAATTTCTAGTCTTTATGCCATCTGCAAGAGATAACATTGAAATCCGGAGTGAAGAGGTCCAGGAGATATTAGGTACTCCACCTAGTTGGTTGGTACGATACGGGACCACCATTGCCTTAGTGACCATAGTGATCATTGGCTGGATGTCCTACTTCGTGAAGTATCCTGATACAGTAGAGGCGGAGATCAATGTAAGCTCGGTGGAACCTCCGCGACCTATTGTGGCCGATGCAGGGTCTTTTATTTCTGATATCCTGGTTGCCAATGAAGATACTGTGGAAGCGGGTCAAACGCTAATGGCCTTTCAAAGTAAAGCCAAGTACACGGACATTCATATTCTGGAAGATGAAATTGTTGCGATCAAAGATCTCAATATAGCCACTGTCGAACGCTTTGATCCACCCAAGGACCTGATCCTGGGAGAAATTCAAGACGCCTTGTACGATTTCTTTGAAAAGAAGGAAGCCTATGAGGTCGGAGCATCTGGTAAACTCCAAAAGCTGAGTATCAGTCAGCTCAACCAACAAATTCGAAGAGCAAGGAATACCATTCAATACGAAAGGCGGAAGAAAGAAACCCTGGAAAAAGAACTGGCCTTAGCTAATGAAAGATTTATCCGGGAGCAGAACTTGTATCAAAGCGGTAGATCGACGCTTAGTAAAGTCAGACAAGCGCAAGAAGAACAACTGACTAAAGAACGTCTCCTGCAAGGAACCGAATCCAATATCAAAAATAAAGAATTTGAAATCGGTGCCATTCGCAAAGAGATCGATGGTTTCGAAGAAGGATCCAAGCAGAGTAAAAGCAGTCTAGCCAATCAGCTCAAGGAGAGTTTTATTGAATTGCGGAATCGCTTGGACGCATGGAAAAAGGAGTATCTCGTCATTGCGCCCATTAATGGATTGGCTGCGATTCCGATGGGGATAAATGAGAAAATATTTGTCAAGCAAGGCGAGAATTTACTAGTCATTATTCCAGCGGGGAACTCGGGCTTATTGGGACGTATGGACCTACCCATTCAAGGATCGGGAAAAGTGCGATCGGGGCAACGGGTAATCGTGAAATTTGCTAGTTATCCTTTTCAGGAATTTGGTGCTGTCCAGGGGGAAGTGGCTCGAAAAGGTAAAATTCCAAACAACAACCGAATACAGATTGAGGTCAAATTTCCAGAAGGTTTGGAGACAACCACTGGTAAGATTATTGAACCTTCTCAGATTATGCTCGGAGACGCGCAAATCATCACAGAAGAAAAGCGTTTTATTGAATGGGTGTTTGAGCGAGTCAGATGGTCCATTAGTTAAATATACAACAGCCGCCAAATAAGAAGCCCGATGGTTAACAAGTGTAACCATCGGGCTTTGTTATTTATTCGAAATCACCTACTTAGAGGTGAATTACTTCATCGTATGCGGCTGCGGTAGCCTCCATGATGGCTTCACTCATAGTTGGGTGAGGGTGTACAGATTTGATAATTTCATGTCCAGTAGTTTCTAGTTTTCTTGCTGCAACTACTTCTGCTACCAATTCTGTGACATTGTATCCAATCATGTGTGCCCCTAACCACTCTCCGTACTTAGCATCGAAGATCACTTTGACAAAACCACCAGATGCTCCGGCAGCTTTGGCTTTTCCAGAAGCGGAGAATGGGAATTTTCCTACCTTGATTTCGTAGCCAGCTTCTTTGGCGGCCTTTTCCGTATAACCTACTGAGGCAACTTCTGGTACACAATAGGTACAGCCAGGGATGTTGTTGTAGTCGATCGGTTCTGGGCTATGTCCAGCAATTTTCTCTACACAGGTAATCCCCTCTGCACTGGCAACATGCGCCAAAGCCGGACCAGGTATTACATCTCCAATGGCATAGATTCCAGGGACGTTAGTCTGGTAGTATTCATCCACCAAAATTAAACCCCGATCCGTCTTAACCCCTAGTGTTTCAAGGCCAATGTTCTCTGTATTTGGTGCAACACCAGCAGCTGATAGAACCACATCACAGGAAATCTCCTCCACTGCTCCGGTCTTGCGGTTTTTCACCGTCACCTTACAACCACGTCCCTTCGTATTTACAGTTTCCACTGCTGTATTTCCTAGTACCTTGATTCCTTTCTTTTTATAGGTGCGACCCAATTCCTTAGAAATATCAGGATCCTCTCTTGGAACCAAGCCTTGTTCCATAAATTCAACAACGGTTACCTCTGTACCGATAGAATGGTAGAAGTAAGCAAACTCAACACCGATAGCCCCAGCTCCAACAACAACCATCTTTTTTGGCTGCTTTGGCAAAGACATAGCTTTGCGGTATTCGATAATCTTTTTCCCGTCGATTGGAATATTAGGTAGTTCCTTAGCACGTCCTCCCGTTGCCACAATGATATGGTTGGCAGTGTAGCTCGTCTTCTTGCCCTCTGCGTCAGTCACTTCCACGCTTTTACCACGAGCTAATTTTCCGGTACCATTCAAGACCGTGATTTTGTTTTTGCGGAAAAGGAAATTGATTCCCTTGCTCATTCCATCAGCAACACCTCTACTCCGCTTAATCATCCCTTCGAAATCAGCTTCAGCTTTCTCTACTTTGATGCCATAATCTTCTGCATGCTGAATGTATTCGAAAACTTGCGCGCTTTTCAATAGCGCTTTGGTGGGAATGCATCCCCAGTTGAGGCAAATTCCACCAAGGCTTTCTCGCTCAACTACAGCCACTTTCATACCCAATTGTGAGGCTCTAATGGCAGCTACATATCCACCTGGCCCGCTTCCGATTACGATAAGATCAAAATTCATATGGTCAATTTTTCTTTGTAAGATCAAAAATTGTAGGTGTCAATCTTCATTGGGAACAACACAAGAGTGGCTAGGGTTTTGCTACAGTCAGGCCATCCCTTGATTTTGTGGTGCCCAAAATCCCCGCAAATATACTTATAGAAAAGAAAGGAACAAATAGAGTGACCGAATTCGGCAGCTGTGACTCCTTAGGAGAAGCTTTAATCAACACGAAATATGGGGGTCCGCCGACAGACAAAACTAAAAAACCCCACCGCACATAAAAGCGCAGCGGGGCTCATCTAACTTACTGATACTAATATCTTATGATAATTTTCTTCAAGTGTTGATTAGAGACCAGGAAAGGATAGGAGGAAATGTGAATTCAAAACGGCATGCTCTGGAAAACACGGTCTCTACAAAGTGATGTTGCTTGCCCTAGTCTTGAATTTATCCTTTGTGTCAAGTTCTTTGTCTGAACTGCTCTGTAAAAGTAGAAAAATTGAATGTCCCGGGCAAAAAAAAAGCGCAAAATTTTATTCGGAAATCCAAAATCGGATTTTATAATCCTTTTGGTTAAACTATTGATTTGTAGATATTAACGTAATGAAAAAAAATTAAAGTAAGTTTTGTAGAGGTTTGAAACTAACTGACTAACAAAGCAATATAAATATTTGGTATCTCGACCCTCTACCTATGGTTTTTCTGAAAGTGTAAGCAGCAGGATGGCAGCACCTCTGGAATTTTGACGACTTACCTTTGCATAGTAACCTTCGGCAAGCATGACCGTTTTGTCGAGTTCGAAAGACCTAACTTTTCCTTCCATAGCCTTGGCCCATTGCCGGTAGCTGATGTACTCAGGGCCCATCTCACTTACCCGGTGGAGCAAGTCGATACTTTCTTCAAACCAAAATGCAATGCTTTTTTGACGGTCGAAACTAGGAGAGGCCAGTTCAAATTCTTGTTTTAGATAATCACAGCCGGATTGCCGTAAACGGAGGCTGGTCCCATCTGTAAATTCCAAAGCTTCCTCCCCAATCATTTTATCTAAGTAAAAGGAGTGCTGCTCTACATCAGGTAGGTTATTGGAAAAAATACTTTCGGGGGCACTGTAGCGACAGTCAATGAAAAGATCGTCGGAGCTATCGCTACTGCAGGCCCAAGCAAAAGATATTAAAACTAGGAGAGGCCATCGGGTATCCATTTGAAACGGATTTGTGTATTATTCAGTAGTTTTTTTAAACCAAATCGTGTCAGTCTCTGTTATTTAGCCTGGATGCCATCAACAAACTGTTCCGCTAAAGGGGAACCAAAAATAGTACATTTCTTCCTAAAGCACTCATATATATCATAATAACATCTTTTATAACATTATACTTTCATTGAATTGAATAAGTTGCTTTTTATCAGCAAAATATGAAAGGCCAGCTGGTTCAATAAACTTCAATTTGTAACCATGATTCTAGAAGATAGACTAAATGGGAATGGTAATTCTCAGCCTACATTAGAAGGAAGAGGACAGTCTGATTTTGACTTCGACTTAGGTGACCAACATATAGGAACTTCACTTCATACCCCTATGAAGCCGGATGCCTTTGCTATTTCTGATGAGGAGAAAATGAATAAGATTAGCAATCACTTTGCGGAGATCATGGACATCCTTGGTCTTGATCTAGAGGATGATTCATTAGGGGGAACCCCTCGTAGGGTGGCAAAGATGTTTGTGAAAGAAATTTTCTATGGTTTGGATCCGAAAAATAAACCTAAAGTTTCACTCTTTGAAAATAAGTTTGGCTATCGTCAAATGCTAGTGGAAAAGGATATCACAGTTAAGTCTTTCTGCGAACATCACTTCCTTCCCATCACGGGTAGGGCTCATGTTGCCTATATCGCCAATGGAAAGGTGATAGGACTATCTAAATTAAATCGAATAGTCGATTATTATGCAAGACGTCCACAGGTACAAGAACGTTTGACCATGCAGATTGCCCAAGAGCTGAAAACGACTCTGAACACTGAAGATGTAGCCGTATACATTGATGCCAAGCACATGTGTGTTCAAGCACGTGGAATCGAAGATGAGCATAGTAGTACTGTGACTACGGAGTATGGCGGTAAATTTTTAAATGAGAATTTGCGAGCAGAATTCCTTCAGGCTATTCGGTAATTGAACTTAAAAATATTGGATGCTGGAATGACCTTACATCATTTCAGCATTCAAACTGATCTTGAAATCTGCATCAAGTCTATCCTTCAGGAGCTCTACTAATTCACCTTTATGATATTCGCGGTCTAACCGCAGTATATTATCCTTGATATGCGAAGGACTTACGGTGCGTCGAATATTTGCTTTTCGGTAGTGATCCTGCCGGTGGATTTTATCCGGGGTACTATTGGCCTTCTGATGAGCACTGACTAGATATATGTCCTCCTCACCAGGTCTTGAAAACCATTTTTGGGCCCCTAGTTCTCCCTCGAGATAAAGGTAAGCAGAAGCCCCACTGACGACAATTTCGAATCCATATAATTGATCCCCCTCTTTTTCTGGGATCGGATCTTCCAATTTCTCATCAGGTAAGTAATCTAACTTAATGTAGCCGCAGCGTTTCTTCTTTACCCGCTGATTATTCTGCTCCATCCAAATCTCTTCATTGTAGTAAGATTCACGGAACCAGATGGATTTTATATCCAACGTAAAATTGTTGAGTTCGAAGAGGGCATGATAAAACTTAAAGATTGGCATGGGTCGCCCTCCATAAATATTAAAATGACAGGTATTCTGCTTGGGATTCAAGAGCCCGTATATTTCCTTTCTTGCCTGAAAGAAGGATTGTTCAAACTCCTTAAGATCGTCTACCTTGCTAGGTTGATATGGGCCAAGATTTAGCGAAGCTAAGCTAAGCTCAAATTCGTAATGCTGAATCGTCTGTTCCAATCCATGTACCTGATGTACGATTTGCGAATAATTGTGGAACTTCTTGACCTCATGTACTTTGCTCCAAAATTGTTCCTTGTCCTTTTCCTTCGCCTGCGTCAATCTCTCCAACTCATTCTGGATCTGAATAAAGTAATGCCCTTCTTTAAATAGATTGATATCCAAGCGGAGTTTACTGGCATAATCGGCATAGCTATCCTTTTCCAATTCCTCTATCAGTAGATCCAATCCAAGTGGATCCAGCTCAATCTTGAAGTGAATTTTATCTTTTCTCAGGCCAACATTGACGATAATTTGTTCGTCATAGTCCTGTTGATTGAGTTGGCGAGACAAGGGGATGACCAATTGATCTAAGATACAGCGCTGTAATTGCCTTGCACCGTATTTCGGATGATAGCCTTCTTTAGCTAGATACTTAAGAACTTTATCGTCAATAAAGAGATCCATTCTTCGATACTTGATCCCTTCCCGCTGCTTAAACAGCTCAATCTCTCGCTGTACAACCTCTCGAACGATCTTTTGCGTGAGCATCCCGAAAGGAATCACCCGATCGATTCGGTTAAAGAGTTCAGGGCGAAAATAATTTTCAATAGCACTGATATATAATGATGCAGGATCTTCTTCATCCTTTGCCCATCCAATACTTCCCCTTTGCAACTTTTCAGCACCAATATTAGAAGTCATGATGATGATGGTGCTGCAGAAATTCACCGTCTTACCCCGATTATCAGACAATCGTCCTTCACTAAGAACCTGTAGCAATAGATCGAAGAAGGTTGGGTGCGCCTTTTCAATCTCATCGAATAATAGAACGCAGAAAGGCGATTTTCTAACCGCGGAAGTTAGCAAACCTTCGGTGAAGTAATCTTGGCCGATCAAGCGTAAGGTCGCATAGTAGTTGGAATACTCACTCATGTCAAACCGCACTAGGTTTCCTTTATTTCCAAACATGAAGTTGGCCAAGACCTTGGCTAATTCTGTTTTACCTACCCCAGTAGGCCCAACGAAGAGCAAAGAAGCAATAGGTTGTCCCTTTCTAGCCAATGCGGTCTTCACAGCAGCAAGGATTTCAACCAAGCCATTCACAGCCTGTTCTTGGCCATAAATCTTCTTATTAAAGTCTTGGCGGATTTGCTCTGTATCCATGGGAAGAGAAGGATCTACCATAAACAAAGGCATGCCCGAGTCTTCGCAAAAGTATCTGATCACTTCCTTTTTTGAAATCCGAATACTTGCATTCCCACTGCGATCTGCGGCTTGTTTCTTATTGATTAGAATACTTTCCAAAAAATGGATTGGCTTGCCTGGCATCCCGGAATAGGGATTGAAACGAAGATTTAGACGAATCACTTCTCGGATGGCTTCTTCATCAATCTGAACCCGTTTATTGGCTGCTATATCTTTTACCTTTTGGACGATGATCTTTTCTAGCGCTTCCCCTTCTGGAGCTTGCAAACGAATTACTTGGAAAAAGGACAAGTAATTTGGACTCTTGAGCTCTATGTTGGCCATCTCTTCTTCGGTGCACTCAGCAATGATATTCAATTCTCCACGGCTGATGGGTGTTCTCAGGTACTGCGCCATGGATACCTGATTGCCTTCTGATTTACCGACTTCGAAGAGCTCCATGAGATTTCGGATATAAAGAAAATCCTCCGAGCCGGCCATTTCAGTGCAGAGTTTCGATAGGTTATCCTGCCAACCGGTATCTCCCATCAGTTCCTTGATCATCGTAGAAGCTGTTGTCTCCCAAATTCTTCCCTTGAGCTTTTTGCGTCTTCTTTGATAAGCTAGTTGCCAAACTAAGGTAGTTTTACCCACCCCATGAGCACCGACAACCAGTACGTTTTTGTTAAACTTCCCTTGCAGGGCTTGCGATAATTGTTCTAGTTCCTTTTCGAAACCATATAACACTTTCTTGCGGATCTGAAGGTGGGTAGCCACGCGCTCCAATATCCTTTCTTTGATGTCATTGGATTGATCACTCAGGTCTCGAAGAGAAGGCACCTGCAGTTCTAGCGTCCCGCTCTCCAATTCAGTTTCTTCAAACCACATGGTGCTGAGAATATGTTGTACAGCGCTGAGTTTACGTTTACGTGCAAAATCAAGTTTAACGGTCTCCTGCAAGGTCATCTTGAGGCTCAAGAGATCCTCTCCAAACCCCTCTAAACCGAGAACTGGAATTATACCTGCCAACCCTCCTGGAACATGCTCGTAGTAGAAATCAAATATCAGGCTAAAGGAGGGATAACTCATGTTATCCTTAGCTTTAGGAAAGCTTACCTCGATATCATCGAATAGGTATTCTCCATCTCTCATTTCGTCCATGATGAGATCCAGCTGTCCATGCTTAACGATCTTACGATGCAAACTTTCTCCGTATTTTCCCATTAAGTTTTCCAGGGAGGTTCCTACACGAAGACTTTGCTGATCAGTCAAGGGAATAGAAAAAACCTGATCACCTATACGTAACTGGAAAGCATGAAAAGGGAGTGAGAGCTTATAGGACATAGATGGCTGTAGCTGTTGATGGCAGCCAAATTTATCAAATCTTGTCAGGATCAAACAGCCTTGTTCGAATTTTTTCTTCTAAATCCTGCCAATCGGATTGATTATCGTGGTCTTGTGTCCAGATGATGTGGGCTTGTTCATAGAAATGAGTTCTGGAGGCTACCTTGTCCTCAATGAATTGAATCAACTCTGTTGTATTCAGATGAGCCAACAAAGGTCGATGAGCCATTTCACTTTGTAGGCGATCGGCGAGTAGGGTAGGACTGGCCTGGAGGTATATCGTCAGCCCCTGCTGATTCATCCATTCCATGTTATCAAAGAAGCAAGGGGCTCCGCCGCCAGTACTAACAATTGTTTTCTTGCGGGTCTCTGTTTCTTGTAACACAGCCTGTTCCAGCTTTCTAAAGTGATCTTCCCCAAAACGTTCAAAAATTTGGCTGATCGTCATTCCTGCCTTCTGCTCAATCTGTTGGTCCAGATCCATGAACTCAAACCCTAATGACATGGCTAGTTGGCGCCCAAGGAAGGATTTGCCAGATCCCATAAAACCGATCAAATATACCTTCATCATTAAAAATAGATCGGTTGATCCAGTTTTTTACTAATGGCAAATGCAGCGTTAATCAAGCCAACGTGACTGTAAGTCTGCGGGAAATTACCCCATTGGCTACCTGAAGCCTCGTGTACATCCTCACTTAATAATCCCAGGTGATTAGCGTGTTTAGTGAGTCGATCAAAGATCTTGATGGCCTCCTTTAGGCGGCCCATGCGCGCCAAGGATTCTACGTACCAAAAAGCGCAAATGAGGAAAGTGGATTCCGGGGCTCCAAAGTCATCTACATGCTTGTATCGATAAAAGAGCCCTGAAGGTGTTCTCAATTCGTCTTCCAACACTTTGAGATGCTGTTTTGCCTTAGCACTTCTAGGATTCAAGTATCCCATGTTGATCAATTGCAGTAGGCTAGCATCAAGGTTAGGTGAGCCAACGGCTTGGGTATAGACCCCTCTTTTCTCATCATAGCAGCGTTCTATCTGCGCAGTAGCGTCTTTCACCTGCTTTCTGGCGTGACTGAGCATCTTCTTGTCTCCCAGGGCCTGTGCTATCTTCTGCCCGGCATGTCCTCCAGCCCAGTGGAATAGGAAGGTATAGCTGTGTAACTGGCTCGTTCCTCTAAATTCCCATAAGCCATTGTCCGGTTCATCCATGGTCTTTTCGATCATGTGCAGGCAGTGCTTAACCAGATTGATTAGGGATGTGCTGCTGTTATTGTCACCCAGTCTCTTGTCCGTAAAAAAGGGTAGGAGTGTCACAAGTACTTGCCCGTACACATCATTTTGAATATGCTCATAGGCCTGATTGCCGATCCTGACTGGTTTTTCCCCTCTGTACCCTTCTAAGGGCAAAATCTTTTCTTCAGGAATCCGATCGATCGTGATCGGGTAGAGCGGATGATAGCGTTGGTTTTCGTTTAAAACGATATTCTCTACAAAGCGGGCATAATCACGAAGAATATTGAAGTGACTGAGGTCATTTAAGGCCTTCAAGGTATAGTGAGCATCTCTAAACCAACAAAAGCGATAATCCCAATTTCGAGTACTTCCCGGGAATTCAGGTAAACTGGTGGTAGCTCCAGCGATGATCGCTCCGGTATCTTGATATTGGTGCAATTTCAAGGTCAAAGCGGATCTAATGACTGCCTCTTGCCGAAAATGTTCGGTGGAGGTATTTTGGACCCAAAGATTCCAATAGGCCTTCGTCTTTGCTAAGAAGGTTTCTGCTGTACTTGCTAACGGACCTTCCAAAGGCACGCCCCATGACAGCACCAAATATTTAGTTTCATTGAGTACAAAAGCTTGCTCCTCATCAACAAAAGTCAAGGGGATGTCTGTGGTTAGCCTAAGGTGATCGGCCAGTCCCTCGTAGCGGATGTGACTGCTGCCAAAGGTTTTACTTGGGATGAATTCACCATATTCACCCCTGGGCTGACAGGAAACTCTAATTCTCGGCCGTCCTTCCGTGGGTACGATCTTGCGGAAAAGCATCAAGGGTTTGTAGGATCTTTCATTTTGAAAGAAACGTGGAGCAAAATCGACTACTTTAAAGGAACCATCAGCACAAGTGAAATGGGTTTCCAGAATATTGGTATTCCGAACATACTGCTGAGCGTTTTCTATGATCTCCTTTTCGGGAGTGACAGAAAACCCTCCGCCTTTCTTGGTATCCAGTAGCGTTCCAAATACAAAACTACTATCAAATCTTGGCCAACACATCCATCCAATATTGGCATGACTATCCACTAAAGCTAAGAAGGCGCAGTTGCCGATGATACCGTAATTATACTTATGCTTCTCCATGCCGGCGAATATACTTGGGGGACTTGAATTTTTCTGTTTTTTTACCCACAAAATGAAAAGTGCTCGATTTAACCAAAGGACAATCTTTTTTCCTTCGGGATAGCGGAATTTAATTCGTAATTCGCTACCCAAGCTAGGGTTAGTTTTGAATGGCTAGGCGTCAGGACTTGGAAATCTTTCTTACCTTTACGCAAAAGTCTTTTATTATCCTATGACAAGAAACACTTTGGTCCTGCTAGTACTAATCCTAGCGGGGATAGCTTGCCAGAATCAACCTCGTGTAAATTCTGAGAAGTCTGTAGAAGAAATCACCAGCGCCGACGCCATCTCGAACTCTGATATTGTACGTAATCCCATTTCGGCCCAGAAACCGCAAGATACCGTCAATATCGCCAAGTTGGTTTTCGAAGAAGAGATCTTTGATTTTGGCGAGGTAGAGGAAGGTGCAGTGGTAAAGCACACCTACCACTTTACCAATACGGGAAAAATGCCCTTAATCATTAGCAATGCAAGGTCTACCTGTGGGTGTACTGTTCCTAGCTGGCCAGAAGAACCGATTGCGCCTGGAGAAAAAGGGAAAATTGATGTGGAGTTTAATACCAAAGGCAAGATTGAGAACCAAAGTAAACCGATTACTATAACGGCTAATACCTATCCCGCTTCCACGAGGGTTTTCTTGAAAGGATATGTGAAGTCGGATAAGGACAAGCCCAATTCATGATACAAAACTAAACACATGTTTCAAGACGTCTTACTACTGCAAGGAAGTGCAGGGACCTTTAATCTGCTCTTTTTCGGAGCTATGTTCCTGATTATTTACCTTTTTATGATTAGACCACAGAGCAAACGGCAAAATGAGCAAAAGAAATTTATGGCTGCCTTGGAAAAAGGAGACGACGTAGTGACCTCTAGTGGGATTTTAGGAAAGATCAATAAGGTCGAGGATGAGATCATCACTCTGGAAGTAGGGAGCAAAACTTACATTAGAGTTACTCGGAATGCCATTTCCAAGGAGATGACGGATTCTCTCTATGCAGATCAATGATATCATTAAGAAAATAGCTTCCTTTAAGCTACAAGAAGACAGGGCTATGCTAATCACTTGTATTGGCATAGCCTTTGTCTTTTGGGTACTGGTTAAACTGTCGCAAACCTATCCTACTGTAAAACCGGTTATGCTCAATATTGAGATGCCGGAGGATAAATGTCTTTTAGAAATGCCTCCTGCAGACGTAGAGGCAGAACTCCGTGGAACTGGTTGGGATTTGATGTTAGAACATTTCTACCATTCTCGTATTCCGGTTTTCATCTCTATGTTAGACAATACCAATTTATACTTGAATCAAAACAGAATGCGAACGGAAATACGTGGAAGTTTGCGATTCTCAGCTATCGAGGTGCTGTCAGTTAATTATGAAAATCTTGAGATCGAATTGGATCAGAAGGTCAGTAAGCGAGTTCCAGTTGTGTTGGAACAGGATCTACAGTTCTCCCCAGGAAACCAACTCAAACAAGTACCAACCGTTACTCCAGATAGTGTTACCATTACTGGTCCAGCTAAAACCTTGGATAGCTTGTTTGTGTGGCCGACTACATTAATGGCGCTGACTGATATTAAATCTTCTACTAGTGTACCGCTTCCCCTGGAGCCTCCTGCTCCCGCTCTGCAACTGGATATAAAGCAGGTCAACGTGGATCTTGATGTTGAGCAGTTTACGGAAAAGACGCTTTACATTCCAGTCAGTCTTAATCATGTAGAAGAAGGAGATAGTTTGAAGGTGTTTCCGGATAAGATTCTGTTAACCTGTCAGGTCGGTTTAAGCCGATACAATGAGGTTTTATATCAGGATTTTGAAATTGAAGCAGACCTGAAAGACGTGCCACTGCAAGAAGGGAAAAACACCGTTCCCGTGCGTCTAACAAAATTTCCACTTTATGTGAAAGGCGTAAAATTAGAAAGACAATCTGTAGAGTTCTTTATCGTAAAGTAGGGGCAAAAAAAAGGTCCCACCTTTGGAAGGCGGGACTACTTAAAAACGCGCTCTCTAAAATTGGAAAGTAATCTTAAATATCTTTAGATCTAGGTGATTTCAGCTGCTAAAATAAGAAAAGTGTAGTTAATTCGCTAACTTTTCTTTGTTTAATTAAAACTACCCCGGAAGCTTGAATGTCCCGGGGCAGCCCACACACTATGAGAACACCCATTTTTTCTTGAAGTGTCATTGTGTTTGACCTTCAGTATAATAGACGTTTTTTTACGCAAAAAAGTTATGTCACGAAATGTTATTGTTTTTAACAGTATCTGAGTTGTGATATACAAGTGTTTGATTGTTAGTTTTTTACCTTGTTAAAATTGGATAATCTCAAGGAACGGCAGCTTTAGTTAAAAATTTTAATTGTCCGCCTTTTTACTTAATTTTCCAGACCAAATTCAAGTCTATAAACTTTGATAACCAATAAATCGGTACAGGAGATCACGGAAGTAGCTAAAGTGGAGGAGGTTATTCAAGACTTCGTCAGCTTGAAGCGCCGTGGGGCTAACATGATGGGGCTTTGTCCTTTTCATAATGAGAAAACGCCTTCTTTTGTCGTCTCACCAGCCAAGAATATTTACAAGTGCTTTGGCTGTGGAAGAGCGGGTGGACCTGTGCAGTTTTTGATGGAGCATGAAAGTTTCACTTTCCCAGAAGCCTTGCGCTACATAGCCAAGAAGTACGGAATCGAAGTGGAGGAGACACAAGCCTCACAGGCAGAGATTGCAGCTAGACAACACTTGGATAGCTTGTACTTGGTTAATCAATTTGCACAGGAATATTTTCAGCAGCAACTCTTTGACACCGATCTAGGGAAAAGTGTGGGTTTGAGTTATTTCAAGCGACGAGGGTTTAGAGAAGAGACCATTAAGAAGTTTGGTCTTGGGTTCACCACTGATCAGAGATCAGGCTTCACGGATGTGGCTACGAAGAAGGGGTACTCCTTGGAATCCCTCAAGAAGTTAGGCTTGACCACCCAATATGATCGCGACTTCTTCAGGAACCGCGTGATGTTCACCATCCATAACTTGTCCGGCAAACCGATTGCCTTTGCTGGCCGAATTATGGCAAAGGATGTCAAGGCTCCTAAGTACATCAACTCTCCTGAAACAGAGATTTACCACAAGAGTAAGGTCTTATATGGAGCTAACTTTGCTAAGGCGCCGATTCGTAAAGAGGACGAGTGTATACTAGTTGAGGGATATACGGATGTGATTTCCTTGCATCAAGCGGGAATAGAAAATGTAGTCGCCGCTTCAGGTACATCCTTAACCACCGAACAAATTAGGTTGATCAAGCGATATACTCCCAATGTGAAGATCCTTTTTGATGGAGATTTCGCTGGATTGAAAGCGGCACTTCGGGGTATAGACCTGATCTTGGCCCAAGACCTTAATGTGAAGGTTGTCATGTTGCCAGATGGAGAAGATCCAGATTCCTATCTGCAATCCGTTGGTACCAGCGCTTTCAAGACCTTTCTGGAGGAGAAAGCCCAGGATTTCATTTTCTTTAAAACTAATTTACTACTCAATCAAGTTGGAAATGATCCGGTCAAGAAGACTGAACTGATTAAGGATGTGGTAGGAAGCATAAGCAAGATTCCTGATCCAATCAAGCGGTCTCTATACATTAAGGAGTGTGCCCGATTGGTTAGCGTGGAAGAACAATTATTGATCAATGAGATCAATAAAGTAGTAAGTAAAGAGTTGACAAAGCATCGGGCGAGCAATGACCGGGGAAATTTACAGAAGGTTCAACGACATGAGGCCCAACTATTGTCGGATTCCTTGGAGCAACCTGTTCCGCAACAAAAGGAAAGCCGGGTAGGGGATGAATTTCAGGAAAAGGACATTGTTCGTATACTGGTTGCTGGCGGGGATGCTATTTTTGACAAAGAAGAAAACGTCACTGTCGCCGCTTTTATCATCAGTAATATTGAAGACGTCATTGAAGATTTTGATAATCAAACCTATCAACAAATAGCCAAGTTGGCTCAAGAAAGACTTGCAAGTGGTCAAACTTTGACTACCGATTTCTTTACACAGCATCCAGATTCGGCGGTACAGCAGATGGCCATCAACCTCATCACCTCCCCATATGAATTGAGCGAAAACTGGGAAAAACGCTACGAAATCACCCTCCAGACGCAGAAGAGTCCCGAACTCAACTTCTCGGAGGATAGCATTCAAGCGCTAAAACGATTTAGGTTACGCAAAATTTCCAGAATGTGTCAGAAGAACCAGGAGGAGATCAAGCAGCTAAGTGCGAGTGGAGATATGGACAAGCTTATGGTCCATATGAAAGTTCAGCAAAAGCTCTTAAGCATTCGAAATGAACTAGCCAAAGAATTGGGTACTGTAGTGTTGTCGTAGTTTACATTTTATCTCTCAAGGAGTTTCCACCTATCCATCTAAAGTAGTTTAAGAATCCCTATCTAATCCCCGGGAGATCGATTACCAATACCATTCACGTATATGAAAAAAGGACAAGTAATCCTCTTTTCACTGATGCTTACGTTGAGTGTAGGATATGCTCAATTTCCAAGCAGCAGGGTGGCCAGTCAATGGCCGTTTGCCCAGAATTCTATCTGGAATATGCCCATTGGCTCGAATGCCGTCTATGTTCCAGCTGGTATCGGAGCACCCGAAGCCTGGTCAGTAACGGTTGATGAAGATATTCTTATTCTCACTCCAGCGGCATCACCACAAGACGTTATTAAACATGATGCAGGTTGGAGTGATCGCCTACGCTGTGAAAGTGCTCTTGAACCTAAGGAGGTTTTAATTGCGGATGTCCCGATTCCTGCAGATTTCAGTACAGATCCTGGATACAATGGCCTACGACCCAATCATTCGGCAGCGCTGTTGCGTGCTGATGGCAAGACCATTGTACAAACTCAGCCCTTTCATATTTGTGGGGAAGGGGGGGCTGCTGTTAGTCAATTCAGGCCACCCGATGGAGACCTTTATTTGGGTGACGGGATTAGAGGAGCACATGGTGGCAGTGGAATGTCAAGTATTGGTGGTACGTTACGTATGGGAGATTTAATACCGAATGGCGTGATCAGGCATGCACTGAAGGTAAACCTCTACGCACAAAAGTACCTTGCCTTCAATACGGACGAGACACCCGGATATCGTTGGCCTGCA
>ENA-UENX01000441-UENX01000441.1-marine-metagenome-genome-assembly--contig:-NODE-441-length-17860-cov-3.251080_pt1 | contig 17860 bp, 11 predicted proteins | sample MGYA00237875_ERZ529327 | MGnify/ENA primary metagenome ERZ529327 (study PRJEB26372, sample SAMN05368347) | marine metagenome | biome: cultured habitat; feature: ocean water; material: water; isolation... | reverse complement strand
ATAATTTGATCTATGTTTTGGTTAATGGATTAGGTATTCTCCTCCTCAAGAAGGGAAGCTGTAATTCTATTTAATTCCTTTACCTTATGGGCAAAATCACCCCCTAAACGATCTCGAATCTCTTTCAGGTTTTCCAAAAGGTCAGAAGTATCTTCCGGAAGCACCTCCTCCAATAATTGTCGAAAGCGTTTGGCGAAAGTTGGAGACTGTCCATTGGTGGATACTGCTACTTTCAAGAAGCCCTTGGTTACAATTGAACCCAAGTAAAAGTCGCAAAGTGCTGGTGTATCTGCCACATTCACCAACTTTTGTTTTGCCTTTGCGACTTTTTGGACTTGCTGGTTTAACAACTCGATGTTCGTGGCGGCAATCACTAAGTCGGGCCATTCTACATCACTTTCTTCAAAAGGACGTCGGATGATTTCTACATCATGTTCTTCTTTACCAGCCAGCAGTGTTTCGATCTCCGGAGAGACCCAAGGAGCCACCATGCGCACTTTTGCGCGGGGACTACTTTTCAGGATAAAGGATAATTTTTCATATCCCACCTCTCCGGCTCCAACAATCAGTAATTTGAGCTGATGGAGCTTGAGGAAAACGGGATAGAGTTCATTTCTTTCACTCATTTCAGGCAGTTTTGCGTAAGGATCGGTCTTGTTCTTCTGGCAGTAAAGCAGCTACTGCTAAAGAAGGATGCAAATGTACAACCTCTCCCACTACAATTATGCCTGGGCTGCCCAATTTGGCAGCTTGTACCTCGTCTGCGATAGTCGATACGGTACCGATCACGCATTTTTCATTGGGTAAAGATCCATTTTGAATGACCATTACTGGGGTATCTGCTTTCCCCGCTTGCGCAAATAAGTCCATGATCTGGGAGATCTTTCTCATACCCATCAAAATAATTGCCGTAGCACTGGACTTTGCAGCAATAGCTACATCCTCAGATAGGGTTCCATGGCGGGTCGTACCCGTCAATACCCAAAAGCTTTCGTTCATGCCGCGGCGGGTTGGCGGCACCCCTTGCAATTCTGGCAAAGCGATACAACTGGAGATTCCCGGAACGATAGTTACTGGAATATCAAAGCTGTTGGCGTAACTCAACTCTTCATGTCCACGTCCAAACACAAAAGGATCTCCTCCTTTTAGTCGAACCACGTGTCCATAATTATAGGCATACTGTACCAAGAGCAGGTTGATTTCTGCTTGCTTATGGCTATGCTTGCCCGCTCGTTTTCCTACAAAGACGCGCAACGCATGAGCTGGCGCTTCATCAAGGATCTCCTCATTGACCAAAGCATCGTAAAGCACGACGTCGGCCTGCCGTAAAGCTTTGATTCCTTTCATCGTGATCAGGTCTGGATCTCCAGGTCCTGCTCCTACTAAGGTGATGCGTGCTTTTTTTGAATCTGACATGTGATTACTATTTTGACGCTTGAGGTAGGAAGTTCTCTTCGTTTAAAACCTCCCACTTACTGCGATTTACGCTTTATAATAGTGACCGATTACCAATTTGCCGACACCTCCTGCCACTTGCAGTTGTGCTTCGCGAATTGCAAATACTTTATCAAGGAAAGTCTTGGCTTGATCGGAATAATCTCTAGCAAAAGCTTCACTAGGTGGATTCTGGTTGATTTGTAGAACCACCTCATTGAAATCACTGTATAGACTAAGGTCTCCAGTCTCTATGAAATGTGTGTTGAAATCCGAAATAATTCCTCGATGCGTGTTGCACTTCACGTCTTTACTTAACAAAAGCGCCTTAGCTCCGACTACGAAAGTCAGATACGAACCATAGATAGATCTCGCCCATTCTCCGGCCCCCAGCTCCTCCGATCCCTGTTGCCACTTTTCCTTGGCATCCATCAGGATCGTGCCTACCATATCTAATGCTACTCCAGCACACTCTCCTACCCCAATCTCCTGCAGATAAGCATGATCTTGCCCCCAGTCGAATAGTTCTGTTCCTTTCAGCGTCGTGACATCCGCAAGATGCTTCAGCAAATCATAGAAGTAACGGCGGCCTTGGCGTACGACGTACTGATTGTAATACTCCCCTTCCTGCGCCTCATTCTCATAATCAGCAAGAATAGTTCTGAAAGCTTCGGTAATACGTTTGGTAGGCAACTTGATGATCTTCTGCGCAATGAATCCTTCTCCGCTATCGTCCACGCCGCCACCCAAGACAATCTGCATGGCTGGTACTACCAATTCTCCTTTTTTAATGGAACTACCGTGGAAACCGATCTGAGCCGCCATATGCTGACCACAAGCATTCATACAGCCACTGATCTTGATTTTGATATCACTCTCCTCAATCAGCACTGGGTACTCTTCTTGAATTACTTCTTCCAAATGTTTTGCCAAGCCCGTACTGTTGGTCACTCCTAGTGCACAGGTATCCGTTCCAGGGCAAGCTGTAATGTCAGAGATAGAATTGAATCCTGGTTTAGCTAGATTCAGTTCCGTAAGTTGATTAAAGATATAGGGTAAGACTTCTGGGCGTAGAAACTTGATCAGCAAGCCCTGATTTACCGTCACACGGATGTCGTCAGCAGCATATGCTTTCACTAGGCGGGCAAATTTTCTTGCTCTATTGGCATCGATATCTCCAAGCGGAAGGCGGATCTGCACCGCATAAAAACCCTTTTGCTTCTGCTCGAAAACATTGGTGCGTAGCCAGAGATCGTAAGCATCTTGATCGTTTGGCGTTTGGGTAGGCGCGGCTTGATACGGAGCTGGGTCTGGAATCTCCACAGCCTTGGTATCAATGGTAATCTTGTGATTAGGAAGCGCTGTTCTCTCCTGCTCTACCAGGGCCATGAACGTCTCAAATCCTAGCTTCTTGATCAGAAACTTCATCCTGGCCTTCATTCGTTTTTCTCGCTCTCCGTATCGATCAAATACCCGAATGGTCGCTTCCATGAAGGGGATGATCTCGTCTTCTGGTAAGAAGTCGTAGGCATCATGTGCCACCATAGAAACAGCACCAAGTCCACCACCTACTACCACTTTAAAGCCTCGCACCTCTTCGCCATCAATTTCCTTGATGCGAGGAATGAAGCCAAAATCGTGAAAGTAGGTGAAAGCAGAGTCTTTATCGCTAGAAGAGAAAGCAGGCTTGATTTTTCGTCCCATATCTTGGCAAATCGGGTTGCGCAAGAAATACTCGTAAACAGCAAAAACGTAGGGTGAAACATCAAACAACTCATCAGGGTCGATACCCGCATTTGCGGAAGCGGTCAAATTACGTACGGTATTGCCACAAGCTTCCCTGGCGGTTACACCAACTTGTGCCAACTCCGTCCAGATTTTAGGTGAATCATCCAATTTAACGTAGTGCATTTGGATGTTTTGCCTGGTGGTCATATGGAGATTACCCGTGGCATACTTCTCAGATACATCGGCCAATCTGATTAGCTGCTCCGAGGTTATTTTACCAAAGGGAATTTTTGTCCGAAACATTTGCACGCCCAATTGACGCTGCCCATATACTCCTCTTGTGAGACGATAGTGCCGAAAGCGCTCTTCGTCTTCTCGCCCATCTTTAAAGGCTTGGATTCGCCGATCCAGCTCCAAAATATCTTTACGAGCGGCGGCACTAACAGTCGAAAAATCATATGACGAACTCATGTAAAACAGATTTTTAAAGTCAAGCCACAAGGCAAAAAAATTAGCCCTTCCAGCGGATCTCCGGAAGGGCCAATTCATGTATTCTGAAGGTTTTCTTTATACCTGAATATTCAAATCCCAAACACGGAAATCCGCTTGCTTAGTCATGCAACAGCAACAACAGCGGCAACAACAAGCCATCATAGATTCCATGCAGTAATTTGAAGAAAATGCCATTTTTATCAGCTTTTAGGCAACTTATAAAGTGCCGGTAAAAACGAAAGCCCCTCCGGGGATTTCCGGAAGGGCTTTCGTGTATGTTGAATAAACATTATTCTATACACAATGAATCACCTGTCCGGAGTATACTCCAGCTCCATACAACAGCAACAGCATGTCATAAATCGGTGTTTCATACTAATTTTCTTCCGTTTGATGGCACAATAGTATTGACAATATCTCAATGATGCAAACTATAAATATTAAAATTTTCATAATTTTTACATGAAAGAATTGCCATATGTTCATTCAAACAAACGATTATTTAATAGTATTTAAATGAATCATTTCTTGCATTTTTTACACCCAATGCATTACTTAACAATTGATTACACATTTATATTTTATTCAATCAATTTTCAATCCCTAAATATCAATAATTTTCGCAGTCGAATTTGCCTCTTTTTTCTCGGTAGAGTTAAGGCAAAAAAATGTCTCAATCACGACCACTCCAATCCAGACTCAATTTTTGAAAAAACGCAAGTGCTTGACCGGGACATCTCCAAAGTAAATTCGAGCAAAATAAATACCACTGCTTAAGCCCGCTACCGGAAAAGTCAAGAATTCTTCATCTGCCTCCAAAGATCGCTCATCCAATAACATACCCTGAAAATCGTACAGCTCTACCCGAACGTCTTCTCCAAAGGTCTCAAAAAACTCTAAGTTTAGAGCGGCACGCACTGGATTGGGGAAAAGCATGGCAATAGTAGAACCAGCAGAAAAGACCAACTGGTGTACCTCGGAGTACCTTCTTCGTCCCTCTTCGTCCTTCACCATTATTCGAAAATAGTTGCGACCGGGTTTGGGCGCATGATCTTGCCAAGCATATCGGTGATCTGTACCTGTAGAGTCTGGGCCTGTATGGTCCTTTACCGCAAGTGGACGAAAGTGAATACCATCTGGGGAAAATTGAACTTCGTACTGAAGAAGATCCGTGGTTTCTGGACGATCCCAACTGAGTTCAATACGCCGATCCGCCTCATTGACAATATGAGTACGGACATTTAATGGGCTGTTGCAGAGGATCGGATTATTGATCACATTAAAGAAGAATATGCGGCTTGCTAAACATCCGTTTTCTTCCACCTCTAACTTGCCTTGAAAAGATCCAAAGGAACTAAAGGATAAGACCGCCTGTTCGCCAGCCTGGACCGGCTCAGTAGCAGAGCCTCCAAAGGTCCATTGAATCTGAGCTTCTGGTCCAGCACCTAAGGCCATAAAGCTTACCTCCTCCTTTTCACAAATCCTCACCGGAATATCCACCTTGGCTACAGCTTCAGTGCCTACTTCTATCTTCACGATATTAGATTCCACATAGGTTGGGCACTTCTCACGTCTAGCGCAACGTACAAAGTAAGTGGTTTCGTAGAGGATTCCAGGATCATAGGTCGGGGTATTGGAGTCAGGGATCGGTTGCCAGTACTCGCTGCCGATCGGGCCGTTAACTGTACTTTGCATCCACACGTACTCGGTTTCCCCACTACCACCTGTCGGAGAGGCTATATTCAAAATCGGGCCAGGATCATTACCAGACCCACAGAGATAGTTGTTACTAGTACTGATTAAGCCCGGTTCGATGAAGGGGTCACATTCACTAATGCAACCAGCGTCGATATTAAGCATTTGAGCTCTTGGAAGAAGGCTTATCGTATCACTTCTGAAGGTCAAGGGATCTATATCGCTATCCTTTTCGTCATTCATGCCTTCATTAGGCAAGGTCAAAATGAAGCCCTGAGGCAAGGTGAATTCTAGGACGTACCGTCCAGGAGGCACCTCAAAAAGATAAGCACCTGTATGATCCGTCGTGGTGGTAGCGGAATAAGCTTGCATAACTGAATCTACCGCTGTGATCTTTATTAGGACATCCGCAAATCCCTCTTCATCCGGATCCTGGATACCATTTCTGTTTTCGTCTAACCACACAAAGGAACCAAGCGATGCCAGTCCCTGGAGGGTATCTAAACAAGAAGTTGTACATCCATTCGAATCAGTGATGGACACTTCGTAGTTGCCAAAACCTAAACTATCAATCAATGCTGTAGAATCACCATTATTCCACATAATCTGAAAAGGTGCAGTTCCCCCCTCTATCAAGACCTCAAGGGCTCCATCCCCACCGAATGTCACTTCTTGTACCGTTTCGATGCTACAGCTGAGTTCAGGGTTTGCCTCTACAATCAGCGTGTCTATAAGTTGGCAATTGTTCTGGTCTGTCACAGTGATGCTATACGCCCCGGGGCCAATGCCCCCGATCCCCGCCTTTGTATCTCCGGTACTCCAAGCAAACTCATATTCAGGAGCCCCACCTTGTACCTCTACACTAATCTGGCCATCTTCACTATTTCCACAAGGCATCACGCCGATATCGAACTGTAGAGTCATAGAATCTGGTTCCGTTACACTTACTTTTTCCAAGACCTTACAACCATTGGCATCAGTTACTGTCAGTTCATAATCGCCGGCTCCAATTGGCGATAGTACCATCCCAGTACTATCGTTGCTCCAGTCTAACTCGTAGGGCATCGTTCCTCCTTGCACCTCCGCCAAAATCTCACCATCATTGGCCCCAAAGCAGGACACATCTTGGCTCAACAGCTCAACCATAAGAGAGTCTGGGCTATTGATTGAAAACTGCAGGGTATCAAAACATCCAGCCTGATCAGTGAGTGTCAGGCTATATTCACCAGCTGCCAATCCGGCTAGGCTTTCGGCAGTTTCTCCTGTACTCCAGTCAAAAATAAAAGGACTGGTTCCTCCAGAAATTTCTACACTCGCCGTGCCATCGTCCGCACCAAAACAGGTGATATCTTGTTTCTGCAAGCTCAAAAATACGCCTGGTCGTTCCGATAGTTCTACTTCACCACTTATTATACAGCCGCTGGAATCAGTCACGGTAAGGCTATAGACCCCACCACTAATGTCTGTTAGGTATTGACTAGTATCACCTGTACTCCATAAGAATCGATAGGGCAATGCTCCCCCTTGCACCTCTGTATGAATGATGCCGTCCGCATTCCCTTCACAAGGCTCTTTTTCTATTGAAAAAGTCAGTTCAAGCAAAGCAGGCTGTGTAATCTCGACGCTAGCTACCTCGATACAAGCGTTCTGATCTTCGACAATCAGTCCATAGATTCCGACATCCAACTCATTGATAATTGCCGTGGTATCCCCAGTTCCCCAAGAAAAATGATAAGGGGCCACTCCCCCGCTCGGCATGGCATTTGCACTTCCATCTGCCGCTCCCGCACAGCTGATCTGCTGAACCAGGAGGTCTATGTTCAATGCTGGAGGCTCATTGATAATTGTACTGATGGTATCATAGCAGCCATTATCGTCCGTCACCGTTAAGCTGTAAGATCCTGGGCTAAGGTTGGCTATTTTAGTATTCGTATTACCCGTACTCCACTGATAGTTCAATGGCTCCAATCCACCTTCTACCATTGCTTCTAACACTCCATTATTCTGACCAAAACAAAGTACATCTTGTTGTTCCAAACTAAGCGCAATACCAGGCGTCGCGTTCAAAGTAGCACTACCCTCTATGGAGCAACCACTAGCGTCTGTCACTTGAAGCGTGTATGCACCACTAGGGACATCCATCAAAGCCTCAGTTGTATCTCCGTTGGTCCACAGATATCGGTAAGGCGCTACTCCCCCGTGTACAATACTTTGTACCTTACCAGAAGAATTACCTTCACAAGGAATGTTCTCTATGATGAGACTTAGCGTTAAAGGAGGAGGTTCACTAATGGTGATACTAGTCGTGACAATACAGTCCATCGCATCACGAACTACCACCCCATAAATCCCTACTGGAAGATCCTGAATGAGAGAGTCCGTGCCGCCATTCCCCCAAGCGTATTCGTAAGGAGGTACTCCGCCGGAAACGCTCACACTTGCCTTACCATCCGTCTCTCCAAAGCAACTGATATCCATAAAGGAAGGAACGGCACGCAAGGTATCTGGACTTATGATTTCTACCGTATCTGAAGTTCTACAGCCAGCACTATCGGTGATGGTCAAGCTGTAGGTGCCAGGCGCCAGGTTAACGATGGATGATCCAGTAGCGCCTGTATTCCAGGTATAGAAATAGGGACTCAAGCCTCCACTAACTTCAGCCTTAGCAATTCCATTTTCCTGTCCCGCACAAGCGATATCCTGAGTATTGATGCTCAATGAGATGGGCAAACTTCGCCCCACCGTGGCCGAAGCTGAAACCATGCAACCATCTGCATCTGTAACCGTGATATGGTATTCTCCTACGGCAAGGTCATGAATAGCACTATCGGTCTGTCCTGTATTCCACGCATAGGTAAAAGGAGGCGAGCCACCCTGTGCCCAAACGAGAATACTTCCAGTATCCTCATCACTGCATTCAATATCTTGCACCTCAATGTCCAATAGAATTGGCGGATCTCCATCTATGATTAGATCATTCATACTTATGGTACATTGATTACCATCCGTAATGGTCACTCCATAGGTGCCTGGTGGGATGTCAGAAATAGTAATAGTAGTATCCCCATTGCTCCACAGGTAATGGTAGGGAAATTCACCTCCTCGTACGTGGGCCGTCATGCCCCCTCTTGAACCATCGCACTCCACCAGAAAAAGATCAACATCCATATCCAGCGGCTCAGGTTCAGTAATCGTCAATTGGATTATTTCTTCACAAAGATTTGCATCAGTAACGGTAACGGTATAGTCCCCTGGTTCGAGATTATCTAACTCACCAAATATCTGATTATGACTCCACAGGAAACTATAGGGAGCTTTTCCTCCTGAGGGATTAATCTTCACCGTACCATCAGCAGCCCCACCGCAACTCACGTCACTTTGCTCAAAATCTACTTGTAAAGGGGTGGGTTCTTTTAGTTCTACCATTTCGGACAATTGACAACCATCATCATCCGTAACAGTCACAGAGTAGGAGCCCGCGGGCAGGTCCTCAACTAGATCCGTCGTATCACCGGTACTCCAAAGGATCTGATAGGGAGGTTCTCCGCCAGAAGTTTGGACTAGTATACTACCCGTACTATCTCCATGACAAAGAACATCTCTTGGAATCACGCTGATAGAAAAATCAGATTGAAGGATTTCCACCTTTTCCACTGTTTTACAACCTGTAGCATCCGTAATTGTGACGGTGTACGCTCCTTCGCTAAGGTTGCTCATCTCGGGAGAAACATCTCCTGTATTCCAGTGGTATTCGTATGGAGCGGTTCCGCCAATGGGAACGATATTGAGCTGGCTGGTAGGGCCAGGGCCACAAAGTAGAGCAGAACCAGAAACATCAACATTGAAATCAGTCTGTACCAGCGCCTGGGCGGTATCTACACAACCCAGTGCATCTGTGACGGTCACTTCATAATATCCTGGCTCTACTTGCTCAACAACCTGAGTTGAATCTCCAGTGCTCCACGCATAAGCATATGGCTGCTGACCATATTGAGCAGAAGCAGTCAGAAGTCCATCATTCATAAGGTCACAGCTAGCCGGTTCACCCAAAGCTCCCGCGTTTAGCTGCGAAGCCGCCTCCAAGTCGATCTGGACACTTTTTTGGCATCCATTGGCATCCTCTGCCAAAACTTCATAGTTCCCTACCGTTAACCCTCTTCTATGAGATCCAGAAGCACCATCCGTCCAGCTGAAGGAATAGGGAGCGGTACCTTGCCATACTTCCACGGTTAGCTCGCCATTTTGACTGTCGAAGCAGCTAGGCTGGATAGGCGTGACGATGACCAGCATGGGAGGAGGGTTGTTCAGTACCACCACCGTCGTGGCACTTTCTCCTGTGGCATCTGATACGGTGAGACTGTACGTTCCTGCGATGAGTTGGACTAGGCTTGCTGAACTTTGGCCCGTACTCCATTGGTATTGGTAAGGAGCAACCCCACCTTCTACCGACACTTCGATCTGGCCATTTGCCGCTCCATAGCAGGTGGGATGCACCGAGTCTACTTGCAGATTAATTTGTGCATGCGAAATAATGGAAAACCAGAATAGAGCGCAAAATAAAGTAAGACGACGTAGGGAAATTTGGGGCTCGGAAAAGGAGATCCTTAGCCGATCCACTGAAGGGGGATGCACTTTTAGCATAATGACATTACAATTTGTTAAAGACAATACAAGCTAGCTGACTTTCGTCATGAATTCTCCCGACAAGCTTAGTTGAAATTGTAATGAAATGGACATAGGACAGGTACCCTAAACAGAGTGCACCTACCTATCTAAAATGGGAAGTCTCTTGCTTAACTGAACGATTAAATAAGAACAATGATGGGTCTGAAAGTTCTCTCTTTTAGCAAGTCTAATTTTTCCTAATGACCGTAAAGATAAGGACTTTTTAATTAAAGAAAGAATTAATATATAAAAAAAGTCGCATCACCGGTTGGTGATACGACCTACTACTAACAAATTATAATCCCATGAACAATATACGAAAGCTTTAGCAATCGTAGATAATTATAACAAAAGAAGTTTCAATTCTGTTGTAGTCAATTTAAACTTTCTTTTAAGCTCTTACTTAAAACAAAGAATGGTGCAAATTATTGCTCTTTTAAGACTTTCTTTTTGGCGATAGAAGGAAATAGAATAGAGGAACCAGTACCTACCCCGATGATTGTCCGCATAGCATCCTCTGGCTTAACATCTACGAACTGAATCTTCTCAAGGGGAACGTGAAAAATAAATCCATTCGTGGGATTAGGACCTGTAGGTACGAAAATTGAATACAGATCTGGGGTCAATTCTTCGGCCACAAAACCCGTCATTAGAATCCCGCTAGCGAATGGATCTACCAACACAACTTGTTGAAAAGGGGTTTTACCATTACCCGCAAATTGTTGTACGGTATCTCGCAATGTGGAATAGAATGGCAATCGACTCAGCCAATTCTCTTCAATAAACTGAAATAGACGCTTCCCAAATTCAGTACGAACGATCAAACCAATCAAGAAGAATAGACCTACTACAATGACGAAGGAAATTAGATCGACAATCCACTGGTTAGTATCAGTCTTTAGCTGCAACAACCCAATCAATGGACGTACAAGTTGGGATGTAAATCGAACCACTACCCTCACCAAAAAAATAAAGAGCGAAATGGGTAATATAACCACCACTCCACCGATCACAGTGGTCATGAAAAACCTTTGTAATCGCCGAAGGAATAAACGTATATGTAAGGGTATCTTGGGCATATTCTATTACGATTCTAATTCTTTATGGACCTCTAAAGATCCCGTCTTCGATACTTTATGAGGTTTGTTAACAATAAGCGCTTCCAGCAGAAAGAAATCATTTGATCCCTCCTCTCCCTTAGGACTGCAAAAATCTAATCCGTAACTGTCATCATGATCTAAACATGTTGATCGCTGAAAGATTGTTAAATCAGCTTGACCATCGGTAGGACTAACTTACTTAAGTAATAACGAGCGAAACAAAGAATTTGTTAAGCTCTATGGAAAGAATTACAGCTGTCTTTGGAAAACGGCTTGAAAAGGCCAATAAATTTCTTGAAGCAGGTGCTTTACTGAACCGTTATGGAGTCAACAGCACTGGTATAGCCAGCAAAGATACCACTGCCATTTTCAATATTGTTATATGGAATCACTGATTCTTGAAAGCCGCCAGTATTACCTCCCTGCTGCTCAATGCGATCCAGGCTATTGTGGAAACGATAATATTCCTCTGAAACCGTCCGCAGCTCCACGAATAAGCTTCCTAATTTTTGGAAGGCAGGATTAATCGCAATGTTCATATCGAAACCGTATTGCCCACCAAAGGGATCATCTTGGAGCAATACACCTCCAGCAAAGTAGGCGTTTACGAAGTTATCATCCAGATCCGAACTAAAATTAATATTTCGCCGGAAGCTACGGCTAGGCAAGTTCTTGGATATCTACCCTAGGTGGTATGATGCTTCTAGCCGTAACCATCTTGAAGCCTTCAACTTCTACCTGAATCAAATATTCTTTTCCAATCGTAGGTACAATATCACTGGAGGAATAAAGAGCTTGGCCTCTAGGTGTATTAGGATATACAACCTGTAACTCTTCTAACAGGTTGTCATTTTCGTAAATACCCACCAATGCATCGTTGATAAATTCCTTCTGACCTACACCGATAGCATCGTAGGTAATTTTGCTGACTTCGACTTGGATAGCTGATTGATCTTGAAAGTTACTGGATACCAACAGATCCGGAGCAGGAGGATCTACCTTAAAGGTCACAGGCTTTTCACAGGTTGATGCCAACAATAATGGCATAGCCAGCAAGGCCCAGATTTTTACCTTGATGAGAGTATTCGAAGTCATCTTGACAGCATTTGACCTTCAAATTTAATAAAAATGTATGTAACAAGGCCTTAACAAAGACTTAAATTAAGCCTAATACTGGGTCCAAACGGCTCTTTTCTCTCCGCATGACGACATATTTACCAGTTTGATTGTCAAACGCAGCGGTTAATCGTCCTTCAGAAAATGTTTAGATCAAGGGCGTTCATACAGTTTTTTTCCTGCCTCTTCGTACTTGTCTCCACTTACCCAAAAGGGGCGTTCGTGATGATCAGCAATCAAACGAGCTGTCCGGATAAATGCCTCGCAGTATTTGTATAGATAATTGTAATCTAAAGTTTCCGCCTCATCTGAGACCTGGTGATAATTCTTCATTAGCGCTTGATCAAAGGCCTTGAAGCCAGGGCTAAAACTTAGGGCGGGTATTCCTTTACGCGCAAAGGAAACATTATCTGATCGGTCAAACAGTCCCTGCTCTGGAGCGGGATCTGCCACAACTTTTAATCCAACCGTTTCCGCCCCTTGATCAATTAATTCAGCTATTCCTGTTCTATCATACCCCATTATGGAAACCAGGCTAGTATCATTGTACCCGGCACCATCTGTATTGAAATTGAAAACAATCTTATTCAGTGGGATTAATGGATGTTTCACAAAATAACTGCTTCCAATCAAACCTTGTTCCTCCGCAGTCAAGGCAAGGAAAAGAACGGATCTCTTTGGCGGGTCCTTGGCGAAAGCCTTAGCGGTAAGCATTAGACTTGCCACTCCGATAGCATTGTCACGTGCTCCATTAAAAATGCTATCCTGACCATACGGGAATCCGCCCCCTTGCTTTCCTACTCCAACATGATCATAATGCCCCGTCACTACCATATACTCTTCTTTTAATTCGGGATCCGAACCGGGTATGACAGCTGCTACGTTGCTGGACCGCATAGATCTTTTGTTCACGCCACTGGTCTGTAAACTAGTCAGCAGCCCCTTCTTATTCTTCATTTGTTCAAAGGGCTCATCTGATTTTTCGTTGACCATTCCGTATACCAGATTTGCTGCCACATTATCCGGGTCAGCAATTACAAGATTTTCCTTGTTCAAATAATTCAAAAGGAATTGCCAAGGGAACGGCAGGCGATATACCTCAATCAAGGCTGCGGCTCCCCGTTCGGCGGCCCATTTGCGTTTGAGCTGGCTAGCAGCGAAGGCTTCCTGTGGATCTCGAGAACCCGGTTTACCTGACCACACATACACCACCTTTCCTTCCAGATCTAAGCCTTCGAAATGATCCACTCCTGCTTTTTCATCAACCCATCCATGCTCCGCAAAAATGCCCTTACCTTCCAGATTGGCAGCACCACCATTACTTAAGAAGAAGTCCTTACCCAACTCATAAGCTGTCTCTCCAATCTTCAAACTTGCAGTGCTTGGAGGAGCCACGGATTCAAATGGAATTTCTTGGAAGTATCCATCGGCACCGTCTACGGGTTCACACCCCTGTGCCTTTAAATACTCAGCGATGTATCTGGCAGCTACTCGATTCCCTAGAGATCCAGTATAGCGCCCTTGCAATTCATCAGAGGCAAGAAAGCGAATATGCTGTTCGAGTTCCGCTTTATCCAGTTCTAGGTTCCAACTCTGGCTGGTTCCACTTGCCCAGCCCACAATCAATACTAGCCAAAGACCTATTCGCCTTTTCATAGATTTAGGTTTTTCAATTTCTGAATATAGGTTCCCTTGGAGAAAGTCTAAACAAAGGACGCAATTTTACAGCATTCGGTCATACAAGCTATCGAAATAGCAGGATATTAGTGCTTTTGTCCTGTTTATTAGCGCTTTAACATGCCTTTCAGGTCTGCAGGCGAATAGTTGACGGACTTGAGGGTCTTTTTGTCACTTTGTCTATACACCAAGTACACATCCCCTGCTTTCTCCATATAGCTATCTACACCTTGCGTCTCCTTGTAATGCTGCATGGTCGCTTCAGCTTCCTCCTTCGTTTTACAAGTTTTGCTCATATTGGAGCGCTGAACCTCGTCAAACAAAGTTTTGAATTGTTCTCCCAAGCCAAATTCCAGCACTGCCCCGGCCAATACATACTGAATATCACAAAGCGCATCTGCTACCTCAACGATATCTTTAGCCGCAATGGCTTCTTCTAATTCCTTTAGTTCTTCTGCAATCAGTGCCACACGCAAGCGGCATCGCTCTTCCGACGGAATTTGGGGGCTGTCTAAAATGGGGTGTTTAAAGGTGCGATGAAAATCTGCCACTTGTCTTAATGCATCTAACTTTTCCATAGGAATAGTATTCTTAGGCTTTTGCTCCTACATCCAGGAATTGTCCAAGATAAAGGAAGGATCTGTTTGAGAAATTTTCCCGCGATCACACATGATTTAGTACTAAGCGGTGAGTCCCGGTTCTGAAAAAATCCAAAGATAGTTTTTTTTGTATGTCTAGTCCCATACACCTTCGGCAACAGAAGAAGACCACTACAAAAAAACGCTACACCTACGCCAAAAAAAACGCCACTGGCAATATAAATCTTCGTTTTTTGATCTAGATTTGCAACGCTCAAAAACTGGGCACTTTCTGTTGGTTTTTTTCACTCTATTTTACAGTCGACGGGAATTGAAAACAAAATACTTTGACCTCATTGATCAATCCTTCTTTTTTCCGCAAGATGGTTTTGATCTAGAGGATGGATACTTGGAGTTTAATGGTATCCCGCTGATTCATCTCATAGAAAAATACGGTACGCCCTTAAAGCTTACCTATTTACCGAAGATCGGTAGTCAAATCAAAAAGGCACGCAACCTGTTTAATCGCGCCATGCGTTCTCTAGGGTACGCTGCCAATTACCATTATTGTTATTGTACTAAAAGCAGTCACTTTAGTTATGTGCTGGATGAAGTGCTTGAACATAAAGTGAATTTGGAGACCTCTTCTTCCTTCGATATCGATTTGATACGTAGGTTGTATGAACAGGGGAAAGTGGACAAGAAGGTGATTATTATCTGTAACGGTTTCAAACCCCAGCGATACCTAGAAAATATCGTAGGGCTGATTAACGATGGGTTTGAAAACGTGATTCCCGTTTGTGATAATGTGGAGGAAGCAGCGTACTACGAGCAGCATGTGGTAGGTCATTGTAAGTTGGGGATTCGTGTGGCGACGGAAGAGGAGCCTAATTTTGAATTCTATACTTCCCGACTGGGGATTCGGGGAGCTGATGTGATGAAGTTTTACCGGGAAAAAATCGCCAAAAGCGAGAAGTTGAAGCTAACCATGCTTCATTTCTTTGTGGATACTGGGATCAAAGACTCTTTGTACTACTGGGGGGAATTGAGAAAGGCTATTAAACTTTATTGCGAAATAAAGCGCGAATCAGAGGATCTCACGGCCATCAACATTGGAGGAGGGATGCCGATCCGCAACTCCCTCGGGTTTGAGTTTGATTACAAGTATATGGTTCGGGAGATTGTTGGGAATATTTTACACGCCTGCGAAGAGGAAGATGTACCTGAACCTGACATTCTCACTGAATTCGGAAAGTATACGGTTGGAGAGAGCAGTGCCATCATCTTTTCTGTTTTGGCCCAAAAGCAACAGAATGACTCCGAAATGTGGTACATGATTGATAGTTCTCTCATGACAACCATCCCTGATGCTTGGGGTATGGGCGAACGTTTTATTCTACTGCCCATCAATAAGTGGGACAATGACTACCGCAAGGTGAATGTTGGTGGATTAAGCTGTGATAATGCGGATTATTACAATTCGGAGATTCACGAAAGCCAAGTATATCTCCCCGCTTTTGACCCTAAAGACAAAGAGCCACTCTACTTGGGCTTTTTTCACACCGGGGCTTATCAGGATGCCATCAGTGGATATGGCGGCGTGAAACACTGTTTGATTCCCTCTCCGAAACGGATCTTAATCGATAAAAACAAGGAAGGCAATTTCGTGTACACCGTGTATAAGGAGGAACAAACTGCCGAAGACATGCTAAAGATATTAGGTTACTAATTCACCCGTGTTCGACAGTTTGCCCCAAACATAGGCTTCAGCTTACTTTCTTTCTAGGCTGGCGATATCCCAATCTGAAGTTTTTACAGCCGCCTCATAGGTCGTTTGTAGAAAATCATGAAGCGTTCTTTCGGGGTCTTCTGCACGCTGAACATCCTCATACTTTAAAAAGAACTCCCCCATTTCAGGGCTGTAGAAAGCCGCTTCGGGCGACACCTTCTGCGCTCCAAAACCTTCTCCGGTCGGGTAGGCATAGGCATAGAATACTGGAGTAGGAAAATCTTTGGATCCTGGCCAAAACCCTGCACTACTAACTTCTTGAGAATAGGCTTCTTGCATGACTTCCAGTGGCATATTTGGCATCCCTCCTTGGTGTAATGGCGCCGGCCTTCCTGAGAATCGTGTCACTGCGAGATCGAAGGCGCCCCAAAAGAGGTGTACAGGACTAGCCTTTCCTATAAACTCACTCCTAAACTTAGAAAAAACAGCATTCGCTTTCAACATTGCCTTCCAAAGTGCATTGGCAGCAGCTGGATCGTAGGATTTATTCACTGTATTTTCCGCAAAAGGGATGGCCGGTTCCATCTCATTTGGGCTGGCATGGATTCTAGTTTTGATACCTACCTCTGCCAATTTCGCAAATATTTCCTGATAAAAATCAGCAACCGTCCTGGGATATAAATCCATTGAGACCGTTTTCGAGTTTGAACAATCAATCCATAGCTTATGCTCCCGAAAATCAAAATCTATTTGGAAAATGCGTCCCTGATAAGGAATGCCATGAGTAGTGTAACCTCTGCTGTTCACATAAAGTGCCGTATGCCAGGAGTGGTTTTGCCAAGGCATAGTGCGGAGTCTGATTTTACCAACGATTTGTAGCCACTGATGCAGGGTTTCGATTGTATCTTGCATACTGGCAAAATCCAGAACGGGCCAATCATTTTGTCTTTTGGTTTCTACTTTCATTAGTCTTTTTTGAATGTTCTCTAAGGAAAAGGATTTTAAACCCACTTATGTTTTGAATTTTGCGCGGAGGTGCAGCTGAAGGAGAAAAGTTCCTGGCAGCTCTTTTACAGGACTGTCCCACTAGCGAGCAGTCTATTGACTATGCCATCAGGCCAGTTTTAGCTAGACGCTAATCAAAAGACTCGATGAGCACTCCCATTTTTCCCATTTGTGAATCGCGGATGGCTTCCATGATCTCGGTCTGGGTATTCATAACGAAGGGACCATATGACTTAACCTTTTCCCCGATCGGCTCTCCGGATAGAACGATAAATCGGGTATCCTCAGCTGCTTTTAGCCTTACGACTTCTCCATCATTAGCAAACCAGATCAAGTCTTTTCGTTTGGCAGATCTACCATTTACTTCCAACTGACCATCCAGTAAGTACAACAAAGAATTGTAAGCGACAGGAAGATTAATTTCAAGATCATGTCCACCCTCTATTTTCCCGCGTAACAAAACCATCGGAGAAAATGTCTTTGCTGGGCCTGTATGGCCTTGGTACGTCCCAGCTACAACTTGTAACTGATAACCTTGTCCCTTTATGCTAGGTGTTTCTTCCTTGCTAAGTGGGAGATAATAGGGTCGCTCCATTTTATATTTAGCTGGCGTATTCACCCAGAACTGGATAATCTCCTGC
>ENA-UENX01000439-UENX01000439.1-marine-metagenome-genome-assembly--contig:-NODE-439-length-17931-cov-147.070287_pt1 | contig 17931 bp, 12 predicted proteins | sample MGYA00237875_ERZ529327 | MGnify/ENA primary metagenome ERZ529327 (study PRJEB26372, sample SAMN05368347) | marine metagenome | biome: cultured habitat; feature: ocean water; material: water; isolation... | reverse complement strand
GACTAAGAACATGATTTTAGTGCATTAAAAAGACTTAGAATTTATTCACCTATCAATACATCATTTTTTTATATTTATCGCTGCGTTTACATAAATTTATATTACTATACCGCAGTGTGGAAAATTTGGGAGTTCTTTTGGATAATTCTTTGGGGACTTTTTCACCATAATTTGAGAATCAAAAAAATCCAAAATAATATTCTTAATCAATGGAACTCAATGGGACATTGATTGACCGTCGATTTAGCTCACTCAAAGTCAATTAAACTATAGGTTAATAAGGTAAAAGTCTTTAACCTTAAAATCCCTACAATTTTTCTGGAGCTATCTAAATTTTTTTGGTAACTGATAATTTAGATGAAGAAAAAGAATTTGTCGACCCCTAGACATTTGCTGACTTTCCAGTACAATCAAGAGCAAAAATGAAAATCAATAACTTATGCCATTGAGGGAGGATAGAGCCATCAACCAACAATTACATTCAATAGCAGACACCGATAAGCTAAAGTCATCTCCTGTGAATCAGTCAATACTGAAAATTTGGGGTCCTTCTCGTTTAAAAGGAAATATTAGTATTAGTGGTGCTAAAAATTCAGCGCTCCCTGCAATGGCAGCAACACTACTTTCTTCAGGTGTTTGTCGTTTGCGTCAAGTTCCATGTCTAGCAGATATTAACATAATGGGACAAGTTTTATCTGCATTAGGAGCAAGAATAAAACATAATACTAATACTTTTACTTTAGATATAGATGCAAGTATTATTAATCATCATGAAGCTCCTTATGAGTTAGTTAGACAGTTGCGTGCTAGCTTTTTTGCCATAGGTCCTATTTTGGCTAGACTAGGGGTGGCTCGCGTACCACTACCTGGTGGATGTGCTATTGGTGCAAGACCTGTTGACCTTCATGTTAGAGGTTTACAAGCTCTAGGAGCAGAAGTTCATATTGAACATGGTATGGTTAATGCTAATATCAGTGGTAGTAAAAAGAGGTTACAAGGGGCAAAAATTTATCTTGACTATCCCAGTGTTGGAGCCACTGAAACTTTAATGATGGCAGCTACCTTGGCTGAAGGAGAAACTATCATTGAAAATGCAGCTAAGGAACCAGAAGTAGAAGACTTGGCTAATCTATGTATAGCTATGGGGGCTAATATTTTCGGTGCAGGTACAAAAAGGATAGTAATATCTGGAGTACCAAAACTACACTCAGTAGATTATACTATTATTCCTGATAGGATAGAAGCTGGTACATTCTTAATAGCTGGCGCGATAACTAATTCAGATATAAGTATTTCACCAGTAGTGCCTAAACATTTGAGTGCAGTTATTTCTAAACTTCAGTCGGTAGGTGTAAAAGTTATACAGGAAACATCTGATAGTTTACGTCTTTTACCTAGTGAAATATTGAAATCTACTAATATTAAAACTCAACCATATCCTGGTTTTCCTACAGATATGCAGGCTCCATTTATGGCTTTGCTTAGTGTCTGTTCTGGCACTAGTGATGTTACAGAAACAGTATTTGAGAATCGTATGCGCCATGTTTCAGAATTAAATAGAATGGGTGCTAATATTAGGGTTAAAGGAAATCATGCTATTGTTAAAGGTGTACCTAAGTTATCTGCTGCTCCAATTATTGGTACTGACCTTAGAGCTTCTGCTGCCTTGATATTAGCAGCGCTAGCAGCAGAAGGGGAAACAACTTTTCAGGGTCTACAACACCTTGATCGAGGCTACGAACAACTAGAAATTAAATTGCAAAAGTTAGGAGCAAAATTCGAAAGAGTGGACTTAGTTGAAGAAAATGAGATTTTCCAAGCTTCTATCTAATAAAAATCTGATTACACTCTAGTAAAAGTAGAAGCTATCAGAGATTTTGTTTGTTTATTGGAGAACAGATGTATTCAAAACAATAACTAAAAAGTTGTCTTTTTATGAGTGAGGCTCTAAACCAAATTTTTCGGTAAATGGTTTGAATATATACACTTCCTACGGCCCGTGAGGTAAATATCTAGCGGGCAATATGCTTATACTACAAAAATTTTATCTTTAACGCCTTGTAGATCATTTGGATAATCTGATCCTGTCTTTTCAAAGGTCATAAAAGATGTTAATAGACCTCTGAGAAAAGTCTGAATTTGAAGTATCTTATGGTTGACAAATCAGATATTGTCCTACTTTAAAGAGCTATTTGTAGCTAAATAATAATCAGTACTTATAGAATTTCAAAGAGCTAATGGAGTAGGGTTTGTTTCTTTCACGATTACCAACCAACAGTGATTTTATTATTTTTTGCTGATTTAGTTCTGGGCATAGCTTTTGTAAGTACTTTATGCTTCGATTATATCTTTTCTATACGTTTGCAAGGAGGTAAACTTTTATATAATACAGCAGTTTCTGAAGCTATGAGTTGCACTTATAGTTAAGAATTTGATGATATAAATATGAATTCATATCCAAAAGAACTTATCAGAAAAAATAGTTGCGACACATCTGAAACAGAAAATATTAATTCCCATTTGTAGCCATCATATTTTCTGTTATTAAAGGTTTAGTCCAGAAACTAATAAAATAACACAAAACAGATGTAAATTTAGAACTATTAAAATGTGGTTAATCAAGGTTTAGTCATCTGATATGCTACAGATTTAGATTTCCAACAACTTGTGTCAGAAAATCCAGATGCAACTATCGCAGAATTATATGAAGTATTTTAACCTTTTAATAAGAAATTGGTTAAGTTGTACTGGTATATTTCGAGCTTGACAAAAATTATGATTAAGTCGTAAAAAAAATGCAGCGTAGTAGTTCTAGTCGGAACAGAAAGAGTACAAAAATTAAGAGAAGAATATAAAGAAATTAGTGAAAAATATACACCCAGAAAATTTAGTATTTATAGATGGAATAGGTGTAATATTAGGTTCAACCAAAACTCATCCATGCTTACTCGCTTTGGGGATAATGGGTTAATTAAATGAAGTCATTTTATCTCCCTCAGAAAGTTACAGTAATTAGTGCAATAAGTATTAAATAAGTAGTAGGGTTAATGACAATAAATAATTCAATGGCAAGTATTGCATTTAAAGTATTTATTGAACGTTTTTGACTACCATATTTATAGTTAGGAGCGGTATTTTTGATGGATAATTTACCTGCACATAAACTAGCATTAATTGAACATAGAATAAAATCTGTAGGAGGGAAAATTATAAATTTATCCCCATATTTCTCAAACTTTAATTTTTAAGAAGTTATGATGGTCACAATTGAAATATTTTGTACGAATTTTTTCTCCAACAGTACACAAAAATGGTTGATATAGTCACCTGGGGTAGTACTTTAGTTAATATAATTCTCAACATTTAAAAAACTGCTTTACTAAGTGCTGTTATTGTACCTCATCGGCAACGGAAAGTGCTGTAAATTCTTTTCTTTAAGGGTGGGTTTTAGGGGTCTTGTCTGTGGTAAAAATACTAGAATTATAGTCAAAAGTAAAGGAAATTAGGCTATTTTACACAATAATTTAGATAGTAATTAGACAATAATTTTAGCCAAGGATAACTATTTATCATAAGTTTCTACCCTTTATTTCCTCTGTCTATACCGTGACATTTTTAGCACTAGCTAAATATAAATTTTCCTCTTTAGTTATTAATCTTAATTAAGCTTTTTGTTGGTGATACTTATGCTATTTTTATGCTAGTTTTTTGTTGTTTAAGTACCGCCATTCTGTGCTGTAATTATCTATTTCTACTTCTATTACTACACCTCTATATTAAGCCTATTATCTGTTAATAAGTCACTCATTAAAACATGAAAATAAATCATGTCGTCTGTGTGTACGTTAAAGCAGTCCTCTTTAGCTAGCATATCCAGTTCGGTTTTTTTTTAAGGTTATATTCCTAAATATTTTAATCTGGTTTCTTACTTTATTTATCAAGGTTCTTTGTATGTTATTATTATCAATTTGAGTATTATCACTTAAGATAAGTTTTAAGCTCAGAAATGGTATTGAAGCGATTCATTCTAACTCCTGACTATTGTAATTTGCAAATCTGAAAGTCCCCGAAATGTCTCCTAAAAAATCCCCTAGCTATTTGTAGAAAAAATTTGTAGCAAAAATTTATAAAATTAGTTTTATTTATGTAAAATTGATATTTTGGTATTACATTTTGGTATTAGTTATAAGCATAAAAAAGAAAGTAGGAAGATTCCATGGAATCTTCTTACAGAGGTTTGATAAAAGCTTGATTTACTCTTTTTTACATTAATACAGTTTGTTCAGTATTATCAGTCTCAGTTTTATTGACTTGAAATCTATCAGTATCATTTAATTCTATTTCTACCCTTCGCAACTGTGGAGTACGATAAGCAACTAATACCGCTCCAATATTCAATAAACCCATCAATACAAATAATAAAGCTATTCCTCTACCATCTCCAACCCCAATAATTCTTCCTACACTACTTGCCAAAATTCCATTTTCACTCATCAAAGGTTTAAACATAAACTCTACTAAAGGTGCCGCGCTTAGATGAGTAATTACTAACAAAAACTTTTCCATCATATTCTGCAAAGAAAAAACTCGCCCTTGTAAATATTGAGGTACTTTCTGTTGCCAAATAGTATGATTTAAACTAACAACAATTGCTCTAGAACATAAATAGCCAAATCCTCCAATAGCAGCCAAAATTACAGCGGGTTTTAATCCTCCTAAACATAGACATAGTCCTTGGATAAATACAAAAACTAAAATACCTTCTATCCTACGTTTAGAACATCCCCATAAACTTACTATAACACTTCCTAATAACATTCCAATGCCACTAACAGACATTACTATTCCTAGTTCTTTTTCCGAAGCAAAGCTTAATACCATTGGCAAGAATAAAACTTGCAATATTCCCGCACTTAGATAAATAACTCCAAAGAAAATAGTCAATTGGCGTAAACCAGTACGGACGACTACATAATTCCATCCTGAAATAACTTCCTGCCATAACTTTTCAATACTTACTTTTCGTCTAATCTTTTGCTGCTGACTTATGGGGAATTTGACACTTAACAGAGTAAAAAATGCCAGTAGATAGGTACTAAAATCGATTAATAATATGCCGTGAAGATGAATTTTGATGATCAACACACCAGCTATACTTGGGCCAAGAATTCTTGCTGTTGCTATTGCACCTTGTACCATGCCATTTGCCCGACTCAAATGTTTTGGAGGTACAAGTTGGGGGATTACAGATATATAAGCTGGCCATTGAAAAGCGTTACAGACAGAACTAATACCCACTGCTATATAGATATGCCAAACTTGTAGTTGTTGGGAGAATACTAAGAACATTATTGCTAATGCTGTTACTCCAGTGATTGAGTCGCTGACAATCATTGCTTGACGACGACTCCAGCGGTCTACCATTGCACCAGCAAATGGTGAAATAAAGATACTAGGTAGATGAATGAATAAAGACAACAGAGCATAGTGGGTAATTGAACCTGTTGTTTGATATACCCATACTGCTAGAGCAAATTCACTCAGACTAGAACCTAATAGAGAAAAAACTTGACCCAACCATATAAATACGAATGTTTGCATAACTTTAAGTTCTTAGATGAATCATATATAGAGTCGAATGGCATTTGTTGAGTTTGCTCGATAATACTTAATTATAGTTTGATTATGGTGATTTTAAAACACTCAATATTTATTAACCTAGGTATTTAAGCCCTAATATTTTTTTGTCTCTTGAACTTATTGATAAATGCTCAGGCTATTAGCTATTAAATTAATTTCATTTTTGTCAGATAGTTTGTCAGATATAACTAATATTATTATAGTTATTTAATAAATTTACTCTGTTAAATTAGTCACTTAAAAGTTATAAGGCTGAAAAACTAAAAAGTACTTTTATTTACTCTAACTGTATCTTCATAGAAATAAAGCAAAGATTAAATTATCTTAATATTTTTATAATTTATTTTTATCGAAAATTTTCTCTAATACTATTCCTGAAAGGAACCCAAGAAGTATTGTTGCAAATGAGACAAAAAAAATATATAAAATCAAGTAAGGTTTTGAATCTATAATTGATAGAAAAATAATCTGAATGTTGTTATTATTTAGATAGCTATAATTTTTTTTGACATTTTCTTGAGCACTTAAAATAGAAGTAATCGTATATTTTTAGCTAAAATTGTCAAGCACTTTTTTGATATAATTAAGTAAACTTTTTTCCAACTTTCGAGTATCATCAAATTTAATTCATTCATACTTAATAAATTTCCAGTAGTTTCTACTTCATATTTTCCTTCCTATCAGAAAGAAAAAGGAAGATTAAGATGATAAATTTATTTACTAGTATATTAAGAGAGTATCAAAGATAGCTATTCTTCTACTAGTATTGAATCTTCTATACTATATTTTATAGCAATTCCCAAAAATAATCTTATACTTACTTAAAACTTCAAAAGATTAATAAAGAAGTAAGACCAATATTTTTAACACTTTTTTTTTACAACGCGCAAAGATATCTTAATACCTAGGAACTCTAGATGCTATATCCATTATATGGAAACTCCCAAGCATCTCTTAATAAGATTTAGGAATACTTTTAATTTTGGTATTTATTTATTAGTTAGGAATCAAGATTTTTAGCATAATTAAACCTTAAATATTTTTTTGATAAATAGTTTCTTAAATTACAGATAAATCTTTATATTACTAGCAGAACGAATCCAATAAACCAAACCCTAGCTTATTATTTGTCACATCCAGATGGATAACCCTTAGTCTTATTTAGCCGTCAGGTCTTAACTGATAAGTTTATGCAAGTAAATACCAAGTTTACCTGATAATTACATGACAAACACTCCTAATATTCCTAACATTTTAGTACGGTGCGGTTCAAAGGCAATGGGAAGCAAAGTTTGCTGTACAAACATAACTTTTTCATTCTCTTTGGAGACTAATTACTTCTTTCAATAGAATGAGTTAATAACTGATAACTGATAACTGATAACTGATAGTTAATAGCCGAAAGCTGAATGCTTATGATTGGAGTATAATTTGCTCTTGCCAAATTTTAACTAAGTTAGCTACTGCATTATCCCAACTATATTTTGAAATAGTTTCCCTGCCATTAATACCCATTTCTTTCCGTAAATTACTATCTTCAATTAAGAGCTTCAATTTATCACAAAAACTTTCCTGATTTCCTGGTGTAAATAATAAGCCATTTCTACCATTTTGAATATTTTCTGTAACTCCTCCTGCTTCAGGAGCAACTACTGGAATACCTGCTGCAAATGCTTCTAATACAGTTAAACCTCTAGTTTCTTTTTCTGAAGCTGTGACATGAAAATTACTATTTTTTAAAATATTAGGTATATGTTTGGGAGATATTCTACCTAATAAATAAACATGATTTGTTACTTGAGATAACCTGTTTGATATTTCCTCACGCATCGGACCATCCCCAACAATTATTATGGCAACATTTTCTATATTTACTAATTGTTGAAGTTTTACAAAAGCACCTAAGGTAAATTTCCAGCCCTTATCTTCGGTTAATCTACCTAAAAATACTATTTTTACTTTGTTGTTTAAGTTAGGAATTTGATAATTTAGTTCCCAAAAATTGGTTGTTATTGTAGCTGAATTAAATTTTTCTATATCAAAACCATGAAAGTTGATATACATAGCATTTTTGATACCCATGCCAATAATTTTTTGATGGGTTATAGTACTAGAAACTAAAGTCAAATCGTATTTGTTGTAAATTGAAACAAAACTTTTTTCAAAGATTAACTGTAACATTAGGTTAATGCCTTTTGGTAAAGGCAAAAAATCTTCAAAATATTCTAAAAAGTTAGTTCTGAAAGTACAAATACAGGGAATATTGTTTTCTCTAGCAAATTTGATTCCAGCTAAACGAAAAAAAGCAAAAAATAATCTTTCTGGTTCATCTACATGAATAATATCTGGTTGAAACTTTTCTAGCTCTCGAACAACTATTTTATAAGTATTAAATCCCACATTCCTTTCAAAATCTAGAAATGGTGTACTAGGTAAGTTAATGACTTGAATTCCTGGGAAAATATTACCAGTATAATCCTTCCAATTGGGATATAAGTGAGCAAGGGGACTATAGTCTGGGCAAAATAATAAAACTTGATGTCCGAATTGACTAAGTTTTTGAACTCGGTAATAACCACTGACGGTTACTCCATCTAATACAGGTAAAAATCCAGAGGCAATAATAGCAATTTTCATAAACATAAATAAAGGAAAAATAAATAAAAAAGAAGGCAATAAATCTAAGGTTTCAGTTAATTTAAGTCATTATTAATAAGCCTAATTATGAGTGCTAATTTTTCTAAAAATAAAAACTTAACTTATTTTGTAGGATTTTTATTAATATATATAGAAAATAGTATACTACAATTAGAAAGAATAACAAGCTTTTAACTATAAATTTTTACCTTATAATGATTAGTTAAGGAGGTAATAAAAAAGTCTTTTTGCATTCATTTTTTTTTAATTTATAATTGCGCTTCATAAACTTACAAAATAAAGGTTTAAAATTTGGGAATAAAACGATTTATATGATTAATATTCTGTTAAAATAACTCGTAATCAGTAATAATATTTTAATAATATTTTCTGTAGTTTGAGACTGTAATTGTGATTGTGATGAAAAGAGGCGATCGCTTATTTTAGTTCTTGATATATTTATTATAAACTAACTTAAGTTTTTTGAATTTTCACAATTTATAATAATTTTTATATTTGTTGAATGGGAAGTTGATCAACTATTTTTTGAGCTTTTTCTAGTATCGCTATAATATACAATTGAGTTTAACTACTATTCTTTTATATAAATGATAATTTAGTTTCAAAAAAATGTGGCGATCGCTTTATTGCATCTGATTTAATTTAACTTGAAAAATTGCCTCAGTTTCTTTTCTCTCTATAGCAATCTAAATCATTTATGAAAATTACTAGTATTGTGAAAAATAGCTATAAACACTCTTACTTTTGGTTTCTCTCTTCAGGATAAGTACCTTATAGTCACCCATCTTTTTCAGAAATCAGATAGAATTACTATATAAATTTATGATAGTAGAAGATAATTAATATTTTCCGTATTCTGAATCATTAATAGTTCTAATTCGTGAAACTTTTATGAATTCGTAGGGATTTTATGAAATATATTTGTAAAAGTGATTTGTTCATCTTCTCAAATCTTAATTTCCATTGTCCTTGATTATAATTTATAAAACATCATTTATTGCTGGTAAATATAAATTATAGCAATGGAATAAAAGATTAAAAATCTGAATTATTTCGGTTTTTTTAGAGATTAATCTTGATATATTCAGCCATACTTATATGGCTATATTACTAATATTTTTCATAACAAAAGAAATTGATTTGCTGATAAATATTTAATAGTAAATTTAATAGTAAATTATAAATAATAATAGCAGTTTATTTGTATTTATAAATCAGAAAAATTAACTCTATATCAAAACTTGAAAGCAGTTTGTCTGTCTTTATAAATTAGCAAAAATAAACTATTTATCAAGGCTTTAAAATTGACTCAAATTTTGTTGTATTAAATTTTTATATTACTTTTAAATTTTTACTTTTTACTTTTTACTTCCATGAAACAGTTTCTCGCTTTCGAGTCATTCCTATAATTCCTTCAACTGTAAAATATGAAATATTTTCAATAGTAAAAAGTATGTGATTTCCGGCAAATACCAGTGGTAAACTTAGAAATATTATCTTGCTGTAAAAGTACTTTGAGTTCATAGACTGAGAAAAAATTAACTTGGCTTTCCTGACGCTTTACCCTGGGTAACGGCTTACTTACCATATAACTTGGTAGCCACGATGATTTTGAAGTTGAATAATTTTTCATTACATTGGCAATTATTGACCCAGTAAGTGGCTTAGGATAGGGGCCATTTTACCAGAATGACTTTACTATTAAACAACAGAAAGCGCTGTAAATCTTTTGTTTTTAAAGATGGGGTAATATTTTGACTTGGTTGGGAAAATAAAGGTTCAGAAAAAAGGCCCTTTTTTTGACCAATACCAATCTTTGGTTCTTCTCTTGAGGAAATTTGTTGTCCACCCATATTGGCCCTAATTTCATGCCCATACCCTATTATCTGAAACCCTTATAAAAACACAGTGGATTTTCTAATACAATGCTCCAATAACTAACCTGCTGAAAAAATTCTCAAATGGCTAAATACTCAACAATACTAGATATCCTAAACCATCGCTCCCAAAATCTTCCCGACCAAATAGCTTATACTTTCTTGCCCGATGGAGAAACTGAGTCTGGTCACTTAACCTATCAACAACTAAATGTCCAAGTACGAGCGATCGCTGCCCACCTCCAATCATTCATTACCCTACAAGACCGAATATTAGTCATTTATCCCTATACCGCTGGGCTAGAATTTATCGCCAGCTTCTTTGCTTGTATCTGTGCAGGAGCCATCGCCGTCACCAGTAACCCTCCCCTCAACAACGAAGCTATAGCCAAACTCCAAGAAAGAGTCGACTCCTGCCAACCAAAAGCCATCCTCACCACAGAATCTTTTTTACAGCAAATTAAAAAAAAATTAGCGAAAAATCTAGACTTAGCTCCCAAACTCAACCAGTTACCCTGGATCGCTACAGATAAAATATCATCCTCTGAAGCTCCAAAATGGAAAGAACCAAAAATAGAACCAGACACCCTCGCCTTTTTCCAATATACCTCCGGTTCCACAGGCAAACCAAAAGGAGTAATGGTAACTCACAGCAATATCTTACATAATTCAGAAATTATTTATCAGTCCTTTGAACATTCAGCAGAAAGTCAAGGGGTAATTTGGTTACCCATGTTCCACGACATGGGACTAATAGGCGGAGTAATACAACCTCTATATGGAGGTTTTCCAGTCACTCTCATGTCACCCGTAGCTTTAATTCAAAAACCCATACGTTGGTTAAAAGCAATTTGTAAATACAAAGCAACAACTAGTGGGGGACCCAACTTTGCTTATGACTTAGTTTCTCGTCAAGTCACCCCAGAACAACTACAAAATTTAGACTTAAGTAGTTGGAGTGTCGCATTTTCTGGAGCTGAACCTGTACGAGCTGCAACTTTAGAAAGATTTGCCCATACTTTTGCACCTTGTGGGTTTCAGCGGGAAGCTTTTTATCCTTGTTATGGAATGGCAGAAACCACTCTATTTATTAGTGGTGGAACAAAAACAAAAGCTCCAGTTATTCAATATGTAGATGCTGAAGCTTTGGCAGAAAATCGAGTTGTAGTTGGTCGTGAAAACAGCAAGCCAGTGGTTAGTTGTGGTTGGGGTTGGTTGGGTGATGAAATTGCCATAGTTGATCCAAAATCTTTAGCTAGACGTTCACAGGGGGAAGTAGGAGAAATTTGGGTATCAGGTGCTGGTGTAAGTAAGGGTTATTGGCAGCAACCAGAAGAAACAGAACAAACTTTTAATGGTTTTTTGGCAGATAAAGGACCTTTTTTACGGACAGGAGATTTAGGATTTTTACAGGATGGGGAATTATTTATTACTGGTCGAATTAAAGATGTAATGATCTTGTGGGGTAGGTATCGTTATCCTCAAGATATTGAATTAACTGTGGAAAAATGTCATCCAGCTTTGCGGTCTGGTTGTGGAGCAGCTTTTTCTATAGAGGCAGAAGATGATGAGCGGTTAATAATTATTCAGGAGGTAGAGCGTAGTTATTTACGAAATTTGAATTTTGAGGAAGTAGTGGGAGCTATTCGCCAGGCAGTTGCTGAGGAACATACGGTGGAAGTTTATACTATTAGTTTGTTGAAGACTGGTAGTATTGCCAAAACTACCAGTGGTAAGATTCAACGTCGGTTATGTCGCAGTCAATTTTTGGAGGGTACTCTAAATTCGGTTGGTAACTGGCAACTTCAAGCTGAAAAGGGTAGTGTATCTGAATTAGCCAATAATTCTAATTATATAGATAGTGAAAATTCTTAAGGGACAATTTTATTTGAACAGATGGAATTTCTGAGCAACTATTTATTTAATATAGCACTACAAAAAAGTTGGAGTTGTAATACTATTTATCGTAAATAATGCTACTCATTGAAGGTAGTTAACTAGGGCTGGAAAAACCACAGAAGTTAGTTAATAATAAAATTACATCAATAAATAGTATTTAGAAATAGAAAATCCAGGTAAAGTACAGTTTTTGATAATTTCTATAATTCCATGCCAATAAAAACATTTCAATTCACAAATAAAACAATTTTTTTATCACATTAACTACAAACAAAAATAGCTTTCAGATTACTCTATCAATAAAATCTTTGTTTAGCTCATATCATAAGAGTCAAGAAAACTTTTGAAACCCACATTTCCCAGACGTAACTCAGATTATAGATATTTTGAAAAAATTCTAGCCATAAAATTTTTCTTTACCTAATTTTCCTAGTTATTGTTAACTGTTTATGTCAAAAAATCGGGAGTATTTAAGGTTTACTGAAAAAGTCTTGGTGAGGGTTCTTCTACGGCAGTACGGAGACGCCGAAGCACAGATAAATGGACTGTTCACTAGGTCCGGTATAGTCAGAATTTCCCCCTAATTTTTGGGGCTAGATATGCCATAAATCCTATCCATACATTAAACTTAAGCCATCAAAATTATGGTACTTTTTGAAACTTTTTAGTTTAGCTAAAGTATAATTTCTGTCAATGCTTTGAGAATTAATCAGTAAAATCTATTAGTAACTTAATTGAATGAGTTTTCACAGATAAATTTTCTCGGGATATAAAGGTAGCTATTTCAGTTACAATTAACATCAGAACAGGAGCGAAAAATATTTTCATATCCTCCGAAATTTCTATTTAAAAATATTCTTGATTGCTTTTAACTTTTTTTCATTTCAAATAAACCCAATCAAATTATTAGATAATATTAACTACAACTATTTCATTTATATTTGACTATTTTTTAACGTTACTCTGTTAAATTGCAGCCAAGTTGTTGCCAATTTATGTTTACTAATTTTACAGATTGAAACATCAGAAATACCTAACTCATTGTCAGTTTATTTGTGATTTTCTTGACTTGATTTCTCCCAGGTAAGCTAATTCTTTTCTTAACTTTTCTGTGACAAAATTTTGGAGTTAACAACACTTTCGTCACAGTTGCTACTCAATCCTCGAGTATAGAACAATTATTTTGGCTAATTTCAAGAATTATTATATAAACTTTACAAAACAATATAATAATTTTTTTTAATATTAATAATTGATATTTGTCTTATTATAAGTGTATAATTATAAGGGCTACGTTATTTGTATATGCTTGATGTATAGCTCAACCAGTAAAAAAAATAGAGTCTGTCAAGCTAAAATAATATAAGTTAACATAGCATCCAATAATAGTTTGATTTACAACATTAACTATGAAAATTCAAGTAGGAGATCAAGCACCGGAATTTACCTTACCATCCCAAGAAGGAACCGAAGTTTCTCTATCTGACTTCCGCGGTAAGAAAAATGTTGTTCTTTACTTTTATCCCAAAGACGATACACCTGGGTGTAAGATACAAGCTTGTACATTTCGAGATCAATATACCATATTTAAAAATGTTGATGCTGAAATAATTGGCATTAGTGGAGACTCCAAACAATCTCACAAACAATTTTCTACTAAATATAGTTTACCCTTTACTCTTTTATGTGATACAGACAACAAAGTGAGACAATTGTATGATGTACCTCCTACCCTCTGGATCCTTCCAGGTAGAGCTACTTACGTTATAGATAAAGAAGGAATTATCCGTTATATCTGTGACTCTACGTTTGACTTTGAAGTTCACTCCAAAGAAGCGTTAAAAGCGTTAAGAAAGTTAAGAGTCACTGTATAACATAGCCCAGACGGGAAATCAAATATCAAGGCGCGTGACTGGGACTAATCGCACCTCCAAACTCCTTCTATTATGATGTCCGGACAATTTAATATCAAAAAGTTTTTGTTTGTAGTAGAACTTGAGGAGATGAAATATCTATACTGACTCCTCAAAACCTACTACAAACTTTAATTAGAACTATTAACTGGACATGATATTAAGATAATTCTAGATATGAGTAGATTTAAGGCCTGCTGCCTCACCAATACTATCGGATACTTTTCCATTATTACCATTATCATTACCATTAGGTCGTGGTTGAATTAAACCATAACCACCATGATGGTAACGTTTGTAAATAACATTAATTTCACCTGTTACTCCATTGGAAAACATATAGAAATCATGGTCAATAAGTTGTAGCTGCTCCAAGGCTTCCTCTACTGTCATACTGGGCATAGGAAAATATTTAGTCCGTACTACTTCACTGGGTAGCTCTGCTTGGCGATCGCCAATTAAATTCTCCACAACTGGCTGTGATTCAATCAAATCAACAGTTTTAGTTTTATTAACCTTAGATTGACGCTTTTCTTTGTACTTTCTGAGTTGGCGTGCAATTTTATCTGCTACCAAGTCAATGCTAGCATACAAATTTTCGCTACTTTCCTGGGCACGAATGACTGTACCGTTAGCGTAGATAGTTACTTCTGCTGTCTGCTTAGGATTTATGCGCGGATTTCGAGCGACTGACAGATGTACATCTACTTCGGTGGTTAGTTGTTGAAAATGATTAACTGCTTTTTCAATTTTTTGATTAACATATTCGTGAATGGAATCGGTTATTTCTATATTTTTACCCTGGATAACAAGCTTCATAAGCTCCCTCCGCTAATATTCTGGGCTTACTATTATTATATAAGGATAGCACTTTGTATGATCCCCAGCATCCTATCTTTAGAATCCTTTGCATCCCTTGACAATTCTTGATTTTTTTTGTCCTAGTTTTACCAAAAAATTGAGTTTAAAGCTAGACCCACCCATCAGACGACTTTTTGGTTTTTTTAGATATATACGTTATTATTGTATTAATTAATTGTAGGCAGGTAGTTACCAGACAAAAAAGGGACGCATCACGCAATATCTTTGACTAGGGTCAAGCTAGCAGCAGCCTGTTAAACGTCAAGCAACTGAGGAACTATAGCTCAGTTTTTTATCCTTGCTTTTATGTCGGAAAGGATATTAAGAATATAAGTTTTCTCAAGTTACTGAGATTAACTTATTTTTATTATTTTTTATTTTCCGTTTACCGAAAAATTGATTAAATTGAAAACCTCCTCAAGAAGTGAGGGTTCGCCAAGGTGGCAGCAGCCTTAGATACGTCAAGCTTTATCCTATCTAAGGCTCGTTATGAATACTCGTGCCTAACAGCGGGGAAGGATGTTAACAAATTATCGAAAAATTGGGTTAAAAAGCCTAGTCTATAAGCGACTTTTTAGTTTTTTTTGAATACATAAGTTGTGATTTAATTAATTAATCGCGACTGGGCAGTCCGAGACAAAAAACGGACACGTAAGGCTTAAGTAAGCTATCCTAACCCACCCCCCAAAAGGGGGTAAGTTCATTAGTCTGTGAAGTGCACAGCGGGTATGTCGTGAAAAACCTCAACCTGCCCTTGAACAACCCAAGGGAGAGCTACCCGCGCACCTAACAGCCGGGGAGCATTTTAATCTTCTTTAGGGACGTTCCATAAGAGCGCCTCTACCTATTCTCTACTCTAAAATGACTTCTCAAACTTGCCAGTTAATTTGTCCAGGATTAACAAAGTATTCGGTGGCCTGGGAATGGCAGCGATCGCTTGTTCAACAACGTCATAATTGTCCAGAATTGGCTGATGTTCTAATATTATTGGAACATCCACAGGTTTATACTTTAGGACAAGGGGCAAAATTAGATTTTCTTAAATTCGATCCTACTCAAAATAAATACGAACTCCACCGAGTAGAACGAGGAGGAGAAGTAACATACCATTGCCCTGGCCAACTGGTAGGTTATCCAATCCTCAACTTAAAACATTATCAGCAAGACTTACATTGGTATCTACGACAATTAGAAGAAGTATTGATCAAAGTCTTAGATATCTTTGGTCTCAAGGGTGAACGATATCCAGGTTTAACAGGGGTTTGGTTGGAGGGTCGAAAAGTAGGAGCAATTGGGATTAAAGTTAGCCGTTGGATAACCATGCACGGCTTTGCTCTCAATGTCTCTCCTAATTTAGAAGGTTTTCAAAGGATTGTACCTTGTGGTATTTCTGATAAATCTGTAGGTAGTTTGGCTCAGTTTATTCCTAGTATTACTACAGATGAAGTACTTCCTCTAGTAGCTAATGCTTTTGCTAAAGTATTTGGAGTCAAATTAGTCAAAAGTACAAATGCTATATTATTTTGACTAGTTATCAGCTTTTAGCAGCTCTGGGCTCAAGCCCCCTTGTCCCTGGCTTAAAAAATTATCCTACTGATTATTTGACTAAGTGTTGACTACTTCCTTAAAAAGGAATAGGATCAAAATCGTCAGCTGGTAATTCACTCTCTACTAGATCAGTTTTTGATTCTTCATTAACAGTAGAGCTAAGACGAGATTTTAAATCTACAACATTACTATATTGTTCTTCCTGTGATTGCTGTTTAGTGAAATTTCTCTTACTGGATTTATTTGTTGGCATTTGATTTTCATCTTGAGTCATAGCCTCAGAGCTAATAGGATAGATTTTGGAGGCTGTTAATTCAGCTCGTTTTTCTTTAAATCCTTCTGGTCGTTCAATAGTGTTTATACTTAAGCGGCCTTCAACAATAACATAATCTTCTTGGTGATATTTTTCGTTGACTTGTTCAGCTAAGTCTCCCCACGCTACTACTTTTAGTAAAGCAGGTTTATTATTAACTCCTAAATTAGGAAATTCTACTATCATTTCTGCTACTGGCAATTGAGAATCTGCTGTATAGCGCAGTTCTGGATCTTTGGTGATTTGTACCATTAATATACAACTATTCATTTTAATTTTTGACTAAGAATAACTTGCTTTGAACAAAGGAATATGGATGATATTCTTTGATTTTACCAATATTCATCTCAACTTATTTATACAATTATGATATCTGAAATAAAATAATTTGTAATTAATTCTCAAATTAATAAAAATAATCAAATTTATACTAGTTTTTCGATTCTCTTTTCCCTAATCGTAACGATATTTTTATAGATTACTCAAATCTAGTTATAGGTAACTATACAAAATTATTTGCCCAAGAGATGTTTACACAGTTAGAATTTTAGCTTTGCAAGTGTATAATTTATTTTGTTTAAGCACTTAACTCTCCTCAATAATTGGTGATAAATTGATTACTTGCTTATTTTTGTATTTCCTAAAAACTGGACTTATCGCTTTCACAGTATCGGGATCCTTTTCTGTATCAAAACATCCGGTTTTTGATGGTATGTATTGCTTTTCTTGGGAAAGCTTAATACCCTTTAAATCATTAGCTATTTTTGTGTCGTAGCAATGCCGATTAATAGTTGCTTGTTTCTCAAGCTATCGTCCCATCCCTAAGTTTTTAGTATGACTCTCATGAATGTCTGTATTTTTTGCCACTAAGGAGGTATTTATGAGGGTTGATGTTCCCATTTTCTGCTCCACTAAACCTATGAACATAAACTCTCCATAACAATCTTATGTTGGTATTATCCAAATATATTCTAACTTTTTGGAAATAGGCAATAGGTCATTAGCAATAGTTTTAAATTTTATTAGTTTTGTAATTTTTACAACGGTTTTATCGGATTAATATAGATTAAAGCCAGTTTTTTCAATACCTTTAATTATCCTTAAATCTATCAATACTAATTTATACCCTCAAGGGAAATAATTAGGAATAGCTGAATAAATTAGAACCATAATAATATATTATTTTTAGCGGGACTTTAGTGAAAAAATAGTAAAAAAAAGG
>ENA-UENX01000438-UENX01000438.1-marine-metagenome-genome-assembly--contig:-NODE-438-length-17967-cov-167.605498_pt1 | contig 17967 bp, 16 predicted proteins | sample MGYA00237875_ERZ529327 | MGnify/ENA primary metagenome ERZ529327 (study PRJEB26372, sample SAMN05368347) | marine metagenome | biome: cultured habitat; feature: ocean water; material: water; isolation... | reverse complement strand
ATTAAATCTCCTAATAAATCACTTATATCCCCTGTGCTTTGTTTAAATTATCATCACAAATTATCAAAGTTTTCGGGTTAGCATGATGAGAAAATCCTGAGTTTTTCTAATATTACCACTATGTCGTCTTGGAAAGAGGTAGAAACTGCTTACGAGGATCTTTCCCCTCATTGGGGAGGCGAAAACCGTCGTCAACACGAACAGCTATGGTTACCTGTGCAAGAACAAATAAAAAATTATCTAAATCGTCAAAGTCCTTCCTATACAGATTTTTTAAACTATAAATTACAAGTATTAAAGAGGTATTTAAGCGGTGGATAATTCTCTGAAAAATGCACTTTTATCCTATGAAACTGCCTTAAATCAGCATTTGCTGGTTCTTAAGGAAGAATTTGAGATGCTAGAAACAGCATGGCGATCGCTAAATGATGTCTATGAAGGATCAGCAGCAGAAGATTTCAAAGAAGTTTGGACAAAAACCATGGCCGATTTTGAAGATTCTGTTGGCAAGATAGAAACAATACTTTATTTTATCCGAGAAATCACTGAAAATGCCTAATTGATTTAATATGACCATTCAAGATCCCCGTATTCTCATTATCCTGCTCAATGACTTACTTGAAGAACTCAAACGGTGGACAATTACCACCCGTGAGACTTCAACTGATATGTCATGGTATCAAAATCAAGCAGAAGAAAAAGTTATACAAGCTCAATATAATGCTGCAATTATTCAAGATCAGGCAAGCAATGATCAAAAAGCAGTCGATCAGGCTAATGATGAAGTCGCTCAATTGTTGTCTAATTGTTATCAAGGGTTGGAAAATGCTCAACAAAATTTAAGACAAGCAGAAAACAGTGAACATCAGGCGCAATCAACCTTAAAGAATTGGCAAACTGAGTTAAATCTTGCGCTGGCTTGGTTAGAAAAAGCAGAAGCTAGATTACAATGCGCTATAGAGGAAAGAAAAAAAGCAGAAATTGATGTACGCAACGCAGAATTAGAATTACAGAACGCACAAGTGGCCCTCAGCCTTTGCCAAAATTCTGGTTCTACTGATGATAAGGGGCGATATCATGCCCCAAATTGCTATCGTCAGGAAGCAAGAGTGATTCGAGCAAAAAATGCGTGTAAAGATGCTATTCAATCTTTAAATCAAGCCATTGAAGAAGAAGCGGGAGCAAGGGATGAATTGGCCCAAGCACAAGTAAGGGTAAATTGTTGTCGTAGTGCTGTGGGATATTCTAGACAAGCTGTTCGCACAGCAAATATTGCTTTAAATCATGCTAATTCCGCCCTCAGTTTTGCCGAACGCAGTTTAGAAAATGCTCATGCTGCCAAACGTGAAGTGGAAAGAGCACAAATTGAAGCAAAAAATGAGCAGGAAATAGCAAATTTAATGTCTTTAGCCGTTAATACAGCGCAAAAACTGACAGAAGAAGCTAGAAGTGACTTTAAAGAAGCAGAAAACTTAGGAAACCTTGCCCAACGCCTAGAAGTAGCAGTTTCCAGAGAATTAGAGGATAGGGTAGAAAGTTTGATTGAGTTAAATCGTCCACCTTTATTTTAAACAATTTGGAGAGTAAAACAGATGGAAATGGGAGACACCCTTTGGAGAATGAAACAGCGATCGCGCACTTTACAAGAGTATCGTAAAGATATTCGAGGTTCGTGGCAAGATGAGGCAGCAAAAACTCTTAACCATCGTTATCTTAACCCCCACGAAGATGATGAACAGAAAATGATAGAATTTATGGAAAAACAGGTTCAAGGTTTAGAAAAAGCTAAGAATGAGTTGAAAAAGGCAAAAGAATACGCTTTAGAAGCCGATCGCTACTCCCAAAAAGTTGAACATTTCTTAGAACGAGAAAAGCAAGAAGTAAAACAAGCTAATCATTCTTATGATCTGTCTATAGAATATTATGGTTTAACTCAAGCAGAATTGCTTAATATTGACGAATTAATTCAACAAGCTAACCGCAGTTGTGGTTAACCCAACTTATTGCTATATTCAAAGCTATATTCAAACCCTATCAATGACCTGCTTAAAAGACTTAGAAAAGTCATCTGTAGGAACACCCACCATCAATGCCGAATCATGCCGTAGATGAATTTCCACATCCCGTTTTCTTTCCAAAAACAGACTCGCTTCCGATAAATGACGGGGTGAGAGAAAATGAACCACCTGATTAGAGGAACCTCGCCAACCTTTATTATCATTTAATTGCTCAATATATTGTCCGTCAATGAGAACATCTACTAAAGTCAGAATATCATCAATTGCCTGATCTGATTGACTTTGCAACTGCTGAAGAGAAAAACCCGTAAAACAAATAATTGAAATCTGACGACCCTGGCGAAGATAGATGAATAATTCCCTCAGAGCGATCGCTTGTAACATTGGTTCTCCTCCTGAAACCGTGACACCTTCAGTACCGGGAACCGACAAAATCATCTCAGCTAACTTTTTTGGCTCTATCAAAGTAGCTTGTGTTTGAGGTATCCATTCGGGAGAAACACAACCCTTGCAGTTAAAACAGCAACCTTGTACCCAGATCGCAAATCTTTGGCCAGGACCTAAAGTACGAGTAGCAGAACATATTTCAGCAATATTGAGTAAAGTCATATCAGTACCTGTACAAAATTAATTGAATATTTAGCATAAGTAGCACCAAAAGCAATTAGCATTTTTGCTTGATTTTGTATTCCTGATTCTAATTATAAAATAATAGAATTTTTCGTTTTAGCTTGTTCATTCTGACGACGAGCTTCAGCCAATTCTCCATCAATTTCTGATAATAAATTTCGGATATTTTCCATCATTTTTTCAACTTTATTCTGGTCTATTGGTAGTAAAGTTCCTAGAGCCTTATTAGATTGATAATGGGTATTTATAATAGCTAAAGCTTCCTCAGTAGCAGTTTGATACTTTTGAAATTCAGCATTTGCCGCTTGTAATTGCTCCTGCACCGAAACATATTCTTGTTGTTGCTTTGAGAGTTGATTTCTTTGTTCTTGGAGAAGATTTAACTCTCTGGATAAAGCAGCTGATAAATCTTCTCTTTGTTGTTGAGTTATAGTTATTAATTCCTTCACAGTTTCCGTAGTTTTAATTTCTCGATTATTTTGCCGAGACTGCCAGTATTCAATCTCTTCCCTCAGAGTAGTTTGCTGATGTTCTAGAGCAGTTATTCGATCATCCAATTCTGCCTTTTGTCTCTGTAGAGATGCTAACTTTTGCTTTTGTGGTTCTAGGTAAGCAGCTTGAGATTCGAGAGCTTCTTGTAAATTATTAATATCCGTTTCTTTGAGTTCTATTTCTATTTTCTGTAGGTGCTTTTCTTTTTGTTTTAAGTTTTGCAATTCCTGACTTTTTTGCAGTAGTTCTGCCTCTTGGTCAAACAGAATTTTTGCTGACTCTAGTAGCTGAGATTTTTCTTGAGTAATTTTTTGAATAGATGCAAAACCATTATTAATTTTATCTCTCATTTTGGGTGGAACTGACAACTCTTCTAAATGAGGCAACCAATTATTGAGAACTTCTAATTGTATATCCAGGGTTTTTCTCAGAGCGATCGCCCAAGCTTCCAAAGTATCTGAATCAGTATCTGCTACCTGTTGTAAGATTTCAGCAGTAAAGCACATTTTCCATAAAATTACTCCTAATTCTACCAATTCAAAAGGCAATTTAATGGTATCAAATTCCGTGAAATTTTTAGATAGCTGAAATTTCTGAATTAGTCTAATAAATCGTTGTATTTCTTGTTGCATTTCTTGTTGTTGTTCTGGTAGTAAATTCATCACTTAATAATAGGTATAGTAGGTAAATATCAGACAAATATTATATTTTCAATCCTCATCAGGTTTGAGTATATAACCAGGAAACATTTTAGAAATTATCTCACCCAACTCATATTCAATTTTGCTTTCTCCTCCTTGACTTTCGATTACTAAATAAGCTATGTGAGAGCGGTCTACCTTCATACCAACTCGATATTTTGTATTAGGAGAATAATTAGGTAACTCAATCATATCTGCCAGAGAGTTTTGATGTTTAAAACCTTTAGATTGAATTTGGACCCACAAAGTAACAGTTACTCGTCGTTCTATTGGTTCAATTTCTTTCTCATAAAAATTTGTCTCTGCCAAACTATCTAAACTAGAACCTCCTTTAATCAAAGGAATATTTATTTTATCTCTTTCTCCTGTAAGAGCAATTGTTTCTAAGATAATACCTAAAGTATGAACATATTTTTCTGTAGGCTCAACTAAACCATTAGCAATCAAACAAGCACCATAAGAGATAGCATAAGCACTATTAGTAATATTAAAACTTTGCTCAATTCGCACATCATTTCTCTCAAAACCCAAAATATTTTTAATCTCTTCTTGCACTAAAATAAACTGAGAAAATCCACCCACCATAAATAAACGATCTATTGAATAACCTTGGATTTTAATTTGCTCAATAACTCGTTTCATAACTTTTTGAATTCCTTGAGCAATAGGAGTAAATGCTTTCTGAACCTCCTCTAAAGAAACCGAATATCCTTCACCAAATTTATAAGCTTCATCATTAGCTTTGTCTTCTGGAGCATCCAAATAATTTATGAGTCTTCTAGTAGCTTTTACATGATTAGCAATTTTAACATTTTCAAATTCTCTAAGTAAGCGAATAAACTTTGAATCATTTTCCTGAATCTGTTCACCAAATTGTTTTTGATATGCTATTTGAACAATATTTTTATCGAAAGCAACCCCAGCAGATTCTAACCCTTTATCTCCTTCTCCATCAAAGTAGAGAACTTCAATTTTATTGTTGCTATAAATTCGACATAAACTCACATCAAATGTCCCACCTCCCATGTCGCAAACTAATAAGTTACCCTGAAAAGGATTAGTATTTTCTTCCTGAGCACGACGCTGCATTTCCCAAGCATAATAAGATGCTGCTGCTATAGGTTCGCTTACCAGTTGAATTAGTTGTTTTTCTAATCCTAAATCTTTCTTAATTAACTCCTGTAAACGTTCCCTACCGAGATTATAAATATCCCGCTGCCAAATTTCTGGCACTGAAACAACTAAACGTGAAATTTCTCCTTGTTCTTTAGTAAAACTATAGTCATTATCTGGAGAAATTAATAGTTCTTTTAAGTAATCAATAGTAACACTGATAGGAGTACGATTATTCTTAAAATATTGATTAAATTCAGATTCTGGTAACGGCAATCGCATTTTAAATTGACCGTAAGTTTCAATCTCAGGATCGTAGACAGCAATTTTCCGAGCTGAAGACCCTATTTCAATACCTTCTAAGTCATAGGCAATGAAAGAAGGAATATACTTTTCTCCATTTAATGGTGGATAGGAATAAGCTTCAGGTTTATCGTTAGTAATAAAAGAAATAATTGAATTAGTAGTTCCGAAATCTAAGCCAATTTTCATAATATATAAAGAAGAAAAAAGTAGGAAGAAGGAAAAAGGAAGAGAGAAAGTAAATGAGTCTATAGAACCATATAGTTCAGTTAGGGATTTTTTTGATCGCCATTTAATCTGAAGAGCTACTCTAATGGTTCCATAATTTATGAATTTTGGTATTACTTAGTATATAGCAATCGTCAATGATTTGTGAAAAAAAACTGTAGGGATTTGGTTATATAAATCCCATTTTCGGGCTTTTATGGAGACAAAACCCCTTTTTTATAAAATGTTACAACCTATGGACAAATTGGTATAAGACTACCTCAAGTGGCAAGATTAAAATATTATTGGTAATAGTTTCATAATTTGTATAGTAAATATTTGGAATTTTAATTATGATATACTATTACGAGTATTATATTGACTCATAAAAAGAATTAAATAGTATGGAACAATGTCCCATATGTGATACTAAATTTACGAAAGGAGAGGTTAATTATTGCGCTACTTGTGGTTGGGATTTAACTCCATATCCGATAAGTTTTGAATTACCAGAGTCTTTTGTTCAGAAGGAACGGGATAAAATTTATTGGGCTAAGAATTTATGGCAGAAAATGGAATCTCAATCAGGGCAATATAAATCCGATCTATCTCAACAACAATTTCAATTCTCTGATGCCCAATTAAAAATAGAAAATTTGGAGGCAGAAAATAGAGATTGTTTGTTTAGGATAGAAGGGTTGAATCAACAATATTCTGACTTACAAACTCGTAAAAAAGAAGTAGAAGAGCAATTAGAAAATTCCGAGAATAAATGTTCCCAACTCCAAAGTAAAATAGAAAATTTGGAGGGAGAAAAGATAGAATTTTTATCTCAAATACAAGAGTTAAATCAACAACATTCTGACTTGCAAACTCAGAAAATAGAAGTAGATGGTCAATGTTACCAACTGCAAATTGAAATAGAAAATTTAAAGGCAGAAAATAAGGGATTGTTGTCTAAAATAGAAGGGTTAAATAAACAATACTTTGACTTACAAACTCAGAAAAAAGAAGTAGAAAATCAGTTAGATTCGTCTCATAACAAGTCTTTTAACTTGCAAACTGAAAATGAGAGACTGGAGCAAGAAAACAAAAGTTTTTTGTCTCAAGTAAAACAGTTAAATCAAGAACTATCAAATGTGAAAAATGAGTTATCTGAAAAGAAAAGAGAATTAGAAGAACTTGAACAAGAATTATTATCTTTGCGATCGCAACAACCAAGTACAAACTTAAGAGGAAAAAGAAATATATGGGATATAGAAAACTAATTACTCATTAACCTCTAGTTTCCTATTGCTATTCTCGATGAGGAAATTTATTTTGTACGACTCTAAAAATTAACTCAAATCCCAATCAATTTGGATCTTTTTTCCACTTAAATAAATATCTGTACTACTTAAATCTTGTTCTCTAGCCAGTACATTTATCATTTCTATAGTTTTTTGTAATTGCATTTCTGCTTGTCCTAAACTTTCGTTCAGTCTCTGAATTCTACGTCTATTAATCCATCGATTAAATAAATTACTTTCCAGAACCTCAAGTTGATCATCAATTTCTGTGAGTTTTTCATCCTGTATTCGTGCTTGTTCTGTCAGGATACAATATAAGACAAAAGCTACAGGAATATCAAGATTTCTAGGTTCAATTTTTCCATTATCGCTATTTTTAGCAAGCTCCTTACCTAAAGTAACTGGACAGATCATTACTAACCAATCAGAGTTAGGAGCAAACAAAGGAGGAAACATTTTTTTGACATCTTCCATTAATTCTATTTTGTTTCTATGATAACAATAGTCATACTTAGTAACAATAATAACAATTGGAAAAGTTTTTTTTCGAGCTGGTCTTCTATTGATATTCAAATATTGCAGATACTGACCCATGAGGTTAGCTTTACTTTCCATTGCAATCTTTTGCAGATTAGCCTCAGTAACTGGCTCCCTTAAATCTTTGCCTGATATACAGAAGAATAAGCCATTAGATTCAGCAGCATAATTTCTAAGTGTCCTAACGTTATCATCACTGGATATGTCTAACATAGAACCGCCACGGTAGTCCAGCCATTCAAACTCTATTAATGATTTGTATGCGTAGCAAAGTTCAAAGTTGTAAATTTGAGGTGTATCGGTACCTCGAGGCCAACGTTCCTCACCAGATTCGCCCACGATCGTTGACCATAAAGTAGCCATTTCAACGCCTTCATCTGGATCGGTTGCCTTGAGACTGAATTTACTACCATTTTGAATAGCTGCATACATTCCTAACATAAAGCAGGTTTTGCCTGAACTTGAATCTCCTAGCATCAAAATTTTAATTTTCTCAGACATGTTGCTCTTTCTAACTTAACTAATTGGTATATATAAATTTTAAGATCAACGATAGTTGCTTTTATTTTTGGTTTTTGAAGTCATTCAATTTTTAGTTGTACTGTTCTCAAATACTCTTCCTAGATAAAAACCAATTAATATACTTATAAATATATCTAAGATATATATTTTAAAGATAAATAAGAGCATAAAAAAAAGAAAAGCTGAGATTAATAATATCCAAGTTATATGTTTCCAGAAAATAGAATCTGATAATCTTTTTGCAAAAGTATCTATTGAATTATTATAGACATCTTTTGTGCTATTGGAATCATCTTTAATGTCAGGTTTTAAGGAATCATTTATGACTTTTGAATTCGGTTTAACTAACTTTATAAGTTGAGTTGCGTCAGAAGTTGTAGCATTTAAAAATGGTCCTTGTAAAACATCTTGCTTTCGAGGAATACCTAGGCAAAGAGAAAGAGTTATATATTTATATGGATAATCAAAGAACTTACAACAACTTTCCCACAAATTGTGTCTATATTCTGGTTCGTCAGGGCAAATAAAAGCTTGATTTTCTCCTTCCGAGCATGGTATAAAATTTGGGTTTATAGATTTATTTAAGACATTAATATAATCTCTAAATTCTGTCACATTAGAATAATTTAGTACTAACTCATACGGATATGCATGAATCTTTCCTTTAGTAAATTGGTAATCTTTTAGATACCACAGGTTTTTTAAAGATGTTAGTAAATACTCAGACTTAAAAAATTCAAGGTCTTCTAAGCCAGGCAAAATCTTCAATGAATTAAAAGAATATTTGTTGATTCTAGCAACATAACCAACGAAAATATGGAGCGATCGCCCAGCAGCATCCTTGGCCAGATATTTATATTCTGGTTCGGAACCAATTAACTCCCTAACCATACAAGTCACGCCGAAAATACAATGCTTATGATTCTTAAATAGAGACCAACGAGGATTCCCCCGTAACTTCTCTGCATAGACTGTAGTCCCATGAATATATTTGCGTGCCCAATTCTTTTCTTCTATTCCAAAATCATTGGGAATGGCCAGAAAACGATAATCGGCTTCTTTGGTTCTACCGTAAACTATTACAGACCATAAGTCCATAAATTTATACCTCTAGCTTTGTATTTAGGGACACTAATTTATATATTATCTACTGTTTTATTGAGTTTTCAAATGAAGACCTCTTTGCCAACTCCTCGCATACGAATAGGAATTTTCGATATATTAAATATCTCTACTATCATAATAACTGTTATAATTAACTGCAAGATTTGGAATATTTTCGTTAAAACTGTCCATTAGACATTTCAAAAAGAATATAGAGTGTTAAATTCAATATTCTACCTACATCAATATTCTACATACATAAGGTATGAAAAAAGGTAGATAATTTGGAGAGATGTCTATTGTTAAGAACCTAGAATATTACAATTATTTTAAGATAAAAAAATAAACTAATTATGACAAATCGCATTCGACCTCGCTCTCGTCGTCAGAATAAACCCCAAGAAGAGCGTGATATAGCCTTAATGGTTGTACTGACTTTTTTCAACCTTGGTAGTGGTGCCACAACTATCTTGGGAGCCATGCAAATATTACCAATCAAATATTTAGCTTGGACTCTTGGCGGTGCTGTTCAACTAATGTTGTTCATCTTACAAGCAGGATTAGCGGCCAATCGTACTCCTTTACGCAAATGGTTAGCGATTATGGTATTAGCTACCGCCAGTGTTTATACTAGCTTTTTTACTTATTATGACAAACTAGCTCAAGGAACCAATGAAAAGCGGGGTATGGATATGGCACTCAAAGCTCATAATAGATTAATTTCAGAGGTATACACGCCAATGGAAGACCATCTTCGAGATTTACAACAAGAAGCTTTAACTCTTAGAGAAACTGCCAAAGCAGAAAAAGACAGAGGTATTGACACTGGATTGATTGGTTATGGAGATCAAGCAAGGAAATTTGATAAGCTAGCTCTAGAGAAAGAGATCGAAGCTAAAAATTTTCTGAATACAGTTAATCAACTTCGCCCATTGTTTGAATACAAGAGCAGAGACCTCAAACCAGTGGATATTTTGAACAAGGATAGAAAAGCTCTATCTTCGGCACCAGAAAACTTTCGTAATAATTATCCTGAATTAAAGCGTGGTGACTATATAGATGAAGACTTGGAATTTTCCTTACTTGCCCCATATCTTAAAGTAGTAAAGAATCAGGAGGAAGCTGCTCTCCTAGCTTTGATAATTGCAATAGGAGTAGATGGGATGGCAATTATGTTGGGAACAGCAATTGTTGTCAAGTTGATACCACCCGAAGAACGTCGCTCTCCTATTGCTATTGTTGGTAATTCTATCGCTAATTTTATTAGAGATATTAAAAAATCGTCTGCCAAAGTAGATAATGCTAGTAGAGAGTCTTTCCTAGCAGAAGACGAGGATTTGCAGGCTGCGGTAGAATATGTGACTTTGAACGTGAAAGGAAAAGGTTCAAATTTTCTCAACGATTTTTACTATGCTATCTTGGAAATAGAACCACATACTATTAATTATTCAGCACTGACGCAAAAATATAGAAATTATGATAATATGCAAAATCCAGTCCGAGCATTCATTGATAAGCTAAGAGAGCCAAGAAGGTTGTGGGTAATAAGAAACCAGGAAAATACTGAGTGGATGGTGCCGCCAGAACATTATCATCAACTTGTAAATTGGCTACAAAAAGAAATTAAACGCCAAAAAAGCTTAGAAGCAGAGAAAAAGATAGATTATGGTTTTGGATTTTCTGAAGAAGAAACTACTATCCAATTTCAAATGCCTAAAATGCCAGTAAATCCTAATTCTAACTGAGTTACGACTTAAGCCAAAGATGAAATAATATACCATTTGTAGGTGTTGACTGCCGTTAAACCCCTACTATATATGGTAGTTATGTTTAAGTTTTGTGAGTGTTATGTCTGATGACATCCATAATTATAGGGCTTTTGAGATTGATAAACCACATCGCCACAACCAAAACCTTGTAGGGAAATTCCTAGGAATGTCCCTACTGTAGTCTACTAAAATAAAAACGGCTGTAAGCGAATTTGATATTACTCAAATAAAAAGAGGAGAAAAATTATGAGCGGTGAAAAATGTAAATATGTCAGGGTTGAAGAACAAGAGTTACGAAGACTACGAGAACAAGAAAGTCGCTTACGTTCGGTACAAAATGATTTGCCCGAGCGATTGAATGCTGTAAGAGAACAAGCACGACAAGAATTTCAACAACGACTGGCACCACTGGAAAATCGCGCTCGCCAGCAAGAACAAGAAACTCAAAAGCTCAAAAGTGGTTTAAAAGATTTGGAAAAACAAACTCAAAAACGCTTACAAAGACAACGAGAAGAATTTCAAACTGCAGTAAAAGAATCAGAATCTCGCCAAAAGCAGGCCCTACAAAGAGAAACTAATCGTTTGGAGTCTGCCATGGCTCAAGGTTTTGAGTCACAACGTCGCGAATATTTGCAAATTACTCAGCAACAGAGACAAGAATATATTCAGTTGCTCGAACACCAGGACACTAAATTCACTCAATTGATTGATGAGGAGCGACAAGCTCGACAGGAACAAATTAAACAGGTCGTGGCCAATATACAGGAAGAGAGAGAGCGCAAAGCACAACTTGCTACCGATATGCTAGCAGATGTAGAGACAGTTTGGGAACAAATTAATCGGGATTATCAACACGAAAGATTTGCACCAGGAAAATTAGCAGATTTGCGTCGGGGACTGGAAATGGCCAGGAGTAATATTCAGTCTGGGGTGAATGAGGCAGCGATCGCTAATGCCCAACAAACTTATTTAGACTTAGCAGATTTGCGCTTGGAGTTGGAGCAGAAAGAACAAGAGTGGCAATTACTGTATAATTCAGCCTGGGAAGATTTGCGGAGTTTAATTGCTGAAGTGCAAGCCAACCGAGAATGTGAAATTGAAGTTGGTAAAGATAGTGAGACTGAGAAGTTTAAGTTTGAAGTAGATTATTGGGTTGATGGGCGTTTGAGTAAATACGAGGAGCAACTTGCTGAATTAGAGTCGCGACTAAAAGCTGGAGAATTAACCTTAAGTACAGAACAAGTAATACAGTTAGGAGCAGAAATTACCGCTTTACAACCAACTTTAGGAGAAATTGTGGAACAGGCAAAGTTGGCAATTTTAGGTTCTCAGTTGCGAGCGGAAATTGCCGATCGCGTTGTGGAAGTTTTAGATTCTTTAGGATATACTTTGGTAAATTCTGATGATGCAGTTTATGAAGGAGATGACGAGCGGAATGCTTATGTAGTAAAGGTGAAAAACATTGCTGGGGATGAAGTGGTAACAGTTATTAGTCCAGAAAAAGAGTTTGGAACAAATTCAGTTTCGATTAATTCTTTTAGTCAAACCTTGGTTGATGAGACAGCAACTCAGGAAAATGCTAAGGCGATTTTTGATTCTTTAGAACAGGAGAAAGTTCAGGGTGTTGGGGATGTGGAGTGCAATCAAGAAGCACGACAGGATTATTATAACATGAGAGAAGTACAGCAGCGTTCTCAAGAAGTAAAAAAAGGGGAAAGAGGAAGAAATAGTTGAGAATTACCACCCTAGTTATTGTTGATTATTCAGGACGTACACAAAATATGAACAGGACTTACGAAGGCAAACTCCGCAAACCTGGTTTTTCCTAGATATTTATGTGTTAAAAACAACGATTTACTGTAGAAACCGGTTTTTTTGCGTAAGTCCTAATGAAAATATACCCCATCTGTAGGGCTTAACAGCCGTTAACCATTACTAGATATGGCGCTTGGTGCGTAAGTCCTGTTATTGTTATATGTAGGGACGTTGTATCCAACCTCTCTACCCATACCCCCGCTCAATAAAATATTAAATTGTTAAAAATGACTGTAGAAAGAATTACAACAGGATTAAATTTACAATTTGGCGATCGCTTCCTCATCCTCTATGGTAGTAATACCAGCGACAGTTTTTGTACCCCCGACCTTCTATTACAAGACATTGAACAAGTATTGCATCAATATCTGCAATCTCAAAATTTTCAGAGAATTCTCTTTTATTCAGGAGTGCAAAAACTCTACTTTCTCGATCAACAATCCCGCGATCTCTGTCGCCAGCAGCCTCAAAATACAGCCCATAATTCTGCACCAGCACCAAAAATGCGAGTAAAATCTGGTCCCCTGGGGCGGAAACGTCGCTTGTTAGAGCAAGAAAAACCGACACCCACACCTGCGCCCACGAATTCAGCAACACCAAGATTACAAGATACTCAAGTTATACCAATCTGGGAAAAAGTGATGACAGATAACCAACAAAAATCAGCCATCGTTTTCTCTAACGCCGAAGACCTAGCAGAATTTGATAATAAACGTGAGTTATTTGGGCGATTTGTGAATTGGTCTCGACTACCTCCAAGCAATCACAATATTTGTATTTTGATTTTTCACCACGAAAACCGTTCCGAGCTACAACAGTTTTGCCAGACAATAGGATTGACATTTTTAGCTAATCTCATGGCTAATCGCGATCGCTCACATACACAATGGTTCAATTTTCATCGTCTAAACGGACCCAATATTGGAGAAATTATCGCTCTACAAAATTATTTTCGACTAGAACATCAAAAACCTGTAGATTGGAAAAGTGTTGAATCCTTACCAGTATATATGGCAGCAGAAAATCGCTCTTTAAATTATTGGTACGATCGCTATTTAACTTCGGAAGAAATTTCTCTAACTCAAGCACGACAGCAAAATTGGCTCTCTGGGAATATTAGCACTCAACCAGCTTTAGAGCGATTAGAACAAATGATTGGTTTACAGACAGTTAAAGATAAAATTCGAGGGTGGATGCGCAAATTGGAAGTTGAGAGCGATCGCCAACGGCAAGGATTAACACAAGAATCACCCCGCTTACATCTAGTATTTAAGGGTAATCCCGGCACTGGCAAAACCACTGTAGCCAGGTTAATTGGGGAAATATATCGCGACTTAGGATTACTGGCTCGAGGTCATGTGCGGGAAGTAGCACGGGGAGATTTAGTGGCAGGTTATGTGGGGCAAACTGCAATTCAAACTAATGAAGCAGTAGATGATGCTTTAGACGGAGTGCTGTTTATTGACGAAGCTTATACTTTGAGTCAAGGTGGTAATGCAGATTTTGGTCAGGAAGCGATCGATACATTATTAAAAAGGATGGAAGATAATCGCGATCGACTAGCTGTCATTGTGGCAGGATATCCAACACCGATGGATGAGTTTATTAATTCTAATCCTGGTTTGCAGCGACGCTTGGCAACAGAAATTGTGTTTGAGGATTATACCCCAGAAGAATTGCTAACAATTTTTCGTCAGCGAGTCTCGCGGGTACAGTCTTCTATTGCGCCTCAGTTAGAAGATACTTTGAGAAAATTATTGACGCAGTTGTATGAAAGTCGCAATGAGAATTTTGGCAATGCTGGTTTAGTGGAAAATCTATTTAATAAAATGGATAATTTACGAGCATCTCGGGTAATAGAAGCAAATCTTGACCCTATTCGAGAACCGTTTCAGGTTGAAGACTTGCCACCCCAGTATCAAGCAGGTGGTAGTAAAGAGGAGAATTTAGCAGATTTGTTAGAGGAATTAGAAAATAAAATTGGTTTAAATTCCGTCAAATCAGCAATTCGAGAGATAGTCAATAATCAGTTAGCAAACCAACAGTTGGAAGCAGCAGGGTTGCCAGCGGGTGGAACTGAGACATTACACATGATATTTTCAGGAAATCCGGGAACAGGTAAAACTACTGTAGCGCGATTAGTGGGGAAGATTTTTAAAGCTTTAGGGTTGTTGCGTCAGGGACATTTTACTGAAGTAGTTCGTAGGGATCTAGTAGCAGAATATGTTGGTCAGACCGCAATTAAAACTGCTGAAGTGGTGAAGTCTGCTTTGGATGGAGTTTTGTTTGTGGACGAAGCTTATGCTTTAACAAGGGGGAGTTCGGCAAATGATTTTGGTCCAGAGGCGATCGATACTTTAGTGCCAGCATTGGAGAATTATCGCGATCGTATGGTAGCAATATTTGCCGGTTATTCTCGTGAAATGGAACAGTTTATAGCAGCAAATCCTGGTATAGAATCTCGCGTTGCTTACAGAATAGAATTTCCTGATTATTCTGGTAGAGAAATGCTACAAATTTTTCTGAGTATGTGTCATCGGGATCAGCGTATTTGTCCGTCGAATGTATCAGTAGTTTTAGGGAATATTTTTACATATATGTATCAAAATCGTGGTGCAAATTTTGGCAATGCTCGTGATGTTCGCAACCTTTACGAACAGATGGTAAAAAGATTAAAAAATCGGATTGTACAATATAATCTTTTGGGTGAAAAAATGCTTAAATTTACTATAGAAGATATTCCGAATAAGTATAAATTAAATAAATAGTAACTCTAACAGGTTTACCCGATTCTAATCCTGGGTGTAAGTATGAATAAAAGACTATAGAATTCTTAAGAAAATTAATTGACCCTATCAACAGGAGTGTAGTTTATCAATTATGTTCTGCTACCAAAAAAAATCCATGGTTTGCCCAAAATATCCCACTAATTTTTTGTGTTCTATAGAATTAATTTGTTTAATTTATAAATTATGATGATAATTCATATAACTTTTTGCGTAAGTCTTGTTTATTATGTACCAAATATTTAATGCATTTACACTATAATTAATGTTTTTGCATAAATCATGGATATATAAATCATGGATAATATTAATATTAAATATGTGAGACCTCATATTTCAAGTTTTGAATTTTAATGTATGTAGGTTAATTCAGACTGATTTAAAATAATCATCTAGATTTAAAAACAACTATAATTTTAGGTAGTGAAAAAGCAAATACTGATTAAGAGTTTTTATCATTTTTGTTTTCTCATGAATACTATAGTTTTATTTCTGAAACATTAATGGTATTAAAAAAACTAAATAATCTTCTCTTATTCATAACTCCAAATACCAAAATTTCTTTGTGATCACAGGCTTATTTTATCTATAGAATAAAATTCTATAGTCTTAGCAAAGAAGTAATTACTATTAATTACCTAAACCTTAAACATAATCAAAAAGTTTTAGTTATTAACTAGAATTAAATAGATAATTAATAATATTATGATTATCTATAATTCACTATTCATATAATAATAAAATTCTGTTTTTTAATACTGTCTAGTATGGTGAATAATTAAAAGTAACTATATCTAACACCATAAATAATGTAAAAAAAAAATGACTATCTAGGGGATTAGATGACAATTCCTTGAAAGATGGTTACTCTTAATTCTTAAGTATTTTTAAAGATGTCTAATTATTGGCGCCACAAATCACAGCACAAATAGGAATGATTACCACATCAATCAGAAGATGATTAACACTATGTTCTACACAGGGATCTATTAAAAAATGAAAATGTTTTCCACGGATGCTATTGGTGAGTTAGTAATAAAATGTAAGTCCTACTTATATTAAGTTTTATGTGCGTTTGCCTAGTAACCTACCTTAAAACCCTAGCCATTAAGTCGTCTCCATCAAGAAGTAGGGTGTTCTCTAAAGTAGAAACCAACCCATCTCCAAATCCTTTCAATAAGGCATCAATGAAAACTATATCTTTATCTTTTAAAATAGCACCTTTGACTGTTAGATGATATTTGCTAACAAATTCTAGTACATTGATGTTTTCTGAAAACATATTAAAAGTTTTCTCCACAGGAAATTTAGTATCCCAAATATGACCAAAGTGTTTCAGGAAACTAGCAGGAGTTTTATTACCATCCCAAACTCAAATTTCACCTCCATCTAATCTTGCTTGCTCAATGGGATTAATGCTAAACATAATTTTATTTCAATTAATCATCATAACATTAATGTCAGCTACCTATATTTTTATGCCTATAGTAATACCATTAATATAAATTGGTAGTACACTCGTGAAAAAAAACTTTAAAACTCATGACTGGAAGGCCCACAAAGTAAATGTTATCTGTGAAGGTGCTGTGGTTGCAGAACATTTAGGCCAGATATATATATTCACTCCAATAAATAGCAAAGCAATATAGAAGCTTCGCTTTAGTATGTGAGTAAAAAGGGACAAATCATAATGAAAGTAACTACAGCAGACCGACTACCTTACGTTAGAAAAGTGTCTGTAAAAATAGTGTGGTCCATCGACGATTACTATGTAGACGTAGAAGCCGAAACTGGTATTAAAGAACTAATCTATATATACGAAAACCTCACAAAGTATGGGCAAGTATTTGCAGCTTATACAAACTCGCTGGAACTAGGCGGTCTCGAATACGATGATGCCTGGGGAAAAGTTTATGATTGGTCAAAAATAGCAGAGAATATTTCAGTAAAACACGCAAAAATATCAAACGCAAAGACCAAAAGAAAGTTCAATAACGAGCCACTGCCTAATTGGTCTGGTGCTAGTGTAGAAGACTTAAGCTCAGAAGATGCAATTGTCACAATTCATGGTGGATCTGTTTTTATTATGAAGTGCACTGAGGCTTCGCCGAAAGGGTAAAGTTAAGTGGCTTAGGGTAAAAAAGACCCCATCTAACAAACATTAAGAAGTAATGGGGTAGCTCGTAAAAAAAAGCTACCCCATGAACATGCTACAAAAAACAAAGCTAGGTAATATCATGAATATTATAACAGATGCACCATCAATAGAACACTCTAATGTTTTCTTAGACATAAACAAGAAAGACGGGAAATACAAAATTTTAACAGCCATGGCTTTTGACTCTACATTCACTAGAGTTGTTGGGAAATAACTTAGGAGAGAAAAAACTCAAACGAAAACTTGACATATTTCCCTAGTAATTTGACTACTTATGCTGTCATCAGATATAAGTTCCACTCACCAGTTGCTGTTAGCATTAATTTGTCATCAAAATCATACTTGTGATTACGAGAAATCTGACTGACAGCTCCATAACGCTTGACGCCCGCCAAGGCGTTTTCACAGACTACCCTTGATTGACTCAATTTCCGAAAATCTGTTTTTGTTGCTCACTTAACTCTCCCCCTTTTGGTTTTTTATGGGGGATTCGGATATTTTCATACTGATGCGTGGAGACCTT
>ENA-UENX01000437-UENX01000437.1-marine-metagenome-genome-assembly--contig:-NODE-437-length-17989-cov-3.724716_pt1 | contig 17989 bp, 4 predicted proteins | sample MGYA00237875_ERZ529327 | MGnify/ENA primary metagenome ERZ529327 (study PRJEB26372, sample SAMN05368347) | marine metagenome | biome: cultured habitat; feature: ocean water; material: water; isolation... | reverse complement strand
AATGTTCCAGTCCCGCAGGAACTCTGGAGCGCGATAAGGGTTCAAAGCCTGGAAAGTATTCTGGGTAAACTCATAGCTGAGCGTAGTATTAAGATCCCAACCACTAGAATCGGATCCAAGTTGAAATCTGCGGTTAAAAGTGGTGTAACCCGCCAGACCCAGGTTGTCATCATCGTCCACCGTCGAAAAGCGATTGAGATCAATACGACTCAAGGCTACTTCGGATTGCAGGCTTGCCTTATCAGAAAATTTATATTCAAATCCCCCAGAGAACAGCTGTTGCTGCATGGGTGCGGAAAGGTTGGCAATGGGAGCGAAGTCCCCCAGTGCTTGGCAAGATACGGGATCTATACCTACCCATCGATACACTCGCTCATTGGCTGTTGTTTCTGTGTCCAGGATGTACTGACCATTCCCTTGGCCAACTTGAGTAAATCGGGCGATATAGGTACCTCGAGTCTGATCCGTCGAGTAGGTCAAATATTGGCTGAGACTATCAGGTCCTAGACAGGCTATAACTGTATCTCGTAGTTCATAGGTAGCTCGCAATTCACTGCTTCCCTCTAAGGTGTCAATGGTGGAGACAAAAGCATTTTCAAACTGATCACCAATTTGACTTAACAGACTTTTTTCGTTATCACTAAGCTGCAAATCGCCTGTGGCATTTTTACTATCCTGCTGGCTAAAGGCGTTCAGGTACAGCCGCACCTTATTTTCTTGATAATCCAAATTGGTAGCATACATGGAACGTAGGTAATTCTGATCCGAATAGTCAAATTCTACAATAATTCGACTGTCCTTCGTGATTAAGCGTCGAAAGGTAAAGGTCAGTTCTCCACGGTTGTAATCAATGATATAATCAGCCTCCAGCCCGCGTCTCATCAATTGACCATCAAGCCACACCTTCTCCGTTCCTGAAAGTATGATGATAAAGCGCTCGTTCTGACTTCCGCGTAGTTTGTAGGGACCTTGGTTACCTTCTTGGGCTACGATAAGGTTACGGGCAAATTGCCCTCGGGCAATAGCCACCGAAGACTTTGTGTACAGTCGCCCGTTTTCCCCATTTTTGAAGGTGCTCTCGAAGGTAGCCCCTTGTAGTTTTTTGAAGTAGTTCATGAAATAACCACTAGGCCGACGAAGCTCATAATCACCGGCCGTCAAACTCGTACTTCCTTTTTTGAGCTGAATAAATACCTGATCAAACTCTCTAAGTTGTTGGGCATTCCCTTCGGCTTGCAAGGGGATATTCTCATCGGTAATGGCGGCTCTCAGTTCTATCCCATCTCCAATCTCTCCCGCCATTTGGAGATTAAAACTAGAATTCAGCACCAGGTCTTGATTGTTGCCAAAGGAAATCCCTCGGGAGAAACTACCCGAGTAGTCCAACCCCTTGAAATCAATCAACTGCTCATCATTTTCGTAAGGATTGTATTCATAAGTGACGATCATATCATCTTCAACGCGATTCAGCTTGTTAGTATCAATTCGACTAACCGTTTTATCAATGGGGTAGGGGAGTACTCGGTATTCTATGGCGAGGGAATCTGGTTGGCTGTGGAGCCAGTAAAAGAAGCGACCCTGAACCTTATAGTAGCTGGAATCTACCCGCTGCTTGGAGGGGAGGGAGCGAACGATTAAGGTGCTCTCGATAATGGGGAGCGAATCCAATAATAGGTTCCCTTCCTTTACCAACACTTGCTTGCTTCGAAGGTTAGACAAAGGTAAATCCTGGGCCGTACTAGAATTCTGGAGCAGTAACAGTAATAATATGATTGGTAGAATGAACCGCATACTCGCAACAGTAATAACGGCAAATTTCAGGCCAGCGCGTATCAGTAGGGAGAAAAACTGATCACAGTAGCAGGAAATGCAAGCTTCCTGTCCGTATTTTACCAAAAAGAGGCCATCAAACACCTGGGTTTGATGACCTCTACACGATCATTTGCGCAAGAGATTTTTATGGGGTTATAGTGCTTTAGAATTTAACGGTCCTGACACTTTGGTCAGAACCTGCATCTGAGGATGCGCTAAGGACTACTCTATTCTCGCCTCTTTCCAAGGTAAAAGTGCATTGGAAAAATCCCGTTTCAGCATTATAGTTGAAGTTGGTGACCTGTCTAGCATTCACCATCAGGCGAATCTGCTCCGCCGTAACGTTTCTCACCGTTGCTGTGATTGTACTTTTCGCTGCACCTGGGTTCAGCGGGTTGATCGTAGGTTGAGAAATCGACTCAATCCGTACGAAAGGCTTGTCGCCATCAGGTTGTTTGGGAACATAATTGATCACCCTTCTAGCGTTGGCATCGCCACCATTAGTCGTTACAAAAATGGCCACTGAATTTCGAGGATTTTGCAGTTTTACATCAAAGCTGATGGTGCCATTTTTCGCATTAAACTCAAAATCTGACGTGGAACTCCGATTGACGTTGACGCTTATCTGATCTTTCTGTGTCACATTTAGCACCTTAGCTCGGATACTGATCACGTTTTCCTGATGAGTGACTTCTTCTTCAGCGGGAGTAATAAAGGAAACACTAGGCGGTCTGGTTCTGACAACTGGTGCATAGATGACACTAGCTTGGGCTTCATCCGCTCCATTTCGATTGCTGACACGAACCACTATAGTGTTGCTTCCTCCTTTCAGACCTGAAAGGGCAGCAGATACTTGGCTACCATTCCAGTCAAAATTAGATATGGAGGCACCATTGAGAAGGATTGTGATTTCACCTTTATCGTTGACATCTTGCGTCGTCGCCACCAGTCGAACATTACTTTCGTTTACGGTGCTTCCTGAGCTAGGGCTGCTAATACTTACCTGTGGAGGCTTCGGCGGCTGAAAGTTTACAGATGCTTGATCGCTAGCACGCCCGTCCTGATTTCGAACTTCCACTTGGATCGAATTTGCTCCAGCTTGTAACACGACTTGGGCAGTCAACTCTTGCCTGCTCGTTTGAAAGCCGAAATTGCTCATTGATTGTCCATTTACCGTCAGCACGATATCGTTGCGGCTGGCTACATTTTCAGTGCGAGCCTTTATGGTAAGCCTATTATTGGTTAAGGTTGTATTAGACTGAGGAGTGGTGATCTGGACAGTTGGCAGAGCCTTCAGTCGATACTCAACGTTTACCTCATCTTGCGCTGATCCTCCACTGTTCCTTACCTGCACATTGATCGTATTCCTTCCTTGGTTCAGGTTTAGATCTGCCGTCACTTCTTGTCGAGATGCGCTAAAACTGAAGTTGCTAATAGCCTTGCCATTTAGGAAGACTCGAACTTCTTCTTTGCGTACAATATTTTGTGTGGTAGCGCGTAGCCTTGCAGTATTGGTGTTGACCTGACTGTTATCCGTCGGAGCATTTATTCGTACGCTTGGAGGGCTTGCACCTTGCAGTCGGACATTCACTTCATCTTGATTGCTCCCATCATCGTTTTGCACCTGGATCCGGATATTGTTGTTGCCTTCTCGCAAGTTCAAGTCGGCATCCACTGTTCCACGGAATAGATTCAAGTCAAAGTTGTTTATAGATTGACCGTTTAGGTATAATCTAATCTCCGAGCGCTTTGATATTTTGGTCGTGTTGGCCCTAAAAGAGATGGAAGCCGTCTCTGTTGTGCTATTATTTGTAGGGCGCACAATACTTACGGTTGGTGGCGTAGCTCTTTGATACCTGACATTGATACGATCCTGAGTCTGGCCATCATTGTTAGCTACTTGAATTTCGATGCTATTGTTCCCTTCTTGAAGGTTGATGCCCGCAGTTACTTCTCTACGATTTGCATTGAAGTTGAAGTCGTTTATTGATCTACCATTGACCAATAGCCTGATTTGATTACGTTGTGTAACATTTTGGGTATTGGCCCTGAAGTTGATTCGGCTATTGCTTACTGTGGCATTATTGAAGGGCTCTTGGATGGACACCGTTGGGGGGGAGCTCTGTCGATAACTAACATTAACCCGATCGCGGTCTGATCCTCGAGTAGTGCTAGCCATCACCTCAATGCTGTTGTTCCCAGAAATCAAAGGAATATTCGCACTGACTTGCTGTCTAGCCAGATTAAAGCTAAAGTTATTGGTACTTCTTCCGTTGATTAAGACTTGAATCTCCCCTTTACGTTGAACATTGATCACCGAAGCTCGCAGTTGAACAGAAGGTTGGGTACTAACTTGATTTTGGTTAGGTTGTTCGATATTTACTCTTGGAGGCTGGGCTACGATGATATCCTCGTATCGCTCGACATTAAGAGCATCCTCTGCTTCTCCATCTGTATTTCGGACCCGAATCTGCACTTGATTGTATCCTAGTTGTAAGGGGAGGTCAGCTGTAATTGTTCCATTTGAAAAACGGAAGTCATAAATAGGCCGATTATTTAGTTCCAAACGAATGTTGGAACGTCCAGGTACGTTTTGGGTATTGGCACGAATTTGAACTTGGCGGTTCGCCGTCCGGAAGCCGGAGCCAGGACTGGTAATTCTTACCTGTGGTAGCCGTACCTGTCGAGGCGCTTCATAGATGATATTAACTTCTCGCTGATCTCGTCCCCACTCATTTTCTGCTCGAAGCTGAATGCTATTATTCCCTTCTAGCAAATTCAGGTTTGCTGTTACCCGACCACTATTTCGGTCAAAGGTAAAGGATGAAATTCGTTGGCCATTTGACAGCAGTGTGATGCCTGACCTTTGCTGAATATTTTGGATGGTTGCTTCGAAAGAGAACGTTGATCTATCTGTATTGAAAGGAGAGTTGCTAGGTCTGTTGATTGTCACGATCGGCCTTTCGCCACGTGCTAATTCAACTGCAATCGACTCGTCGTCTTTGCCAGCGCTGTTTGTAGCTACAATTCGTATCGTATTGTTGCCATCCCGCAGGCTAATATCGGCTCTCAATCGTCCAGTCGAAGCGTCGAATTGAAAGTTTCGAGATTGGCCATTGACACTGAAACGGATCTGATCTTTGGCGGTGATTTCGGTAATACTGGCCTGCACTTCATAATTGGGATTAGAAGTTTGTGTATTGTTGGATCGTGGTTGGGTAAACAGGATATCCGGTACTTGCACTACAGGATCAGGCGTAACCGGTTCTTCATAGTAAATGATTAGTTTCTCCCGAGTCGTCCCAACGCTGTTGGTTGCTGTAATGATCACCTCGTTTGCCCCATTATCTAAGCGAAAGGGCTTACTGAAATTTCCCCGGTTAAAGGTGAAGGACTGTTCTCTACCGTTTATGGTACAGCTGACATCTGCTGCATTCTGCACGTTTCTAATTCTAGCTCTCACTAAACCATTCAGAACAGGTGAGGTAAAAGGCAAGTTGTTAGGCGTGATGATCTCTATAACTGGAGCGACTAGGGTAGACTCCTTCGGTCGTATTTTCCAACGTAGGGCAAAGTTGGTATAGTGATAGATATCATTATTAGGATCCGCCCACTGCTGTCCATCCATTATATCATTGCCCGAAAAGGTAAATCTATGGCCGGCGTGGATAGAGAAATTTGGAGTTACCTCATATCCCAATTCGACACCTAAGGAAGGCATAATGCCTACGGTGCCGCCATCGCTGTCAAAGCCATCTGCTAAGCTTTCATAATTGCCATCAAGAATCATATCCTGCAACTCAGATCTAATGCTAGCTTTGGACTTTTGCTGATCTAGACCAGCATATTGATTGTAATAGGCATTCCCGCTTGCATCCGCTTGGTCAATGTTGGTTCTTAACCAATCTAATCCTAATCCTCCGTAGATGGATGCCACAACGCCTGTTTTTTCTCTAAGTCTGTTTAGGGTTAGCACGCCTTCTAAGCCCAATTCAAATACTTGGGTTTGATGGTTTTGAAAAACGAACCCTTGAGTTTCTCCTAGGTTGGCTGGATAATTGGTATAATCTAGAATCTGGCTCCCATTCAATACGGAGTTGTTGCCAATATCAAATGAACGAGCAGCATCTAGACCGAGTTGTTGAGCATAAAGCAACCTTCCCCGCAAGTCAAAACTGAATGGGGCTCCCGGTTTATAGTACAAGTTTTTCCCCAGCGTAGCTCCTAAGCCAAATCCTTCTGGTAACGCTTGCACATCACTGGATTGATAAGAAAGACCGGCATTCAAGCCGAAGGTGTAATAACCTTGTTGTTGATTAATGCTTTGTTGGGCATTTGCGGTTTTGGGGGAGAAATGAGCTAAGGCCAAGAAAAGGCAGCAAAGCAAAATAGCCCTTTGAGTTAAATGGGTAGAAATAGGCTTGTTTCCCATATTGAAGAGGTTTTTAGCGTATGTGATACAATGTGGCTTCTGTTTGTTAGACGTCAATTTATGGCTAATGTAGCAGCAGGAAAATAGCAGCCAAATGATAGTGCATAATGAAATTAACAATATGTCGGGCATGTGTTGGGCTTGAAAAGCCAAGGTTAATCATTTAAGGATGGAGTGTTAACTGATTGATTACTATTGTTTTAGGTGAATTGTCTGATGACATATGACGAAAAAATATAAGGGATAGTTCAAAAACGGCCAAGTGTTAACAGATTCAACCAATCGTCTTTGCCTTTAACGGAAGTTTAAAGCCTTCGAAAGATAACAAATTGGGAGCGTTGATATATCGAAGTATAATTTATTTGTAAAATATAGAATTGGAATGCCGGTTGATTATGCGTTTTGATTATTTTTGTGTTGTGATATACAGATCCTACTGCCCAAATTGCCTTACATATTGTCATCCCCTTTCTAAAGGCTTTTAACCACCGTTGTTTTGACATTTTAGGACACAGTATTAAAACCACCTGATTATTCTCAGGCAACTTAATCCTTTGTATCTAGTATAAGGGGTTAGATAATATACGCAGTGTGAATTGGTGTAAAGCTTTTTCAATCAACTGTGACGACACTAAGCAAATCCCATGACTCTAAATCGAAAAGTATGCGAAAGAGACTTTTACTGAGCTTTACCCTAGTTAGCCTTTCTTTCTTTGCCTTTGGGCAAGTCACCGATACCGATAACTATCGAACCTACGATGGTTCTTTCAATAATCCAGTGGAAACCCAATGGGGAGCTGCTGGTACTAATCTACTTCGTCTTGTTCCTGTTGCTTATGCCGATAGCATATCTGCACCAGCGGGGCCAGATCGAGCCAATCCGAGGACGATTAGCAATAGTCTATTTGCTCAAGATAGTCCAATTAATGATCCGCTTAGTCTAAGCGACTTCTGTTGGGTGTTTGGTCAATTTATAGACCATGACCTGGGTATTACACCCGATGGTCCAGAGCCAGCCATTATTAAGGTGCCAACTGGAGATCCACATTTTGATCCATTGGGGATGGGACAAGCCATCATTCCAATGCAGCGCAACCTCTTTGACATGGCTAGCGGAACGGGAGTAGACAATCCTCGCCAGCATCCCAATATGATCACTGCCTATATAGATGGTTCAGCGGTATATGGTTCCGATCATGAACGAGCAGATTGGTTGCGGGCATTCGAAGGAGGAAAACTAAAAGTCTCAGCAGGGAATTTGTTACCCTTCAATACGGAAGATGGAGAGTTTCTTGGTGAGATCACAGAAGAGGCGCCAGAAATGGATAATGCGACTCGCATCAGTGAGAAGCTATACGTTGCCGGAGATGTTCGTGCCAATGAGAATCCATTGCTATTGTCCTTCCATACTTTATTTGTACGAGAGCATAATCGCTTATGTGATGAGTTGGCTATCAAACATCCGGATTGGGATGATGAGGCACTTTACCAGTATGCGAGGAAGTTGATAGGGGGGCTCATTCAATCTATTGTTTATGACGAATGGTTACCCGCGATGGGTGTACATCTAGATGATTACCAAGGGTATAATTCGGATGTTAACCCTCAACTCACAAATATTTTCACGGCGGCAGCTTTCCGATTAGGACATACCCTCTTGAATAGTACGATTCGAAGAATTGCAGACAATGGGGAGGTGATTGAACAGGGGAATCTTTCCCTGCAGGATGCTTTCTTTAATCCATTTGTATTTATTGAAACAGGAGATATTGATCCCTTCTTCAAGGGTATGGCCACCCAAATCCAGCAAAGCATGGATCCTAAGTTGATCAATGATGTGCGAAACTTCCTTTTTGGCCCTCCTGGCGCAGGAGGCCTGGATCTAGCGGCCATCAATATCAATAGAGGAAGAGAACGAGGCTTGCCTGACTTCAATTCAACCCGAATGGCCATCGGTTTGCCACCATACGACTTCTTTCAACAGATCAATTCCAACGCTGGGGTCTTCACTCGTTTGTTATCCATGTATGCAGATATCAATGATATTGACCCTTGGGTAGGAATGCTTGCTGAGAAGCCTATGCCTGGTGCTCTTTTTGGTGAGACGATTATGTCTATCATGAAATACCAATTTACCTCTTTGCGCGATGGAGATCGGTTCTTCTATCTGGTCGATCCAATATTGAGTGAAGCGGATAAGGATTGGATCAAGCAAACTACGCTGCATGATGTGATCATGAATAACACCGGGATTAGTCTTATGCAAGATGATGTGTTTTCGGCTATGCCGCATAGTGAGATCTGTGCTAACATGACTGCCGATATTGAGGGTGTTGTGACCACAGAATCGGGTACACCGATAGTCGATGTAGACTTATCGCTCAAGTTGTTAGATGAAGATGCCTATGGTTTTACCACTAGCCTGGAAGGAGATTATTATTTCACAGATCTTTATTCCTGTCAAGTAGAAGAATTGGGACTGGAGAAAAATGATGTGATCACCAATGGTGTAACAACCGTAGACCTAATCCTAATTCAACAACATATCTTGGGGATTCGGCCTTTACCGACACCTTACAAGATCATTGCAGCGGATATTGATGGAAATGACTTTGTGTCAACTGTGGACTTGGTTTTCCTCAGACGAGCCATCCTCGGAATTGATAGTAGTTTCCCTAACGGAAATTCTTCCTGGCGCTTTGTGCTAGCCGACCACGAGTTTGTTAATCCGGAGAATCCCTTTGCGGGAGATTTCCCTGAATACTTAGACTTTTCTACTATTCCTTCGGGACAAGTGGCAGCTAATTTTATCGGCGTAAAGGTGGGTGATGTAAACGAAAGTGCTGTAACAGATGGTCAACAGTTTAATTCAGAAGGCCTAGATGCCATGATGGTCTATGCGCCGAATAAGCAAGTAATGAAGGGAGAGGTAGTGAAGGTGCCGTTGCAGTTGGGGGAAGTGAAAAAAGGAGTAGTTGGATATCAGTTTAGTTTGGACTTCGATCAGACCAAGTTAGAGCTAGTGGACTTGAACTCCTTGAACCCCATGGTCAAGGTAGATGAGCACTTTGGGGACTTCAGAGATAAAGGAATGTTGACCACAAGTTGGAATGACTTAGAGGGATTGGGTTCAGATGCAGCGCTTTTTGAAATGACCTTTGTGGCTAAATCAGCGGGTTCCTTAGCGAATTGGATGACGATCAATAATGCGATGACTCCGGCCTTGGCTTATGATGATGGTATGACAGACATGAAGGTGGCTTTGGCATTTGCAGACGAAAAAGAGTCATTAGAGTCGGATCAAGACCTACTTTCACAAAATCAGCCTAACCCATTTCAGGATAATACGCTAATTCCATTCTATTTGGCCGAAGCCAGCGATGTACAGTTGCGAGTAATCGACCTGCAAGGGCGCATTCTATATGAGCAAGCGGGGACGATGCAGGCTGGGCATCATCAAATTCTTTTGCAAGCTGCGGAGCTGCGCACTAAAGGCCTGTTAATGTATCAACTTACTGTAGGAACGGATACTTACAGCAAGCGTATGGTTTTGCAGTAAGATTCAATCAACAGATTTGAAAAAGGCGTATGTTTAATAAATTTTTATATTTGCCTGAAAAAGCTTAAATTCCCATATAGATGTAATCCAAAAGTCCCGGGAAATAGCCATTCTTACAACTAAAGGACAACTATAACAAGATTTGAGGCTATTTCTGGGCTGAACATAAATAACAAATTGTTAGGGGCAGAATTTGCTGCCACTGACGAATCCCATAACATATTCAAATCATAGTTGTCATGCAAATAATCAGAGCTTTACTTGCGGACGACCACTACATCTTTATTGAAGGTCTAAAAACCGTATTGAGTCAATCCCCCCAATATGATATCAAAGTGCAAGGCGTTGCGCATAGTGGGGATGAGTTGATAGAAAAGCTGCAGTTGGTAAAAGCTGATTTAGTCATTACTGCCTTAAACCTATCTGGCAAGGATGGCTTTGATGTGATAGAGCACATCCGCCAGGCCAAAATTCCCATCCGAGTACTAGTCATTAGTGCGTACAAAGATCCGAAGATTATTAAGACTGCTTTTAAGTTAGGAGCTGATGGGTTTATCCTAAAGGATCATCCTACTACCGAATTGCACAATGCGATTGATCAAATACATGCTGGAAACACGTATGTCGGGCAAGGTATTTATTTGAACGGGGCTAAAGTGAACGGTACTTCAAAAACAAAGATTCCAACCCGTCAACTCAACTTCGAAGACCGTTTTCTCAAGAAGTACAACCTAACTAAACGGGAACTTGAGATATTGGGCCTAATCAGCCGCGCTCTTAGTAATAAGGAGATAGCTAAGGAACTATTCATAAGCGACCAGACGGTGGGTGTTCACCGCAAGAATATCATGCGAAAACTGGGCGTCAGTAATACAGCTGGCTTGATTAAATTGGCTTACGATTATAGCCTGGTGTAGGATCGGGGACATGCTACAGGTTCAAAGTCTATTCCTGTATTAGAATCCAACATTTGATAGGGTAAAACCTATTTTGAGATGACACCTATATTTTTTTACTTTTCATTAAGCGCTGATATATAATAAGTTAGAGGTGTTTTTACCCAGTATTTTCAAAAATACCCCTTTTAGGGTATAAAGGAACCGGTTTTATATTCTATATTTGTAACGTCTTAGAAAAGACACGCTTCTTGTAAGTTCGACGACAAATACACGAGATCAGAATAGTTACATACCGAAAAGTCAGAATTGAAAGACCTGCTCACATAGTAATGAGGAAGAGTTAAAAAACTTATTATCAAATTTTTGGTATTTATATTTTTTATGTGTTACATTTGTGCTGGTAATATTGACAAAAACAATCCCATGACTAAAACTTTACACTCCTCAAATTACCCTTCATTATCTTCATTTATCATTCCATATAACATATCGTCATCCATCCCTATAGGTTCCTAAAGGAGGTTTCCATCCATTCTTAGCGGATGCCTACGTTTCATCCTGTCATGTGGTTATAATATTCCCTGCATGTCCCATAGAAAGCTATGTGGATTCACTTTTTTGACATTCTTTTTTAAGATTCGTTACAATTTTCGAAGATCAATTACATAGTTCAGTGCCTTTAACCTTTTTCGACGACCAAACAACCTTAAAGGCTGCTGAAAATAGTTGATCATTTATATAGGAAAAAACAGCGATGCTCATCTTTCGACGACCAAACGGATGAGTGTCCATTTTAAATAATAACCTTTCATTTTTCTGCTCTTGCTTTGACCATAATGCAACGCTTCGACGACCCTTTAGTTGCTGCATGGTAATCGCCAGATCGTGAGGGGTTTGTTCTCATAATCTTATTTCTTAACCTAATTCGTTTAAGCAAATTGTAATCTTATGGAAAAAACGAATTTTACATTTGTTCGTCCAGCACAATGGATGAAACTAGCTTTCATGTTAGTTGCTACTTTGTGTTTTGGATTGACTCCAGTTTCTGGACAAGACGACTCAGAACCAGAACCTGGTGTAGACATCTGTCTACCTCCTGCTCTAACGATAACTGATTGTTATCAAGATGGAGCTACCCTTACATGGTACTCTGTAAATGGAGACCACTACGAGGGCGTTGAAGACCACTGCTGGTTGATCAAAGTTACTGGCGCAGGTCCAGTTCACTTTGCTGCTGCTCCAGTAATTGGTACTGTTATTGACTACCTTGGTGCTCAATTGTTGAACTCTTTAGTAGAAATTGAAATCTGCGAAGGAGATGATGCACTTACCATTGAGCCACTTGCCGGACATCCTGGCATCTATTCTGTTACTTACGACCTTTCTTCTGACCTAATCCAGCCTGGTACGGCTTATTGGGCAGCTGTAGCGGAAGTTTGTAACCGTATGCCTGTTTATGGCAACAACTCTGTATGGAACTTCCAAAGAGATCTTCTAGTTTATTACCACATCGGTGGACCTTTCGACGAAGACGAAGTTTTCGACGATTACCCATGGGATGGTTATGAAGGTTACTTCAAAACTAAAGATGCTGCTTTCTCTGTAGACACTGACGCATCTAAGCCAACATGTCCTGAAGAATCTGAAGGATATGAAGAAGACGGATGTATCGAAGTTACCATCACTGATGGTGAAACTTGCTGGGGAGCTTACAACATCTACATCGACGGAGTAATCCAAGATGAAGGTGGTGACGAAGTTTACAAGGCAGGAACTCACGAATTCTGTGGATACGGTGTTGGACCTCACGACGTAAAAGTTGCGATCGTAAACGCTTGTAATCCTAAGGACAGAAGTATTGAGACTGTAGTTGATGTTCCTAACGGAATGGATGTTGTGTCTCCAAAGATCGTTGTTACTGACTTCTTTGCTGGTGCATTGGTTGCTGACAACATCGACGAGTCTGAAGCTGGTGAAGCTGCTGACCTAGGTGACATGGACATCCCTGAAGGTGCATGTTCTATGAAGTCTTACTTCCACGTTACTGGTGTTGATGACTGTGACGGTGAGATCTGCGAAGGTTCTGCAGTTACTGCTACGGTAATTGACGGTCCTGCTAATGTAGATCCAGGTACTCAAGTTAACATCTACAACCTAGACGGTGAAGAGGTTATTACCGACGGAGGTGTATTCCAAGTTCAAGGTTGCGAATGGGTAATCGAAATCAACTGGGCAGTAGGTGAATCTACAGTTGAAATCTGCATGGACGATGCGGAAGAAGCTGGCATGTCTGCTCCTGCATGTGTTACTATTACTGCTGATGTACAAGATGCAGCTGATGCTGTAATCGTTGCAGCTGCTCAGAACTATGTTATTCCAGCTTGTGGTGATGAGGTATTCGGATTCTTCTCTTTCAACATTATTGACGAATGTGACAACGACATTGACATCAATGACGTTAGCATTTTTGCTGTTGATTTTGCTGCTGATATTGAATTCGAATTCTTGAACTGGGATGAGCCTGAAGATGGATACTTCGAGCTTGTTGTATCTATTACTGATGATCTAGGTATTGTTGGTACAGGTGGACAATTTGAAGCTGGCTTCTTTGCTATTCTTTACACCGATGATTTTGGTAATGAATATGAATTATTGCCAGGCGTTGCCGTTGGTAAAGCTGAAGTTGAAACCGATCCGGTAATCACAGTTTCTGGTGACGCATTTACTGCCTTGGCTTGTGAAGATGGAGGTGAGGTTGTGATTGGAGTAACTGTTACTGACGATTGTGACGATATCACTGACGATTTGACTATTTCTGGAGTTGACGGTCTTTCTGCAGCTTCTCCTATCTTGAATGGCCTTTCTGGTTACTTTGAATTCACTGGTACTTTGGAAGCAGATGAGTACTCTCTAACTGTTTCTTACCCAGGTGCTGATGATGTAACTGTAGCTATTATTGTTTCTCAAGAAGATAACAACGCTCCTGACGTTGATATGCCAGGTAATACTACTTTCACTATTCCTTCTTGCCAGGATGATGTGACTGCTGTATGGTCTGTACAGATCTCTGACGATTGTGATGAAGAAATCGATCTTGATAACGTATCTATCACTGTAGGTGGTGCTGCTATTGAAGTACCAAGTGCTGCAGCGACTGTATTGTCTTCAGGTGAAGGTACTGTATTGATCGAATTGAATGCTGACCTTACTTTGGCTTCTAATGGTGCTATTTTCGCTGTTTCTTATACTGACGGTGACGGTGCCACTACTTCTGAGACTTCTACTGTAACTGTGAACGGAACTCCTGATGTTGTTCCTCCTGTAATTGTATACCCAACTGAGGCGATTTCTGTAGAATTGGATCCATGTGGACCTAACACTACTGATATCAAGTTCTCTGTTTCTGCTATCGACAACTGTGCTGGTAATGTAGCCGTTTCTGTTTCTGCTCCTGGCCGTGTTGCTATGAGTTCTGTATCTGAAGGTGATGCTGACAAGTGGACAATCACTTATGCTGCTTCTGCAACTCCTTACCAGATCCAATTGACTGCAACTGACGGAACTAACTCTACCACTCAGTACATGTGGGTAAGCGTTACTCAAGCTCCTGCTCCTCCAACCAATCTAGCTTGTAACACAGGCTTGACTGCTCCTGTTGGATACGACTGTGAAGTTGAGTTGACTGCTGATATGGTACTAGAAGGTACTTTCGGATGTTTGACTCCTGGTGACATTGAAATCGTTGTTGACGGAAAATCTAGAGGTGATGTATGGGCTAACTATACTGAAGGTACTGGATTCCACGAATTCGACGTATACATCAATGGCGAGTACTTCTGTACTGGTAACATTACTACTTATGACAACATCGCTCCTCAGATTGAGTGCCCTGTGTCTTACGATGACTTTGTATGTACTGATATCGACGAATTATTAGGAACACTAGAGCATACTGGTTCTCCAGTAATCTATGATAACTGTGAAGGTGCTTCTTACGACTGGTACGAAGAAGTAATTTATGGTGAAGACGAGCAGTGTGATGACGTTACTATCAAGCGTGTATTCACTGTAACTGACGGAGCTGGTTTGACTGCTTCTTGTACTCAGTACATCACTGTACGTAAGCCTGACTTTGACGACGTAACTGGACCAGACGAATTGATTGAATTGAGCTGTGACGATGACTTTGATCTAGATGCTAACGGACACCCTGCTCCACCTGAGACTGGCGGATTCCCATACGTATCTACTTTCTTTGATGATCACAACTTAGATCAAACTTACTGCAACCTAGCTGCTACTTACGAAGACTCTGACTTGATCGAAATCTGTGAAGAAAGCTACAAGTTCATCCGTACTTGGACTGTACTTGACTGGTGTGCTCCTGGTGAGACCCTAACTTTCACTCAGTTAGTTAAAGTTGGTGACTTTGACGATCCTGTTGTAACTGCTCCTACTGCTGACTACGACTGGGATGGTGAGCTAGACATGCTTGAATTCTCTACTGGACCATTTGACTGTACAGCTGCTTTCGAAGTACCTCTTCCTGGTGTTTCTGATAACTGCTCTAGCTCTTGGACGATTACTACTGAAATCCTAGCTGGTGGTGAAACGCCAATACTTGTAATTGAAGATGGTGATAGCCGCTTCGTAAGTGGACTTCCTGTAGGATGCCATGCTTTCCGCTACTGGGTAACTGATGGTTGTGGAAACCAGACAGATGTTACTGTACCATTCGTAATCGTTGACAAAGTAGCTCCTGTAGCTGTTTGTGATGATGACTTGAATATCTCCATCGGAGGTCAAGGATACGCAAGAGTATATGCTGAAGATATCGATGAAGGTTCTTGGGATAACTGCGGACCAATCCGTATCGAAGTACGTCGTTTGGTAACTAAAGATGACAACTGTAACGCGATTACATCTTACTTCACAGACTGGGGGGACTATGTAGACTTCAACTGCTGTGATATTGGAGATGCTGTAAGAATCGAACTACAAGTTTGGGATGACGCTAATGGCGATGGAATTCCAGGTAACTCGATTACTGTACAGGATTGTAACGGTGATGATAAGGTTGTATCTGACAATAGCAATGTTTGCTGGTTGGATGTAACGGTTGAAGACAAATTGAATCCCTACTGTGTCGCACCACATAACAAGAGCATTTCTTGTGATGAACTTCCTTACGACTGGGATCCAAATGATATTGAAGTACTAGAAGACCTATTTGGTCAAGCAGATTACGCTGATAACTGTCCAGGTGCTACTGTTGCTGAAAATGCACCAGTTGTAACTATCGACGACTGTGGAACAGGAACTATATTACGTTCTTTCACCGCTACTGACGCTGTTGGGTTGACTTCAGTTAATTCTTGCCAGCAATTGATTACAATTACAGAGAAGCACAATTATGAGATTCGCTTCCCAGCGGATAGCGAAGCTGATTGTGGTGTAGCTGATCCTGATACTATCTCTTTCAATGAGATTGGATGTGACCTATTGGCTGTTAGTGCAGAAGATGAATTCTTCTCTGCTTCTGGTGATGAGTGCTACAAAATCTTCCGGACTTTCCGAGTTATCAACTGGTGTGAGTATGATGGAGAAGCACCTCCAGTGGTAGTTAGCCGTGACGAAGACTGTGATGGAGAACCTGGCGATGAAGCAGTTTGGGTATTACGCCGACCTGCAGGTAATGTCTTCTTTGACCGGGATCAGCATGAAGGCAATGGAGTCCCTGAGGCTGGCGAAAAGGGTACAGATTGTGATGGTTTAACTAACCCTCGAGGTCACTGGATTAATAGTACTATAGATGCTCAAGCCAACCGTGATCCTATCACAGGTCAGTTGGATAATAATTACACCAATGATAATATCCGTAATATAGATACTAGAGGATACTGGCAGTATACACAAGTGATTAAGGTATACGATTCTGTAGATCCTGTAATCACCGTGGAAGCTTATGATGACTTCGAATCTCTAGATGGCGTAAACTGTGACGCTCCTGTTACGATCAACTTCTCTATTGAAGATGAATGTACGGAAGAAGAAGGACTAGAATACGTATGGCTGGATGCTTACATCGTTGATGCAGATGGCGACGGCAACTTCACTCAAGCAGAATTCGTATCTGATGCAGATATGACCTCAAGCGTAAGCGGAGAAGCACCTGATTATACTTTCAGTGCTGAATTACCAGAAGGACGTCACGCACTATTGATTAAAGGATCTGACGGATGTGGTAACGCAACTGTTGATCTAATCATCTTTACTGTAGTTGATGCTAAGGCACCAGCTCCTGTATGTATCAACGGTCTTGCGATCGAATTGATGCCAACTGAGCCAGGTACGGATGCAGATGGCGACGGTGACGAAGATGCTGCAGCTATGGCAATTTGGGCCAATGATTTCATCGCTAGCCCAATCTACGACTGTAACGGTCAAGGACCTGAGGTAGACGGAAATGGTAACGAGCTAGTTACTGCTTACTCTATCAACCTAGTTGGTGATGAACCAACAAGAAGTAACACCGGTCTGATTTTGACTTGTGATAGTGACGAAACTACGATCGTTGAGATCCATGCTTGGGACGAAGTTGGAAATCACGACTACTGCGAAACTTACATACTTGTACAAGACCTAATGGGTCGTTGTGACGGTGGTGACGGCGCTATCGCTGGTAACATCGAAACTGAAGAAGGAGAAGGTGTAGCTGACGTAACTGTACAATTGAGTGGTAACATGAACCAAACGTCTGTGACAATTGGTGACGGTTTCTACCGATTCTCTGGTGTTCAGCCAGGTGGTGACTACTCTGTAACTGCATTCAACGACAACAACCCATTGAACGGTGTTTCTACTTTCGACCTTGTGTTGATTAGCAAGCACATCTTGGGTGTACAAGAGCTTAGCTCTGCGTACAAGGTATTGGCTGCTGACATGAACAACAACGGTTCTGTTACAACAATTGACCTTATCAGTGGTCGTCAACTTATTCTAGGAATCACTAATTCCTTCCCGAATAACACAAGTTGGAGATTCTTTGATGCAAATCAGTCATTTGATAACCCAACTAATCCTTGGGCTAGCGATCTACGTGAAATCATTTCTATCAACAACCTACCTTCTCAAGAGGTAGTAGCCGACTTCATCGGTGTTAAAGTTGGTGATGTTAATGGTAGCGCGCTTGCAAATGGTCTAATGAGCATCGATGAGCGTAGCCGCGGATCTTTCGCTTTCAACGTAGAAGACGTGAACATGGTAGCTGGTAACACTTACCAGGTT
>ENA-UENX01000436-UENX01000436.1-marine-metagenome-genome-assembly--contig:-NODE-436-length-18008-cov-3.329346_pt1 | contig 18008 bp, 15 predicted proteins | sample MGYA00237875_ERZ529327 | MGnify/ENA primary metagenome ERZ529327 (study PRJEB26372, sample SAMN05368347) | marine metagenome | biome: cultured habitat; feature: ocean water; material: water; isolation... | reverse complement strand
CGGGCTCTCCCGGGGTGCCGTCGCGCAGGATCATCAGCCCTGCGGGCGGGATGCGTTCCGGGAGAACTTCCCCGCGCAGAACTGGCACATGCGGGATCGTCCTGAGCAGGTCCGCCAGGGCGGTCAGGATGGTTTCGCGGGTGGTGGGCATGTGGTTGTTTTCTGCCTTGAATTCCGCCATCACAGCGAGCGGCGGGCCTGTAGCTCAGCGGTTAGAGCAGGGCGCTCATAACGCCTTGGTTGGGGGTTCGAGTCCCTCCACCCGCACAATTAGGGAAATGGGGATGATTTAATTATTCCGATTTCCCTTTTTCATTTAAAGGATTTAATGATCAACACAAGAAGAGATCATTTCCTATCCGGTAGCTAGCTAAGATGAGCTACTACAGATCAGCGCTCACAGAGAACAGCGCTTTTGAGTTGACATGAATTAAGGTATTGGTTATTAGTTATTGGGGAATTAGGTAATGGTAAGATGTTATTAGTTATTTGATAGATTCTGATTATTGGTGCAATTTCTCTTCTATACAAAACCAGTGATCACTGAATACATACTAATCACCAATAACCAAAAGCTTACCACCACCCGCCAGGAGTCAACGTTCCTCATAGCTTCAAATTTTCAAATTATTTATTATGCCACAAGTTGTCAGAACAGATATTGACAATTTAAATGCCGTATTAACGGTTGAGATTCCAAAAGACGACTACCTACCACTATTTAATACGGAACTAAAGAAATATCGTAAGGATGCTCGCATCAAGGGCTTCCGTCAGGGGAAAACACCGATGAGTGTCCTAAAGAAGATGTTTGGTAAAGCGGTGCTGGGAGAAGTGATCAATAAGATCCTACAGGAGCAGCTAACTGATTTCATGGTAAATGACAGTACTGAAATCTTGGGCCAACCAATCCCATCCGATGACCAACAGCCGGTGGATTTTGATGTTCGTGACCTTACCGATTACGAGTTCAAGTTTGATATAGGGATTGCTCCTGCCTTTGAGGTAGCTGGTCTTGAAGGAGATCCGTTCGAGAAGTATGCAGTGGAAATCCCTGAAGATATGGTTCAAGAGGAAGTGGACAACCTCTTGCAACGCAATGGAGAACAGACGTATCCTGAAGATGGGATAGAAGAAAAAGATATTGTTACCCTGGATGTAACCGAATGGGAGGGAGATGCCGTCAAAGCAGAGGGCGTCACACACGAATTCAGCGTGTTGGTAGATCGCTTAGAGGATGAGGTGAAGGATGCCGTGCTAAAGCTAAAGCTGGGAGATCAGATCAAGATCAATCCTTTCCAATTAGAAAAGGATACTACAGAGAAGTATGCGCGCAAATATTTCCTAGGCTTAGAAGATAGTGATGAAAGAGAAGTGACTGACTCCTTTGAAGCTGAAATCACTAAAGTATCTAGAGTAGCAAAAGGTGAACTTAACCAGGACTTCTTTGATAAGGTGTTTGGACCTGAACAAGTGTCTTCCGAAGAGGAGTTTAGAAGCAAGCTGAAGGAAAACATTTCTTCTTCCTATAATGCACAAGCTGAAGCTCTGTTGTATAGAGATATCCAGAAACGCTTGTTGGATTCTAATGCCTTAAGCCTTCCTGATGACTTCTTGAAGCGATGGCTAAGAACCAGCAACGAGCAATTGGATCCGAAGACATTGGAAAAAGAATATCCAGCCTTTGCCGACAATCTTCGCTGGACGCTAATCCGCGGGAAGTTGAATAAGACTTTTGAAATTGAGGTAAGTCCAGAAGAACTGAAGGAAAGCTTCAAAAATAGAATCCGCGGCTATTTCGGAGGAGCACCAAGCCCCGATATGGAATCTATGGTGGATAGCATGGCGGATCGTATGTTACAAGATGAGAAGCAGGTAAATGAGATCTACGAAGAAGTAGCTTCCAACAAGTTCTTCGAAGCGGCTGTAGAAAAAGTAGAGGTGAAAGACAAGTCGATCAGCTCTGAGGAATTCAAGGAGGTGATCGCTGCGATTGAAGCAGAAAGAGCAGCCGAACAAGCGGCTAGAGCAGCTGAAGAGGAGTAAGAATCCTTCGTGACCGGTAAAAATTAGGCATCTATTTCTACTATTGGTCAACCGGACGGGTACTTATGCGTTAATATCAATGACATTTTAGTTAACCGAACTCTTATAAAACAGCATTACATGTTCCACAAAGATGAATTTATGAAGTATGCTACCAAGCACTTGGGAATGAGTAGCATGCACCTTGAAAAATATGCTGAAAAGTCGTCTCTAGGTTACCCGAACATACAAGGATTTACACCGAACGTGATCGAAGAGCGCCAGATGAATATTGTTGGCCTCGACGTTTTTTCGCGCCTTATGATGGACCGAATCATTTTCATGGGTGTTCCCGTAAATGATTATGTGGCGAATGTGATCCAAGCTCAGTTGTTGTTCTTGGAATCAACCGACCCTAAGCGCGATGTGCAAATGTTTATCAATAGCCCAGGCGGATCAGTGATCGCAGGATTGGGTATCTATGATACAATGCAATACGTTTCACCTGATGTAGGAACCATCTGTACTGGATTGGCAGCCTCCATGGGAGCTGTATTACTAGCCGCAGGTACGAAAGGAAAACGTACATGTCTTTACCATAGCCGTGTAATGATCCACCAACCCTTAGGTGGTATGCAGGGTCAAGTAACAGATATGGAAATCTACTACAACTTGATCAAAGAGCAGCAGAAAGCGCTTTATGATATTTTGGCCCATCACACAGGTCAGGAATATGATAAGATCAAGGAAGATTGTGAACGTGATAACTGGATGACAGCCGAGGAAGCGAAGGAGTATGGATTGATTGACGAAGTGCTGGATAGAAACAATCCGAAGAAAGAGGCTTAGTAATCCGCACCAACAAGAACACCACAAACTCCATAGGTTTTGTGGTGTTTTTGTTTAACTTTATCATATAGGTTGATCAGAGATACTTATTGGGCCTGAGAAGAGGTCATTATCTCACCTGGAGGCCTATGGAATTCACTTGACAACTATTTAAAAGAAGCAACTGAGGTATGCGAAAAAGCAAACAAAATTACCGTTGTTCCTTCTGCGGCCGAGACAAGTCGGAAGCCCTCATTTTGATTGCCGGTATCGAAGGTCATATTTGTGAGGTCTGTGTAGAACAAGCAAGCGAAATTATTGAGGAAGAGCTATACGGTAATAATAGTAAACAGGAAAGTAACAACCCCTTTATGCTACCCGAAGCCGTAACTCCAATGGATATCAAAACCCATTTGGATCAGTACGTAATCGGCCAAGATGAAGCCAAAAAAATACTTTCAGTAGCGGTATATAATCATTACAAACGTCTTCGTCAGCCGATGAAATCGGATGATGTGGAGATTGAAAAGTCAAATATTCTTTTTGTAGGGCAAACTGGTACCGGTAAAACCTTACTAGCCAAAACCATAGCTAAGTTCTTGAATGTTCCTTTCTCTATTGTAGATGCCACTGTGTTTACGGAGGCGGGATATGTAGGAGAGGATGTAGAAAGTATCTTGAGTCGCTTACTACAGGTTTGTGACTATGATGTAGCGGCAGCCGAAAGAGGTATAGTATATATCGATGAGATAGATAAGATTGCTCGTAAGAGTGATAATCCATCCATTACGCGGGATGTTTCCGGAGAAGGCGTGCAACAGGCGATGCTGAAGATGCTGGAAGGAACGGACGTAAATGTACCGCCTCAAGGGGGTAGAAAGCACCCTGAGCAAAAGCTGGTAAAGGTGAACACCAGTAATATCTTGTTTATTTGTGGTGGCGCTTTTGATGGCATTGAAAGAAACATTGCTCGACGAGTAAATACTCAGGTGATCGGCTTCAAATCTGATGACGATGAATCTATGGGTATTGATAAAGATAATCTACTACAGTATGTGAGCCATCAGGACCTGAAGCGATTTGGGTTGATTCCTGAATTAATTGGCCGCCTACCCGTACTAACCTATTTGAATCCACTGGATCTCGATGCTTTGAAGCGAATCCTAACTGAGCCCAAGAACTCACTGGTAAAGCAGTATACCAAACTGTTTGATCTAGAAGGGATCGCCTTGACTTTTACTGATGGGGCTATGGACTTCATTGCAGAAAAGGCTTTGGAATTCCAGTTAGGAGCCAGAGGACTTCGTTCCATTTGTGAGGCCATCATGACGGATGCCATGTTCGACCTGCCATCACAAAAGGAAGTGAAGGAATTCGTTCTTACCAGAGAGTACGCGGAGCAAAAGATGAGCCGTTCAAGGCTATCCAAGTTGAAAGCTGCTTAATGGAGAATTGATTCAAGCAAAAGCGCCTTGCAAATACAAATTTTGCAAGGCGCTTTTTAATTTTACCCATATCATATTCCACCACTCCTTCTTTAGACCATAATTAATTCTGATTTTCCTTTGCGAGTGAGTTTTTTTTATCTAACTTCATTAATTAGATGTATAAACATTTAATGTTATTACATTTTAATTTTCAATATTTAAACACCTAACAACATGAACACAGTACTCAACTTAGGAAAATACTTATTCGCGATTCCCATGCTTATGTTTGGCGTCGGACACCTGACCAATGCCAATGCTATGGCTGGCATGGTGCCCATTCCAGGGGGCGTCTTCTGGATCTATCTTACTGGAGCAGCTTTGATTGCTGCAGCGGTGAGTATCGCCATTGGAAAGATGGATAAATTAGCTACCGCTCTCCTAGGATTGATGCTAATTATATTTGCCTTATCGATCCACCTACCTGGAATGATGGGCAGTGAAGGAATGGAGCAACAGGCCTTCATGGCGAGCATGATGAAAGATCTAGCCCTAGGCGGAGCAGCCTGGTTCTATGCCACCAATGCAGCAAAAGACAATGCCTTTCTAGGCTAAACATAACCCAAGCAAGATCGTCCCCAATGCATGACATTTTTCAGCTTGGGGATGATCACTTATCCACTTCTCCCCTCCTCTATCGATTAGTCGAAGCTACACAATCCAACTTCCAACCTTCAGCCTGCTTTTTGTAGATGGCCACCCAAGCATAGTAGCCACTATCTAGAATGGTTTCTGTCTCGCTGATCTTATATTCTACAATCACTTCCTTATCTACTACCGTATAGGCCATACTTCCATCCTCAGAGAAGCGGATCATGGGCGGGCTCAAATCATCCCATTTCACAAACTCCACGGCTGAAAAGTAGTTATTGTACCTACTGATATTGTCCTGTACACTTGGGCGAGTGATCAGTCCTCGATTAACCGAGACATATTCCGCACTCATCTGCTGAGCAAATGCCACGGAATCCTTTCCAAAGTGATATTCTCGCTGGGCCTCGTGCATCTCCAGAATCTCTTGTTCAGCCTTGGTTCGGTCGAAGGTTGGGGGGCTTGAGGTACAACTGATCAGGATCAAGATTAGTACCCAGGCAGGAATATATTTTTGAAACATGTCAGGTGGTTTTATACGGTTAGTGATGAATTGCATTATTGTCGATCGGGGTGCTTGCCCCATTCCTCACGCCGCTCAGCATCAAAATCAGGATTAGGAACAGGCATCTGAGCAGCAATCTCTCTGCGCCAATTTGCCAGTTGTTCGCTTAATTCTCTACGTTTATCAGGAAGCTGATTGGCAAGATTGTTCTGTTCCCCAATGTCTTCGTTCAAATCATAGAGCTCCACCTCCTCGGTATCAAAATACTCAATCATTTTCCACTTCCCTTGCCGAATGGCTCCGGCGGGCCGATCGTGATGATAAACGGGATAATGCCAATACAAGGTCCGATCTGTTTCCGTACGTTCTCCACTTAAAATCCCAGCAAAACTATCCCCGTCAATAGCTTGCTCAGGAGGAAGTTTTCCTTTTCCTAGCTCTACAAAAGTGGGAAAAAAGTCGATACTCGATATCAACTGTAGGGAAGTGCTTCCCGCAGCTACTACTTTTGGCCACTTTACGAGCAAGGGCTCACGGATTCCTCCTTCGAAAACGGTCCCCTTTTCCGCTCGGAGCGGTGCGTTAGAGGTAGCGATGTATTGCAGTGGAGAATTTTCGTAGATCTCCAGCTTATCCTTGGCTAGTAGTGGGATCTTATCAAATCGGCTGACCAGACCTCCATTGTCTGAAAAGAAAACAACCATTGTATTCTCAGCCAAGCCCAGGGCATCCAACTTTTCCATGATACGTCCAAGACTACGGTCAATATGCTCGATCATAGCAGCGTAGATGGCGTTGCCAGGAAAACTATCCTTCACCTCTTTCTTTAGATACTTATCGATCAAATCTCTATCTGCATCCAATTGGACATGTACATCATAATGGGATAGAAAAAGGAAAAATGGGTTCGCCTTATTCTGCTCAATAAAAGATAGACTATAGTCGGTCAGGACTTCAGATAAGCGGGATTCGTCGTCCAAATTATCATCCGGGGGGAATATAGCATCCCGGGATTTAAGTTTGTAAAAAGTGCCCCGCCGATGAACTCGCCAATCGTCATACCCCTGATCACCAGGCATATATGGAGAATTCCATCCCAAATGCCACTTACCGAAATAGCCTGTAGCATAACCTGCTGCCTTCATGGCTTCCCCGATGGTGGTCAAGGAGTCCGGCAAGTACTGCGTACGATTTTTGGGTACGATCATTTGCTCATAAGGTCGCCAATGACCAGTGATGAAGTCGTTAATACCCAGACGCGCTGGGTACTGCCCGGCTTGAATGGAAGCACGAGTCGGAGAACATACCGGAGCCGCAGCATAGGCATTGGAAAATAGCATACCTTCAGCGCGCAAGCGATCCAAATTGGGTGTTTCATGGAAAGCATTGCCGTAGGTGGGCAAATCTGCCCAGCCTAAGTCATCAGCTAAGATAAAAACGATATTAGGTGGAGCGGGAGAGGCTGAGGAGGGGGCTACTTCTTTGCAGCCTTGTATACAACCCAGGAAAATAATAGCACTCAAAAAGGCACTGAATTCCTTGCTCCGAAGGGTCCATCGAATCATAGATCTTCTTGTTTAAAGTATCTCCTTAAGTTACAAGAAAATTTCCAGCTAGAATCCGGCGCCCACCTGCTTTCACCTCAATCGAAGACTGATTCTGCTTTGACTTGGTGCTACCTGAAGTTAAAATCTTGCAAATCCAAGGGATTCATTAGTTTTGAGGCAAAGCAGTGGAGCTTATGCGTTACTTCGTGGAATTGGCATATAATGGTACGAGATATTTTGGTTGGCAACGTCAACCCCAGCAGGTCAGTGTGCAGGAGGCGCTGGAGGGGGCCTTTAGTACCATCTTAAATACCCCCATTGCCGTAACCGGCTGCGGTAGAACGGATACGGGTGTGCATGCCAAGCAATATTTTATGCATTTTGATTTTGATGGCTCTTTCCCGAAGGCTTTTGATCGAAGAATCAATAAATTCATTGGTCCTGATATTGCACTCTATTCCTTTTGGCAAGTAGATCCAACTGCCCATGCCCGATTTGATGCTACCCACCGTGCCTACGAGTACCACCTGAACTTTCAGAAACACCCTTTTGAGCAAGAAACCGCCTATTATTACCCATTTGCAGACAAGCTCAATATAGAAGCCATGCAAGAAGCGGGGAGATTACTCCTCGGATACCGTGATTTTTACCCTTTCTGCAAAAGCGATACAGATGTTAAAACGATGAAGTGCGAATTGCGGCAGGCAGAGTGGAAATGGCAGGCGGAAGAAAAGAAGCTTGTATTTCACATTGCAGCCAATCGTTTCCTTCGAGGTATGGTCAGATTGATTGTAGGTATGTGCTTGAATGTGGGGCTAGGGAAATTGAGCCTTGATGAGGTGCGAAAGGCTATGGACCAACAAACGAGAATAGCCAAAAGCCTAAGTGTGCCACCGCAAGGCCTATTTCTAACCGATATCCGATACCCTTTTATCGAAGAAGCCAGTCCAATAGAGTTCTAGCCAATACAAGGCAACAAAAGGTAGAGAGCGGCTGATGAAGAAGTGACTAGCTTCATGGTAACCACCCGCTGCTCTCCACTTCCATTAAATCACAAAATCACAGAGAGTAGCGCAGATTTTATCACCTACCTGACGACATACTTCTAGCCCTTATACTACCTAACCAACAGCCGGAAAACCGACAATCTACAGCAGTAAAAAGCCAAGCTAATATTCTAGGAAATCTACCAAGGTGAGTTTACCAATGATATTTAATAGGAAATGTCTGACTCTAAGCGCACGGAACTATTTAATTGACACCATCTTTCCAACCTACCCCCACGCAGCCACAAAAAAAGAGGCTTAGCAGTGCCTATTTTTCTGACAGTAAGAATACTGGACTCCATAAGGAAAATGTAGTACACCTATAATAATGAGATTCGTTTTTCTATCTTTATCGCCAGAGGGGGTCACAAAACGGTCATCATTCTAACATAGGGAAGAAATTGGGAATGATGGATCAGATCTCTTGCTCACCGGCATACCCTATCCTTTTACAACACTTAAAGGATACGCTATGCGAAAAAACCTACCACTTCCAATTACAGTTTCATTGGATACGATTCAGTCACTTCTTCCGCAGATTGACGTGTTTGATACGATCAGTCGAGGTTTTATTGCTTACTCCAAGGGGGAGGCAATTATTCCTCCAGTAGGAGAATTGCTTTTCGAACAGCCCCCAGGAGAGGTACATATAAAATACGGCTATATCAAGACGGCTCCGTATTACGTCATCAAGGTAGCCTCGGGGTTCTACCACAATCCCAGCATCGGGCTCCCCTCCAGTCAAGGTTTGAACCTCCTTTTTGATAAAACCAATGGTCAATTAGTAGCCATCTTGTTAGACGAAGGTCATCTCACCGACGTACGAACCGCGGTGGCGGGAGCCATTGCCAGCCGGGCTCTGGCACCTGGCCGCATCAGGAGTATGGGGATCCTAGGAGCGGGCATTCAAGCCGAACTTCAGTGGGAATACCATAGGCGAATATTAGATTTTGAGCAAGTTCTCATATGGAATCGACATCCCGGCAAAGCTAAACAGCTTGCCCTCTCTTTACAACAGAAGGGAGCCAAGGCCCAAGCAATCGAAACCCCACGAGATCTAGCTGAACAATGCCAGCTGATTATCACCACCACCCCTTCCACCACTGCATTATTAGAAAAGAATTGGATTCAGTCAGGCACACACATCACGGCCATCGGAGCTGACATGCCACATAAAATGGAGTTGGATCCTCAGCTGGTGGTGGCGGCGGATATCATGGTCGTTGATAGTCGAGCTCAAACGCAAACACAGGGTGAATGGTCGCAGGCTTTGCGTGCAGGTCTAATAAGCGGTCGAGAGCCTCTTGAACTCGGGGAACTCCTTGAAAACCCAGCGCTTGGCCGACGACATGATCAACAGATTACGGTTGCAGATCTTACCGGAGTAGCTGTCCAAGATCTAATGATATCACAAGCTATTTTTGACCACATCAAATAAAAGACAATGAACATTCCTCCATTTTTACTGGAACGCATTCAGTCTCTCTATGAAAACACGGTTGAATACAACCTAACGGAGAGCGGATTTCACCCCTTCACCCTCGAAGAACTCCTAAGCCCGGATGAACTGAAACTCATACAAAATACAGTCTTAGGTTATGGTCAAACGAACGGCTCTATCCCTTTGCGTGAAACAATTGCTACCCTTTATCCATCTTGCGACAGCGATCATGTATTGGTAACCAATGGCTCTGCCGAGGCCAATTTCGTGGCTTGTCACACCCTACTGGACAGAGGGGACGAGGTAATCATGATGGTACCGAACTACATGCAGATTTGGGGTATAGCTGCTGAAATGGATTGCCAACTAAAAGCCTTCCATTTAAAGGAAGAGAACAATTGGGCACCAGACTTAGATGAATTGGAAAGGCTCACCACACCTGCGACTAAGATGATCGTCATCTGTAATCCCAATAACCCAACAGGTTACACCCTTACCGCTTCTGAAATTGATCGAATTATTGCCATTGCCCAAAAAAATGATGCCTGGATCTTTAGTGATGAGATATACCGCGGAGCAGAGCTAGACGGGGTAGAGATCGAAAGTTTCTACGGTAAGTATGATAAAGTGATGGTGAACGGAGGATTGTCCAAAGCTTATGCCCTTCCTGGTCTTCGATTGGGCTGGTTGGTAGGGCCGAAGGAGATCATTGAAGATAGCTGGGGTTACCATGATTACACGAGTATCACGGCTGGAATCTTAAGTCACAAGGTGGGTGAGATTGCTCTGCAGCCGGAGAAGCGCCTGCAGATCCTCAATCGGAACCGTAAGATGCTGAACGAGAACTTGCTCGTGCTGCAGGAATGGTTGGCAGAAAAGGGAGGCTTCTTTCATTTCATCCCACCCAAGGCAGGAGGGATGTCATTCGTACGATATCATGCGCCGGGCGTGAATTCCACGGAGCTTTCAGATTGGTTACGATTAAACAAGAGCGTTTTTATTGTACCTGGAGATTGCTACGGCATGGACGGTTATTTCCGCCTGGGAATCGGTGAACGCAAATCTTTCTTGTTGGAAGGACTAGAAAGGTTACGAGTAGGGATTGAGGAATATCTCCGCATCCATTGATTAAAGCTGAAAGAGAAATGGAAATTACCTTAGAAGATATCAAAGCTGCTGCTGAGCGAATAAAAGGCATTGCTTGTCGAACCCCTTTGAAACCCGCCTATACCCTATCCGAAAAAAGTGGTCGCAACGTTTGGCTAAAGATGGAAAGCATGCAACCTACCGGCGCCTTTAAACTCCGTGGTGCCGCCAATGCCATTTTACAACTTAGTCCTGCCCAGCGGCAAGCTGGCGTTCTGACCATGTCCACTGGCAATCACGGAAAGGCCATCGCCTATGTCGCAAAAAAACTGGGTATGCGAGCCGTCATCTGTATTTCAGAACAAGTGCCGGAAGTCAAGATTCAAGGGATGAAGAAATTGGGTGTGGAGGTGAGAGTCGTGGGGAAAGACCAGGATGAGGCGGATATCCAGGCAAGGGCCATGGCTCAATCCGAGGGACTCCGTTTCATCTCAGCCTTTGATGATGCAGGCGTGATAGCGGGGCAGGGGACAGTAGCCTTGGAGGTATTGGAAGAGGAACCCAAGATAGATACTATGATCATTCCGCTGAGTGGTGGCGGATTGATGGCGGGGATGGGGCTTGCCGCGAAAAGCCTGAAACCTGACCTACAACTTATTGGTGTCAGTATGGAACAGGGGCCTGCTATGCACCTTAGTATCCAGGCCGGGCATTTGGTAGAAGTAGAAGAGAAGCCAAGTCTGGCAGATGCGCTCACTGGCGGCATTCCACCAGACAACCAGTATTCCTTTCCTCTTTGTCAAAAAATTGTAGACCGCTCCTTTCTGGTTTCCGAGGAAAGTATTGCCGAAGCCATGGCCTATGCCTTGAGATGGGAGCGGATAGTATTGGAAGGTGGGGCAGCGACCGCCATCGCTTGTCTGGACAAACATCTAGATGAAATTCCCGGGCAGAACATTGCCTTAATCTGTACCGGAGACAATGTCGCTATTCCGAAATTAATAGACATCTATCGCCAGCAGTTGGGGGCTTAATCCCGTCTTTTCGAAGTATTTAGATTTTTTTTTCGAACAGGATAGGGGGAAGCCAATTGCTCGTCGTCTAGGGAGCAAATAAAGACTACATATGACAAATACAAAATCATGGTTAGCCATCTGCGGTCTCTGTGTATTGTTAGCCTGCAACAAAAAGACTAGTGGCCCTTTCGGACCCATTAATGAAGGAAATGATCCAAACTTTAAGATCATTGCTAATAATGAAGGCATATTGCCCTCCTTCACCCGAAAGGTGGAAGTCTTTGGGGTAAACATCTTCGCGGTACCAGCTGTTACCGATGCCAACCTTTTACATGCCGCCAACGTCATGGCTCAATACTTGGATAACGATGAGGACGGGGTACCAGACAACGCGGACGTACTTACAAAGCTACTAGAAGAAAAGGCATTCCTCGTTATGTGGGCAAGGGAGAGAGATCTCAATATCGATCCTCCGGAAGGTTGGGAAGGCCAAGACTTGGGGAATGATGAGACGCAACCCCAGTATGTGACCAATGGTTTAACAGGACGATTTGATGCCTCCTTGGAAGAGGTTCTCCACTTGATCACCCACGTCGGGTACGCTGGAGTATATCCAGAGATCTTCGGAGAAGCCACTAACTCAGAAATTGCCAAGGCAATGGACCTCGCTAGAGGTGGGCAATTCACAAGTATACCAAACCCCTACCCTAACGGTGCTTGGTATACCTATGACGACTCGACTTGTGATTATAGCTGTATGGTTACAGAATATCATTATTGGGCACTCACATCGCTATTAGGAGCCCAACAGAACCGCCTTGAAGAGATCGGACAAGAATGGAAACTCAATACCAAGGAGAAGTTAATGCAACAAGATCCCGCAGTGTTCCAGCTGCTAACCGATCCTACATACAAGTTTCCAACCCTTCTACCGGACGGCACCTACAAACGATAGTGCTTCTACTTAATCATCTCAAAAAACACCAAATATGAATCGGAAAAAATTCTTACAGCAATTAGGCCTAGGCCTAGTTGCCGGGTCTTCCCTAGCCTCTTCTTGCGAAAAGGAAGGCGATATCACCACTGACCAAGAGGATTGCAAACTAACGGCACGAGATGATCTCGGTCCCTTCTTTGTCGCTGGTACGGCGAACGTAGTAAACCTTAATACCCAGAATCTTCCCGGCACACCTATGTTGATGATGGGGAAGGTCTACAGTGGAGAAGGCAATGCCAAGCCCTTGGGTGGAGCCAAGATTGAAGTGTGGCACGCAGATGATAATGGCGCTTATCACCCGGAAGGAGCAGGAGACGTAAGTCAGTACCCTAGCTCGGCAGTTACCCTCCGAGGCTTCGTGTTGTCGGAAGCTGACGGTTCTTTCTCCTTCAAAAGTATTCGCCCGGGACTCTATGGAAGCCGGGCCAGGCATGTACACTTCAAGATTACAGCTGAAGGACATCAAGAACTTGTTACTCAAAGTTATTTCCTAGGTGATCCTCGAATTTCACAAGATGATCTATCCAAGAATGCGGGGGATTGTCGGATTGTCACTTATAGCGATGATGGCAGTGGTGGCATCATGGGGACCATGGATTTCCATATCAAGACATCATAATTTCCTCCTTAAAAAGGTCATGGTAGACTCCTGAGGGGGTCTCCATTTCCCAAACTAAACACATTACTCAAGGAACTGATTTAATCCATTTCTAAAATGAATCGATACACTTCTTATCTGTTGACCTTCCTATTATTAGGAAGCTTAAGCTTATCCACTAGCTGTAAGAAAAACGAGGTAGGTCCTAATGACTACGGGATTTTCTCTTCTTTTGATACTACTACGGCTCTGATGGATGGCGTGATCGGATCCAACACACCACAACATTGGGATAATTTTATTCAAGCCTTTCCCAGTACTACGATGTTGATTATGAAACAGTGCCCGGGGTCAGATGATGATACCGCCAACCTGGAGGTAGCACGTAGCGTTCGTAAAAAAGGACTACATATCCATCTTCCTGCGGATGCCGAGATCGCTTCTGGAGCCGTAGATTTCTTTCTAGCTGGGACAAAGCGAACCCGCGATGCCGGCAGTAAAGTGGGGGTACATTCTTGGTCGGATGGAGGGAATAAGGAGGCCACCGATTTCCCGGTAGGTCATGCCAACCATCAGCCCTATATTCAATACTATGAAGAAATGGGATTTTCACAAGCTGAGGCTGAGGCCTTTTATTACTTTACGATCAATGCCGCGCCAGCTGAGGGTATACATTGGATGAGTGATACAGAGATCAGCGAATACAAGCTTCTTGCGCCTTAAAATCCAAAAGAATAACTGAAGGAAGGCAACACCGGTAAGGCAAGCTGAGATTGAAGCCCATTTTCTTCTGGATAGTACAAATCATCTAACCAATACTGGAAGTAAGTATTGGCACGGTTGTACACATTGTATATCCCTAAATTTAATTGGTGCTTCCATCTTTGCTTACCCCAATTAATCGACATTGCGATATCTAGGCGATGATAGGCAGGCATGCGGAACTCATTTACCCCGCCAATTCGTTCGCTAGGCGTAGCGGAAAGATTATCTAAAGGGGCAAAGGGGTAGTCACTGACGATTAAGGTAATCGGCTGGCCATTGCCATAGTCCCAACTTGCGCTGAGTCGTATCTTTTTAGAAAGTTGATAGGTACACTGCAGGTTGAGTGAAAAAGGGTGCTGATAGCGATAGGGAAAACTGAGGCCATCATTGACTTCTCCAAACCGCCGTTTAGAAGCCGCGATAGCAGTTTGTAAGGCGGTAGTCCAAAACTTAGACTTGTACCGAACTTGCAAGGCGGTACCGTAGCTCCACCCTTCTCCGCTCGTTATATCTTCTTCCCAAAAAATGGGATTTGGCTCGGATAAGCTCGGTAGCGTAGCCCCCTCTCGATAGCTAATGAGCTGAGACATCTTTTTATAATATAATTCCAATTTTCCACCCCATCTTTCATTGAAATTTGCGGACTCACTTAAGGCTATTTGCCAAGCATGCTGAGGTTTTACGTTTTCCGTGGAAGGCACCCAGAGATCACTTGGGAAGCCGCTTCCAGAGGTGGTTAGCACATGCATAAATTGAGTCATTCGACTGATACTGAACCTAGTCGTATAAGTTGCAGCGGATCGCCAAGAGATGCCCAATCTTGGCTGTAAGGAAAAGTAATTCTTCCCTGTAGTAAAAAAACTGGCAGCATGGAGTCCCAAGGTTAGTTCTGCATCTGCGCTAAGCTGCATCTGATCTTCGATATACACGTTAAGTTCATCGGTAAGGATAGACTCCGCAAACCTAAAATCATCCAGTGCCTGGTCGACTTGATCAATCTCATCACCAACGACTTCACTGTCTCCCAACTCAATAGAACCCGGATTAAAGATTCGATTGGCAAATCCAATGCCAAAGCGCAAGTGGTGTTTTTCAGACGGAAAATACTCGAAATCCGTCTTTAGGCCTACATCATTGATTTTGGAACCAAACTCAAGGTATAGATCGGATTGAAAGAGGCTGTCAGGCGTTCTTTCCTCAAAAAAACTAATGTTTTGGCTCTTATACCGAAATTCGCTAATCGTTAAGGTGGTATTAGAAAATAATTTATCCCCATATACGCGATTCCAACGCAGTGAACCTATGGTATTACCCCATCTTACTTTTTGCCGAAAGCGGCTCGTCAGGCTAGTATCTTCGAAAGACTCCATCCAATCAGTTCGATCTCTGTATCGATCCGCCCCGTCATAAAAACTCAGATAAATACGATCCATATCTGATAGCGCAAGATGTATTTTAGCCGTCACATCATGAAAGGAATAATTGGTTTCGCCTACATCATTAAAGCGGCGCTTTTCTTGTCGACTAATTCCCGTGATCAGTGGATCCAAATGGGTCCGGCGTCCGGATACTAGTACCGCCCCTTTCTTACCCAGAATAGGCCCTTCTACCACCGCCTTAGAAGCAAGCACACCAAGCTCTCCCGTAAAACTCCAGGCTTCCGTATTGCCCTCCTTGGTTCGGACATCAATGACTGAAGATAATCGTCCTCCATATTTAGCGGAAAAGTCATCCTTTAGCAATCGAACACTCTTGATGATCTGGGTATTAAAAATAGAAAATAGCCCCAGTGTATGAGAGGGATTATAAACGGGCACGCCATCCAATAGTATCAAGTTTTGATCCGTATTGCCGCCTCTGACATGCAAGCCACCGATGCCATCCGCCCCGGTTTGAATGTCTCCCTCCAGTTGCAGGACGCGAAATAGATCAGATTCGCCAACCAGATTAGGAATGGCTTTGATTTCCGAGGCTTGGATACCAATGCCTTTGCCGGGGAGATAAGATCGATAAGCTCGCTTTCTTAGATCGTCCTCTACAACTACTTCCTGTAAGGTTAAAGATGGAGTCAATTTCACCCTTAGTCGTTGCGCCTGGGTGAGCTCCACTTGAGTTACCTTCTTTTGGTAACCCAAATAAGAGAAATGCAGCTCCACAGGACCTTCTGTCAGAAGTAGGCTAAAAAAACCATAATCATTCGTAGAAATCCCCTTACCAGAATTCGCCTCCCAAACATTGGCGAGTACTAAGCCTTCACCGGTCTTAGCATCTTGCACGTATCCACTAACCACAAAACTTTGGGCAGGGGTTTTAAAGAGTATTAATTTCCCCTTCTTTACCTCATAGCTTACCCCTGTGTTTTGCAACAAAGTGAATAGAATGCGCTTCACAGGAGTATCAGATACCTGGAGAGAAACCAAGTCCGTTCCCGCTAGAAGTTTACTACTGAAAACAATAGGAAAATCACCCACTTCACTCAAGTACAGTAGCGCAGCTGCTACCGAACCCTCCTCAACCTCAAAATCCACCCGCTTATCCAGTATGGATTGACCAGCAAGGCACGAACCCGAAAGTAACCCTAAGCATAGTAAGAAAGTAGATATGAAATGGGAAATACGATGCATGCAATAGGCTTTATTCTGAAGTAGTTTTATAGTAGCGGGGAGATGAATTTTGTGGCTGACGAAGGCAGGACCGGACCCGAATAGCCTTAGCTCTTAAGGGGAGCCTGTCCGGCGGCCAGAAGGGGACCGAACAAAGGCACTTCTTGCTGCATACAAAGTATTTTAGAATAAAGTCTAATACAATCAAAGATTTAAAACCGTTCCAATAGTAATGATTCCTTAAAGACCGAAGGCCTAGAACATGATCTTACTGGCAAATACCACCTTTCAGTTGGAAATGTTTCGGTCCTAAGGTATCAATTTCCAACTGGAAAGAAGTGCTTAGTTCATCTAAAATAGATTGAGGAGTGGCCTTAGGAAAACGTGCTGTTGCTGCACAGTTGCCCATCTGGGGATTCTCCATCGTGATCTGAATAGAAAACTTCTTCTCTAGATCTGCTAGCAGTGCTGAGAGTGGCGTTTCCTCGTAGGTAAGGGTTCCGGTTTTCCAGAAGTGATAATTAGGATCGTCGACATCCATACCGATCAAACTTTGATTGGCAAGATCAAAGGTTCCTTGGCGCCCTGCTCCTAACACGAGTGTTTCCTGGCTATCATTGGGCTGCAATTGCACCCGGCCTTCAGAAACGCTTACGACAACCGCCCCTTCTGTAGGCAGGGCACGCAAATTAAAAGCTGTACCCAAAACTTTCACGCTAGCCTGTTCCGTTTTTATTATGAAAGGACTTTGTTCATCCCGCATAACTTCAAAATAGCCCTCTCCGATCAATTCTACAGTACGGTCCCTTTGACCGAAATTGTTGGTGGAATATTGGAGCTGACTATTTTCATTCAGCCATACTGAAGTTCCATCCGGCAAGCTAATCTCCTTAATCTCTCCTTCGAAGGTTTGAACAAGTTGCAGCTTGTTAGCTCCTCCCTTGCCCAGATACAACCAGCTCCCAACCGCCACTACGATCAGTACCGCTGCTGCACTCAACCACCATCTCCTACTGTTAAGCGGGACTCGTTTCGCTTCTTGGACATTCAGGTTTTCATATGCCCTAATCTTAGATTGAAGTTTTTCAAAATCTGCTTCCTCATTGATTTCTATCGATGGAGAATACTGGTCCATCAGCCTCCAATCCTCGGCCATACGTTCTTCGAGCTGACGGTTTTCTTCATTTTTTGCCAACCAATCCCCTAACTCCGCCTGTTCAGCAGCCGTAATCTCTCCTTTGAGTTTCTTATATATCAGCCTTATATGATTTCCCTCTTCCATGCTTGACTTTTACAACCCAAGTTTTTGCTTAAGTAGTGCGACAATAGATACTCCTGGTTTTCAACTGCGGCTTTTGAGCCCAGGCTTCGTTAGCAAAACTCTTACGTATCCTACGGCTATGCTCGATTTTACTGCCTCGCCTGGCCTCGAAATTCACTACCTAAAATTTCACGACTACTTTTGTCACACTA